>Ga0335073_10015876_pt1 | contig 10525 bp, 15 predicted proteins | sample Lox_Sample_22_FD_207093 | JGI IMG/M metagenome (GOLD analysis project Ga0335073, IMG submission 207093) | Soil microbial communities from Loxahatchee National Wildlife Refuge, Florida, United States - Lox_Sample_2.2 | ecosystem: Environmental > Terrestrial > Soil > Wetlands | place: USA...
TGATTATAGTATTCGTCTCAAGGGCTGTGTATGCCTGTTACGACAGCGGCGATAGGTCTTGTTGATGCACTTTTCTCGGCTGCGGTGCGGAACGCGGTGTTGTCCGATGGCTTCTCACAGCATCTCAGACGAGAAGTGCTCTGGCTTGCAGGTGGATACATCTTGGACGTGTGGAACGGATTCAATGATTGGAAATACAACATTGCCGAGAGACGATTCGAGATCGGTAGACTCTACTTTTGAGTTATCTAACAGAAAGGGATTACTTTATGTAAGTTGCTCGACAGGATAGTCTCGCAAGTTTACACGATTGACTCTATGCATACTCCGGAGAACAGAATCACCGGGATGCTCGCACCGACAGCCGATAGGATTTTGGAGATGTTTCTGTCACAAGAGGATGATATTGGACGACCGTTTGAGGCTTTATTCTACGCATGCTACATCGCCAAAGAGATACTTCAGTCTCAAGACAATGGACTTGAACGACAACTTGTCATCAAAGCCGAAAAATGGTGTTCGTCGGCATTAGCCCTAGCAGAGCGAATCTTGCGAACAAGGCCGATAGTGACGTTCTTTACTTTCTGGATCTCAGCTGATGTCAGTCCCGATTCTCTTGGTTTTGAGTTGCAAATCTACAGACAACTAAAAGTGCTCAACCTTCTTCTTTTCCTTCGTCCACCGCTACAAACATCTATTTTCAATCTTCTCAGAACTCTACTCACTACACCCCAACCAACGAATCGCGAACAACCCTCGATACTTGCCCATCTCGGAGGAGACGAGAAATCCCACATACCACTTCTGATCGAACTAGTCACCGATGGTTTCACCGATCCAGAAACACGCGTGGCAGTATGGCAATACGCGTCAGGTGGCATGGCCAGTCAACAACAAGGATTAGCAATACTACTTCTCTTTGGGGCAGAAACGGGACGAAAGACGGCAAATAAACCCGCTGTGGTGGAAGACAAGGAGGAAAAGGAAACGTTATTGCGGAAAGCTATTAATATGGTTGTTGATGACGATCTGAAATTGACCCAAATTTTAGACCGACAAGTCTTTGGTGGCGTTCCTCTTCTACAAAAGAACTAATATAGACTCAATCATGGAGTTTCTCTCCAAGGCACATAATTCATGGGCTTCTATTCTCTCGACCGTACGACAAGACAAAGCACTATGGGCCAAACTTTTAATCCTCCTAGCTTGGAGCGGCATCATCGTCGACACATCCGACTCGCCACAACACACAATACAGACCTGCTGGCGCCTCCATACCGCTGCCGCTGCCGTCGACGCAATTGCCGTAGAAATCTTTCATGCTGGAAATATCGCCCAAGCAGCGAGTATCGAAGTGCTGCGCGACCATTTCATCGTGAAAAAGGATGTCAAGCTCCAAGACATTGCGTCCGAGGCGTTTCGTATCCGTGGATATCGAGATAGTCTATTTTTCCATCTCCGACGGAATTTTCAGAATAAGTTCCCCACCGCCGATATCCTACGATTCCAGCGAATTGCGTCAAGGGAACGACAGTTTGGAGAGGAGTATTTCTTTGATTTGAGAGTTGGCCGGGCGGTGTTGGGGGATGATCCAGCTTGGGAGGGCTTTGAGAAGGAGATACGCCTTGCAAACCTGAATATGAGCGTCGTCGATGCTCAACTTGTATCCCTAAAGTCGTGTGACTTGCTGACATTAGGAACTGTTGGGGTCCTGGCAACATCTGGCTTTAGCGTGGGATGAGAATGGCCAGAAAGCACTGCCTTTGGAGGGACGTGCTGTCATTCTCGCCAAAGCGTGTCTGGAAGCCAATATTGCCGAGGCAAAGATGCATACATTACTTCGAGCAACCATGGCGGATCGAGCCAACCTGGCATTCTCGATGATTGGAAGTCCCTCGCTGGATGTGAAACATGAAGAGGTAAAGACGATGCTACGGCTAGCGTTCACGGCAATCATCGCACCGGAATTGACGTTCTTTGATGCATTGGCGGACGGAAAATTTGATCTCGCCCGACCCCTTCTGAGGGTCGTAGTCACTTGCCTCAAGCGGTTCGAAAAGGTCAAAGATCGGTCTTCTGCACTGTTACTCGACATTTTCGAAGCATTAGTCGCAAAGGCAGCAACCAGTCTGTTAAATCGTGCTCGAGTTCATCCAGCCGAGGATGTTGCCGACATGATCAGCATAATCATAGCCATCGGGCAGGAAGTGGTGGATCTATCTAACAACGACGCCATCATCTCCGAATTCTGCAATAAATTAACGGACCACAATAGTCTCGAAGCAGCAGTTCGCATGTACGCCACAAGTCATCAAGCCTTAATCGACGACCAGCCCATCTTTGCCGAGTTATCCCTTCTATACATGGTCTCTCTCGCACCCGCTCCAAGGGTCCCGGAACAACTCGCGGTGGCAAGAATCCTCGCTTTCATCATGGAATCACCCATCTCATCTATCCTACAGTCGAGTGATATTCGGACTCCTCATTCTCATGTCCTCCATCGTGTTTGGACTCGTGGTGTCCTTCCCGTTATATTCAATCTCCTCCAGTCGCTCGGTTCACGAATTCTTCACGACACGGTCGCCTTTCTCCGTCTTTACGAACATCAAATCCAGTCTGCCTTCACCGAATGGGCACGTCCAAAACTCGTTACAACGACGCTGGCGGATGAAACTGCCCTGTTGCTCGTGTTGTTTGAGGTTGTTGACTCGTATTTGAGGCTCGAGCAGGATCAGTTTGTGTTCAGAGGGAAGGAGGATTTACTGGAGAATGTAAATAATTTGCTTGCTCATCCAAGATTTTTGGCAAGGTTGGTGCATCCGACGAGTTTGGAGGAGGAAAAATTGATGGAGCAACGGAAGGAAGGGGAATTTAGGAATGGACTTGTAGCGAAGATCGCTGGGGATCTTGAGGATATGAGGGGATTATTGGGCGTTGTGGAGCAATAGGACCGATTCCGAGAAATAATAAGAAGTTTGACGAGAAGTCAGCCCGATGTTCTCATTCAAACTCAAAGAGCGAGTGGAGGGTTCGAGCACAGATACTACGCTTTAGGTTAAGCGCAGGATCTTATTAATAGAACGCTATAGACTGTGGCTGAGGACCGTGGTGCACAGCCAGAAAACCGATAGCACATGTGGGCTGTGAATCAAAGATCCAGAAGGCAGCACAATCAAAATTAAACCATTCAGTATATTCCTTCTAGAGTAGAACGACTACCAAATCGAGCTTCAGATAAGATAACGCTAACCATTAATATTGTCGCAAATCAGAACCAAGGTATCCCCTCATCTTCGTCATTTTCCTCCACCATATCCAATTCCGATTTATTAGGGTCTTCTCTCTGTTGTAAAGCGTTCTCATTTCCCTCAGCCTCGGCTGAAAAGTTTGACAAATCTTCTTCAGACGATATTTCCTCAGCAGGTGTGACATTTCTCCTGACTGAGATAGGAAGAAAAGGTGTCCGGTGACTCGCCAAAGAAATCTCTTGCCTTGGCAATATCTGCTGTTCCGGTGGTTGGCTTGTGCCACACCTGTATCCGATTTGTGAATCCGGAAACATTGGTTCCTGCTGACTCTGGTTTTCATGTGAAATATCGTCTCTCGCACTCCAGATTTGACTCTGCTCGTCCATGATCTCATCTTGACTTTCTTGAATATACGGTCCAGCATCCACACTGTGACGTCTCTGCTGCATACTAACTTGACTTGCACTGAGTCCACTCTGACTCCCCCATCCACATTCCATCCGAAGTAATCGATCCTCATGTTTCCGTTCTTCCACCATTGCCCACAGATTTCTCATATCCGACGGATCTTTCTCGATAGATTTTGCGCGATGAAAGAAATCCGGTTCCTCGTTCGTTTCGGGGATGAATTTCAGATCTGATGCCGGAGTATGTTGTCTGGCGAATAAATTCCAACTGGAACCTGTGGAGGTGGAATGTGACGGTGAGGATCCTTGTTGCGCGATAACTGGACTTGAATGGCGAGAGGGAACGAATCCTGAGCCGTGTTGTGAGGAGCAGAGAGATGGGATCGTGGGTTGGGGACGCAATGAAGAAGACGAACGAGACGTGACTATAGAAGGAGATTGTGGAGGCTGGGTCCGTGGCGGAGACGATATTTTGGCGGAAGTAAGTTCTGACGGTTCCTGGAACAGCGGTCTCATGAACGGACCATTCGCGCGTCGCTTCTGTTCCTTGGCAGCTCGAATATCGTATATCTGTTGCTACTTAGAATAGCAAAAGGGAATAAGGGATACATTGATTGGAGCCGAGATATCTATTCCAAGCCAATCTCGTTGTTGCAGTAAGCGACGTCTTTTGGCGTCGAATGAATCGCGCTCTCCTGATGCGCTTGTTGCGATGCTTTTAGAGTCACTGCCCGAATGACTGGTGCTTTGTTCTTGGAATCCTTGGCATATATCGAGTCGAGGCTGTTCAGATATGGCGGGTGTCTGTAATCGATGACGACGAAATCGGTCTCTCTGGGAAGAACGAGGATGACTCCGTAGATGACGCGGATTTCCCGTGTAGTTCATGCCGAGACACAGAAATCAAGGAAGTTTCAAGTGACGGTAGAAACAGGTGCAATAAGAATGGTGTTGGAAAGGTGTCTCCACTGATAAATTTAGTATCCCTCGCCCCTGCATATACAAGGTGTGGGCATCAACTTGGTTTTAGAGTTGAGGCGGGAGTAGGTACCCCCGGCGCTTTAGCAATAGCACTTTTATGGAGTTTCAACTTTAATTTTATTTGTCCCCCCGTGTCCTCCCACGGTGTCAAGAACAAAGCTATGCTAGCAGAAATACTCATCCATATGACTTATTTCCAGTCCCGCTCAATGTTTTTTCTACGAAGTAGAGGAAGACGATGGTTTGCTGAGACGCCAACCGGGTACACTGTTTGGGTTGAATTGTCGATCGCAGTCTCCATAAGATCTCCCCAGGCCAAAGCCCAGACCAATGTTCACGGGCCACATTCTTCCTATAGCACCGCATCAGCCTTCGGTTCTATAACTTTAAACATGATGGAGGCTGTGAACGCCTGCACAGCCGACCCGATGTTGCGTTCTAGAGATCTTACGTTTAAACAAGATAACCGAAGCTATCACGCCCGCACCCAACCCGATTCCTGTTTTGACGATTGCATTCGAGAGACAGATGTCCCACTACACCAACAGAAGCGGTTAGAAGCGATCGATTGAGGCGAAGGGAAGAGGAAAACGCGCAACTAGAATTGCAGGCGGGATCCGATGTAGGAAAGAACGGCAAGAAAGTTTAATCGGATCGGAGGGTTACCTTTTCGTTGAGGATTTCTCCGCTCTTGGGCGTGGGAGAAACGGAGCCGGTCGGAGTTGTTGCCATTGACTAATTTTCCGCTTTGTACGTGTAATCAATAAATGGATGTTTGCGCCTGAAAGGGAGATTAGCAGTGTACCCCCCACGGTCGAGCAAATCGAAGTGACCAAAAAGAAGTTTGTCCCGGCTCTCAGCAGGAAAATCCGTGGGCGGTGAAGGCTTTCCCGTGCGACTTGATTGGTTGCGCAGCGCCACGATCCTGCATCACCTAACCCTCCCGCTAACTTTAACGTGACGGCCGATTGTGGCTGTGTTGCGGGAACTCGACCCAACGGGGAATATCAAACATCAACCCCCCGCGGATTTTCCTTTCCCTAGATTAACTTTTCATTTCAATAACGCTTCCGCAGAAGCGAGTCATCTCGTTTATGCTGGGGTACCCGCATCGAAACAGATACTATTTCGGATCAGCGTGTGTCAGAGGTTGGATGAAACACGAAAAGGGGTCAAAGTGCCTGCGCCGGACTATAATTAGAACACACACCAAAGTCGGTCAAACGCACGGACACCACGTTTTCGCAGTTCTAAGTATGTTACTGGGGCAGCGCATTGTGTATTCGCAATAATTTTGGCTTTCAGATAGACCGTTAGATTTAAACCGTACCTGATCCCGTTTCGCTTCGACAAGAAAGAAAATAACATCCTCCCTTTGATAATCCTCGCTTTATATCGATTGAACCATTCGCAATTGCACCATTCCAAGTTAATCGCGATGCAGTCGCTTCGACGGACGTGGATCAGAAAACGCGGGCGGGGACAGGCCAAAGATGGGTCCAGATCCCTGGTTACAGCGGCAACCATGCCCGCTGCGGCAATGACAATTGCGGGGGAATTAACTGAATCCCTGTCACCTGTACTCCATTCGCGTAGTAGAAGTCTTGGACCAGAGCCAACGAAACTGCGCTCGGATTCCAGAGATTCGCTTCAATTACCATTAAGTAAGTCCTATTATTCCCCAATTTCATGAAATTAGACTAATCATGTTCCCGCCAATTTTAGACATCGATGTGGTGGCTGCGAATTCACTGCTTGCCGATCGTGAAATTTCCCTCCTGACGACCTCCACACCAGATACATACCCAGCAACTAGGCCCGCCCATCCCTCGTCTTCATCGTCTTCGTCGTCAAATTCATATTTGCCCCGTCAAGGGCAAACAGAGGCCAATGTCATGAGCACGCCAACTCATGTCATTATCCCTCCAACGCCAGTGGCAACCGCTACAAACTTTTCTGATCGGACGGATCATGAGCACGGATTCTCAGAGGGACAGAGTTCTTCGCCTCGATTGGAGACAACGGCGTCTCCTCCACCCATTACGCCGACTACTGAAGACGAGGATGACCCTCTGTCACGTCATTGGAGAGAAAGTCCTCGGCGATCGTCGTCATTACTTCGTCGTTTGAGCCGGGGTGGCCATAGACGATCGGGGTCTCTCCCCGGAGATCTTCGACGGACGTTATCTGACCCGCCTCCTTCGTCACCGCGCAGAGAAGATGAGGAGGACATTGTGTTTATCCCAGAACAACTTCAGCGTGGTATGGAAATGCTTCGAGTCACTCGCAAGAAGATCACCAAGAGGATTTGCTGGATTGACCCCGCAACCGCTTGTGTCGCATGGGACACCAAACCTTCATCCAAACGTACCCGTTCTTGCCTGATATTACTGACAGTTAGTGCATGTAGATGATATAAAAGCGCTGCACTCTACAACTGATGCACGGCACTACCGTGAACAATTCCAGCTTTCGTCGTCGATTGAACCGAGATGGTTGACCGTCGTGTACACTTCTGGTCCCAAACTCAAAGCCCTGCATCTCATTTCCTCGACCGTCGAAGAACACGAAATGTGGTACAAAACGCTCAAAAAACTACGTCAGTACCGTAAAGAAGTCACTGGTGGCCTTGCCTTTCTCATGTCCCCCGAGCGCAAACTCAACCCGGAAAAGTCAGTCAGAGTCATTCGTCGACATTGGAGAGAGGCAGGCGGTGTCGGTCATGAAACTGCCGAAGTGGGGTTTGCTGAGGTCGAGAGACTCTGTTGGAAACTTAATGTTCATCTTAGCTCCAAGTATCTCAAGGACAAATTCGATGTTTGTTTCCCCACCATACGTCTCTAATTGGGTTTAGCAAGCGGACAGTGAAGGTCGTGGAAAATTGAACTTTGAACAGTTTCAGGAATTTGTACGATTACTCAAGGAGAGGGAGGAGATTCTTAAGCTCTTCAGAGAGTACTCGCGAGATAGCCCTGTCCTATCAAAAGACCAATTTGAAGAGTTTCTTCTCAAGGAACAGGATGTACCCACTTCTTCTCCTCGACAGACTAATGACAGATCATGTATACTCCGGCGGAACTAGAAAAGTTCTACAAAAAGTTCTCAGCAAAGAAGTTACCTGGTCAAGCGACCTCTGAAGGAATGGACGTCGACGGATTTCTCGCTTATCTCCTCTCGAAAGAGAACCGGATCCTCAACGCGCCAGATCTTTCCGATGCCACCGTCCCCGCCATAAAGGATGGACCACGAGACATGACTCACCCTCTCAATGAATACTTCATCTCAAGCAGCCACAACACATATCTACTGGGTCGCCAACTCGTGGGAGAAAGTAGCATTGAAGGATACATCCGTGTTCTCCAACTCGGTTGTCGTTGTGTGGAGATTGATTGTTGGGACGGAGTGGATGGCTGGCCTGTCGTCGAGCATGGCCGTACCTTGTACATCCCACGACTCAGTGCATTTCTAATAGTAGTGGGAGCAGCATCAAATTCCAAGATGTTATCTCGGTGATTGCAAAATTCGCATTCATCGTGACTCCGTATCCTTTGATCCTGTCAATGGAAATTCATTGCGGACTTGATCAACAAATCAAAATGGCCAAAATCTTTCGGGAAACACTTGGACGTGAATTGCTCCTGGATAATATCGAGGGAGTGGAAGATGGACTTCTTCCAAGTCCAGAGGATCTGAAGTACAAAATCCTTCTCAAAGTACAAGTCTCTGCTTAGGCGTTACTAACCATAGATAAAAAACGCATCCGAAGCCGTCGACGATGCCTTCTCCGATTCGGGGACTAGTAACGCCGAATCCGGGACAGAGTCAGATACACTTGCCAGTCCTTCTCTGAGTCCTCCATCCGAAGGAAAACGACCTTCTCTCCCTCCACGACGACGTTCGTCAAGTCAATCCGCAGCAGGGAAATCCTCAGAGAAAAAGCCGCGAAAAATCTCACCCGTTCTTTCCGATATGGCAATCTACACGAAAGCGTACAAATGGCGCAACTTTAAACTCCCCGAATCGACACTGTACAATCATGTCTACTCTTTCTCGGAACCCAAGATCAAGGAATTATTGAAGAACAATCATACCAATCATCAAGTGGAGAAACATAATCTGCGACACTTGATGAGAGTGTATCCCGGTCTCACGAGGGTCACTAGCAACAATTTTGACCCCACCGCGTTCTGGAAAAAGGGGATTCAAATGGTAGCCTTGAATTGGCAAAAGTATGGTACTATATCCCTCGTGTCGTGCACGTCTAATGAACAGACCTCCCAATGCAGATTCACGAAGCATTGTTTCAGGGGAATTATCAACATGGTTACATTTTGAAACCTGCCCCGCTACTCGCGTCTTCACATCCTCCTGCATCTCATCATCCTACGCCATACGAGTCGAGGCCTTGTCGTGTCAAGTTGGATGTACACGTCATATCTGGTCAACAACTTCCTAGACCAAAAGATTACAAGCCTGGTCAAGCTGTTGATCCGTACGTGCAAATCGAGATGATCTGTCCAAATGGACAAGGCAGCGAGAATCGTACTCGTGCGGTCAGAGATAACGAGTTTAATCCCTTGTGGGATGAACGATTATCCTTCGAGATCGTCACCTCGAGTCGAGAGTTTGTGTTTGTCAGGTAAATTTTTCCCCTCCCTTTGAACCCTTCTAATGGTAGATTTTCTTTGCACAACGGCGACAAACCGGCCGCAAGCAACCTCTTTGCCTCGTACTGTATCCGTCTACAGGACCTCCATCAAGGTACGCTCTCCGCCCTCTCCGCCCTCTCCACATCAAAGCTGACGGGATAAAACAGGTTATCGACACGTCCCGCTCGTGGACTTGCAAGGCGAGAAGTACATCTACTCGACCCTATTCGTCAAAATAAACTGGCAATTTCAGGAAAACATCCCCACAGAACGACTCAGTCCGGGGAAACTGGAGAAGCGATCGAAAGCGAAAGCCCGTTTGGCAAAGATGGAGGAGGCAAATCGGTCCGGCACATCGATTGAATCGAGCGCTTCGAGCGCATTTTCACTTCCATCAGATGAGGCCACGGGCATGACAATGATACACGAAGTTAATGAGGCAAAAGTCTGAGATTTAATTGGTTATTTATATGGTATTTTGCATTTCCGGGAAGCGGGTTGGGAAAATTTATGGGTGTTTCGGTCGGGAATCTACTGTGCTGCACACCGGAGTAATGGAGTTTTGAGGTTGATGGGTTTCAGAAAATTCGCATGGTTAGATTATACGTATTCTATTGATATGAGACAAGGACATTGTGGTATGTCTGCAGTATTCAGTATTGGAACGGAAAGAATATACCGTGTCCCGTGCGAGTGTCATTGAGGCCATTCACATTTTTTGGCGAGGAGACTGACAATGCGTTCTAATCCTTCTTGATCCACGGTGGAGAAACCTTCTATGCTGCGACAATCCACATCCAAAACACCTCTAACTTTTCCCTCCGCGTCCTTTATCGGCACGACAATCTCACTTCGACTTTCGCTGTCACACGCAATATGACCAGGCCATTCGTCGACATTAGGCACGATAACAGTTCGTCCGGTCTGAGCAGCTGTTCCACATACTCCAGTGCCCAGTTTGATAGATTGACAGGCTACTTTACCTTGAAATGGTCCTAGCAGGAGATTTGATGATGACATTGATGGGAGGAAATAGAATCCTGTCCAGTTGACGTCGAGGGGGATTGAGAGGAAGGCATGATGGAGGAGGGAGGAGAGGTTGGCAGTATTGACGACCCAGTGGGATTGATCTTCTAGCAGGGACTCAGCTTGGGCTAGTACAAGGGTGTAGAGTTCTGAACGAGGAAGGCCAGGAGTGAACTGAGTCGAGTCGGCGTGAGGCATTGGTGGTGTCGTCGAT
>Ga0335073_10015877_pt1 | contig 10525 bp, 12 predicted proteins | sample Lox_Sample_22_FD_207093 | JGI IMG/M metagenome (GOLD analysis project Ga0335073, IMG submission 207093) | Soil microbial communities from Loxahatchee National Wildlife Refuge, Florida, United States - Lox_Sample_2.2 | ecosystem: Environmental > Terrestrial > Soil > Wetlands | place: USA...
TGATGGTGTTTATCAATTCTTTGAATTAACATTCGAAAAACAGGCGAAAGCGAAACACCATCACGGGACTGCAAGACTTGAAATGGTGAGATACGTGCCAAGTAACTCTTATGCGGCATATATGCGGCCACGAAAAGAGAAGAGCAAGGAGACATAGGCAAACGCTAGAGAATAAGTGTGGAGCTCATGCAGACACCCAAAATCAGTACTAGAGTCGTAACGACGAACGACTCGGAAGAATTGTTCCTACCTATATATAGTATGAGCAATTAAATCCTCAATATGTGCTGGATATGCCGAAGAGAGTAGGTGACTGGAAACTTTGGCTCGGGAGTTCTCGTGCAGTAGCGACAGCGACTTTTACCGCAACTGAGTATTGACGAGACGTAGAATCTACACTAACAACGTACATTAGCATTACTGGAAGTCCATCAAATCTCGCAGCATTCAATAATCCGGCTGTCTTCTGCTGATTTTTAGGAAGTCGTTGGACAAGAAGACACACCTGCGGTGGTATGCAACCTCGGTACTCGCCCACGATGGGCGACATTTCCGGCCAGTTTCACTTCTGAGGAGACACAAGAGCCGCGGACTGAACCCCGCATTTATTTTCAGCTCGGATCTGCGGTGAGCAGCCTGCTGGCCGCGTGTGTTCATGGGAGGAAATGATGCTGGGAGGATTGCGTGCAGAGACTACCCGTCCACTAAATTCTCCTCAAACGGAAAGGAGCTGTCTATTTTCAGGTATTTTAATGTGCAGCTTAGGCGTGGGAAAGCTCCAACCAATTACCTTTGCAGACCGCCTGGTCAACCAGGAACGCCATCACAACTTAACCGCCGAGCTCAAGCCATGCGAACTTCAACTATTCGTCGTCAACAGTCGCCCATGATACAAGCTTTACACTGCCTTGGCGCTTACGGACAATCTAACGGGACGGAAGCTGCAGTTTTGAGTAACAGATCCTTGTCCGGCATTGCGTTGACCGAATGGGTTGGAATAAAATGTACGCACCCTGCTGTGATGGCGGCGTTGCACGAATCTTGGAAAGTATCACCTTTCCTCTGCGCGCCCATATCACAGTGATTCCTGCGAACTGCGCTGCGCCCATCACCTCCGTTCAAACATTGGCGACAATCTCGCATTTATCGATTCAATACTTAATAGCGACATAAGGAGATGGGTGCCCTAAATCTCCCTTTGCTGATTTTCAGCATCACCTTGTGGTCAATCGGAGTGTTTGCCGACGGAACACCTACTTCCACTTCTTCCTCGAGTGCATCAGGCACAGCACCGGCATTTCCAACCATGAGCGGTCAAGACGGAGTTGGAGTTCCTGATGGTGGTGTTGGCAGTCAAGATACAGGCTCCGCCGCTGGAGCATCAGGATCAGATCAAGGTTCTTTCAGCCTGTCGACAGGCGCGATTGTGGGAATATCGGTTACAGTGGGTGTTGTGGTGATTGGAATCAGTACGTTCTTTGTTCTTTGTTTACAATATCTCTACTGACCATGATATGTAGCTGTGGTCTGGGCATTGTGGTTCCTAGCCAAACGCCGTAATTGGAATATTCGGGAATCGTTGAGACGCGCTTCAAGAAGACTTACTGGACGTCGAGATACTGGCGCTGCCAGCCGTTCATCAAGAGCAAATAGGAGAGGCACCGTCATGCTTAAATCTCCTCCGGCTAATGGCTCACGCACGCCGGCGAAAAAAGACAAAGACATCGACCTTGAGAAAGGCAAGCACTCGGGGCCAAAACCAGGGTGGTTGGCTGAAGAGAAAGAACGTTCCAGATCAAGTTCGAGGGAAGACGATAAATCAAAACGAAGCGGCAAGTAGACTGGGACTTTATGATTGATTATTTCTGCATTGATATCTGCGCGGAGTCTCTGGCACGGCGTGATTAGGTGTCGGAAAGAAGGACCTTGATGTATGAATTAGTTGATCTTCTTCTGCATCAGCTGGAGTTTGTGATTTGCGCTCATATTTAGGCAACGGACTTCAGTCTTTTATCGAATTGTAAGTGGGACATGAAGTACCTGGTGTATCCATATCTGCAATTGAAATTTCCTCCATTAAATCTGAAAAAGTTGAAGATTAAATGAAGAGGGCGATAGCAAAAGTCTCGTGCCATAGGTGTGAGAGTATTTCGTGCAAATATCCATCTCCGAAGTCGATTACCGCATTCGCAAGCCGGAATTTCTAAGCGACTGAGAAGCTTCTTGTCGAGAGAATGACATAATCGCAGCTTTTTGGGATTTGAATCGTGATAAATGCGCGAAATTTTCCGGATTGAAGCTGTTCTGTTCATTTATTGACACTGAGCGGTGCTTCCTGAACACGATTAGAAGAACCATGCTACGCCACACTTCTTCGATTCGACCTATCTTGCTTTCCACAACCACGATCCATTTCCATCTAAGTAGCTCGATTTTTCAATTGGTAATTCGCTAAGATGCCTATCGAAGTAGAATCTCTTTTTAGAGTTGACAATCTCGTTGCTGTCATAACTGGAGGAGGAACTGGTGAGCTTTGGATCGCATAAAGTCAAACTCGGATCTTGCTGGGCTAATTGAGTCACACAGGCTTGGGTTCGATGATGGCAAAAGCCCTGGCATTAAATGGAGCACGCAAAGTCTATGTTCTAGGTCGACGGATAGACAAGCTCAACGAGGTTGCCAATTCCTCACCGCACGGAAATATTGTCCCGGTAGTGTGCGATGTGACGTCCAAAGATTCTCTCCAAGGTGTAGCGGACCACCTACGCAAAGACGTAGGCTTCGTTAACATTGTTGTTTGCAACGCCGGAGTCAGTGGACCTTCACACGGCCACGGCCTACCAAATCCACCATCAATAAAGGACATCCAAAACCAAGTACTATCCACACCACCGGAAGAGTTCACCAGAGCATTCGAAGTCAATGTCACGGGTGTGTACTACACAGCTTTCGCCTTCCTCGACCTACTAGCAGCTGGCAATACAGCAAGAAACTTCTGTGATGGCCGTGTGAAGAGTCAAGTCCTCATCACCTCCTCCATTGGGTCTTTCAACCGGTCGCTAGGAGTGAGCTTCGCCTACAACACATCAAAGGCTGCAGTCACGCACCTGACAAAGATGCTTGCCAACTACTTCGTTCCATTCGAGATTAGAGTTAACGCGCTTGCTCCCGGACTGTTTCCGAGTGAGATTTCGGCTGTCATGTTGGGTGATAAAGTGAACAGTGGTGAGGGAGCCTTTGAAAAGACCTTTTTGCCAGCAGAGAGGTTGGGAAATGAGGATGACATGGGCGGGACTGTGTTGTACTTGGCGAGCAAGGCGGGAGCGTATTGCAACGGCTTGATCTTGGTCATCGATGGCGGACGGTTATGTATTCTGCCAGGAAGCTATTGAAACTAAAGCCATTGGCTGTCTTGAGTCCTTTGGATGACGTATCCATTGTCATCGTCGTCAGCATCGAATGGCTTTTGCCAGTGCATGTAGATCTCGAAATTCTTATAGAATTCCACCCTATTCTTGCGGTCAATCCCGCTCCATGGAATCGTCATCACCTTCTCCAATTATGCTACTAGTCTCCAAGCTCATAGCTTCTCCTCTCCTTCGCCTTTGTGATGTAGTCAAGCTGTCGCTGTCATCTTCGTCATCCGCCTCAGCGCGACGCTTGGCAGCCTGTAGACGCTTAATCTTGCGCGCCAGAACTGGATTGACGCGTAGATTGTCTGCCACAAGCATCATTTTGCAACCAGGTACTGGACATTCCAGCGCCTTGTCTACTCTGTTAATGTCGTGCCTTCCTCGAAGAGGGTGGCGATTGACATCTTCGCGGCTCTTACTCAAAAGATCCATGATAGCGCGTCGTTCATATGTATGAGGGCATTTCGTCGAGGTGACGGGATCCACGAGTTCGGTAAGGAGGATAGGGCACTTCGTTGAGATGATCTCACGCGCAATGGCAATGTCATCATCACTTTCATCTTCAGGATTGTTTCCAGAGACAGAAGGCTGTAATTGTGTGCCAGGTATAGGTGATCCTCGTCCTTCCAGTTCCGTAAACCATTTCGTAGCTGGTGGAAGCGGTGTGCCGTCATCGCCATGAACTGCATCATGAACGATTCCTTTGAATCCAATGTAATCGTTGTGTTTGGAATAGCGTGTTGTCAAAGAAAGAGACTGCCAGTCATCTTTTCGTTTATCAAGCTTCGATTTGAAGGTTCCGGAAGGTGCAGTAATGGACCGTTGAGATCTGCTGCCATCTAATGTAGGCTCGAAGGACTCCCGTGTACCGGCCATCTCATCTTCCATATCTTCATCGTCTTCATCTTCATCAGATGGTCTTCTCTGCCGTTTCTGAGTTCCTCGTTTCTCTGCGTTTTCAAATGCTTCGACGGATGTGATATGATTGGTTTCGGTCAACACCTCACCGATATCTCCGATTCGAACTTGTGAGTCGATAACTTTGCGTACATGCTCGTCCATCCTGTCAGTCATTGAACTGACCTTGGTTCTCAGCGCTTCCAACTCGCTTTCCATCTTCTCAAGCTTTTCCCTCTGTTGTTCTCTTTCTGCTGTACTGGCTACTTCTTCCCTCTCCTCACCATCCTCAGCGCTCTCAGCTCCCTGACTTGTCCGCGGTGCATTCTCTTTGCCGCTGAGCTCGCGCTTAAATCGGTTTGTTTCGTGGGCCCTGACGGCGAGTCGATCGTTGATTGTACCAGCACATTCACTTAACAACTCATTCGCGAGCTTTAACCGGTTTTTGACATCTTCCAGATTGTGTGTTCTAGGTAGCTGATTCAAAGCTCTTTGAGCAGCGGGCGTCAGTGGATGTTGCAGCGGTTCATAGGTAGGAACTGCAGTTACGGCAGCGCTCACTCCCCTTAATGCTGTTGGATCTGAGGATGTTCTGGAGGCACTCGGTCGGGCTGTACCGGAATATGAAGTTGGAGCCATCGCGTTTGATTTTGCGTGTTACGGATGAAATTTCTGGTGATGACGAACGAAGCACGCGTAGGAAGGAACGCGGTGGCACGTGACTACGGGAAATTCAAGCATTAAACTGTATGCCTTCTCGATTACGGTGAGAAATATATTTTCCTTAATCCTGTAATCTCTTCATCCCTTTGGAAAGAGAATACCTTGCGGATTGCCGCTTGAGCGACCTTGGTAGGCTGGAAAGGCTGCTCGTTAATCTGTTCGATGGCCCGCTCCGCCGAAAAGCTACTCACTTTCCTGCTTCAATTCGGTCCACTGCTGAACATTGCGTCTATATGCTACGATTTTCATCTCTATGTACACTTCGATCGCGTCGACGAGCGGCATTACCCAACAATCCTGAATCTTCGACAAACGCCAAGCTATGTGCAATCCCAGGGTCGATCCAAGATCCAAGAATGAAATCGATGGAAAATTACTCCATCGGCGGCATGTTCCTCGTCAGTCAAAGCGTCCATCCATGCTTCAGCCATAGAGTGGATCGAAAAATCTCCAATTGAGTTTCCATCCACTCAGCCGGCCCATTTCAGCATCATTGCCCGTTCCCGTCCCGCAGCTCCGAATCCGGCCCGAGACTGAATGCCACCAGCCCAACGTCCAGCCAAATCCTCAACGGCAGCGCAGCGTCTCCCGATTTTACTTCGTGATGAAACCCAAATAATCCGCGACGATGAGCGTTACCATGCTAGAATTTCTCCGTCAGCCGAAAAGTTATTCCGGATCGTCATGAGCCGACATCGGCTAGTGCACCGGTCCAACGAGAGCTTTCTTTCGGAGCACGTAAAAAACTTTACGAAAGGAGAGTAACTTACGCGTGAGGTGCGATTCGAACGTAGTATGTGCCGAAGCCGCGATAGAAGCGTAGCAGACCCTCTTGTCTCGCCACCTTCTGAAAGCAGTCGAACATACCCTTGTACGGGAACGTGCCGTCCGGTGCCTTCGTCTGCTTCTGTAGGCGCGTCTTGACGAAGTCAAAAGGCAAGCTGAAGAAAGACGCGAAGAAGCCGGCGATGGCGGAAGCTGTGAGAGTTTTGGTCTGCGGCGACAGGTTGTACGGCGCTAACTGCGACTTGGCCTCGCTGAAGAAGGCTAGCTGGCCGAAGTTGAGGGCCATGGCGCGCACCACGGTTGGAAAGCAGCCGGCCCAGAGCGCCGTGATGCCTTCGTTCCTGCTGATGCGCAGCAGCGCGTCCACCACGCTCTTGTAGTTTGCTCGCTCGGCCAGTGGCTTCAATCCGTCGCTCTGCATGCGAATCAACGCCAGATCCGCCGGATTGCCAATCATGGCCGCGAGACCGCCCGCCGCTAGACCTGCGCCGGCCCGCTCGCCGAATCCGACTTTCGTGCCTTTCTCCTTCGCTCGTTTCGTCAGTGACTTCATGAACGTGTCGAAAAAGCCTAGCCGCGCGGTTGTGTAAACGGCCTGGCGGAGCAGACCGGCCGTCAGACCCGTGTACAAATCAAGAACTTTGCCTTTGGCAATGATGTCTCTTGCAACGCCTATTGGTGTAGGTTTGGGTCCTCCCGCTGCACCTTCACCTGCCAGCTGGATGCGCACTTTGATCATGTCGACTGGCTGGATGACTGTGGTGGCTGTCATGCCTGCTATGCCACCATTGATGAATGGCAGGGCAGCTCGCATGAAAGGAGTGTGGAGGAAGTCCTGAGTGGCTTTGGCAGGATTCTCGGCCGCCTTCGTGAGCACTTCGGGTTTTTCTTGAATCGTGGACTTTGCGGTTTGGACAGCTTCATTGGTCTTTCTTTTGGCAGCTTCCAGAGCTGAATTTGCGGAGGAAGACATGGTGACGGAGTGGAGATTGAGTGTCAGCGCTCAGAGCGCGATACGATACGAATTGAGTATTCGAATGTGATCAAGTCAAGGCGAGCTTGATTCGGAGATAAGTCCGTTTCGGTGCGGGTTGGGAGGAAGTTGCTGGTGTTTCCAAGAAAAAGCCGTCAGCAATTGAGAAAAAACAAAAAGTGAAGCAAGGTCTAGAAGGCTCAAAGACAAATCATATTATGCGAAATTGTAAGAATCACAAGCTTGCAAAGCGGCACCGCCAGCGTCATATAGCATCCGCCGAGCTTCGATGCAGTTCGGCGTCATTGGGGGTGGGACGAGCCGCAACAAAACGAAGCCGGAATCCGGACATTGGGACAGCGTGCCCGACTCTTCCCGCGATAACCCAGCTTTGTCGATCTTTGGGCAGTGATACATGTATCAAGGAAAGCATAGTGGCTCACCAGGCCAGGTCTCACTCTGCCTTCGCTTTCGCCGGCAACTCCCCGCTCTGCAGACCGCGAATGCCGTGAGAGAGAGATTGCGCGTGTGCGCAGTGGGGTAACAGGTTGAGTCGGAATCCGACAGCGGCTGATGCTCTCGGCAGCGCGGAGAGGTCAAGATCAAAATTGGGGACGGGTGAAGAGAGTAGTTGGGAAATATTGGGAGTGTGGGAATAGTTGAATTTGAGATTTGAGCTTGTGTGATGCGGCGTTTACGGGGATTCAAAGCTTTCTAACAACGCTTCCACTGCAATTGAGAGGGTGAGTGGGTGGCTGCAAGCCCTTCAAACATTCCCCCTCTACGCACTTACGCACCCTGTCCCTTTTCCCCGCGGCATATGGCGGCCAATGGGGGCCTGGTGTCGGTTTGAATACTGCTTCCGATCCTTCAGGCGGTCACTGCTCACTCTCACGCCCGAAACTCAGTGGAAATGCGGAGTGAAACGGCGCACTGCTGCGAGCCACATGCGGGGTAGCAAGTCAAGGTACAACTGCAAAAGTCCTGCCGAAACACCGTCTGTGAATTCGTTGGTCGTCGACTGCCGTTAGTGGCGCCTTCGTGCATGCTCTTTCTCGCTGTCTATTGCTGCATGTGTGGAACCTCTCACACGACCATCCAGAAGGTTTGTTTCGCAGCCTAGGTAACGATGTATCGATAACCGGACAGTGACTTTGCGCCGCATTTGAGAGCAGTACGTCCTGGCAGGTGGCCATCAGACATCCATTGCGGCTAAAAATTCTCTCCGAACACGAATCAATTCTTCTCCGTGTTTATTCTCCAGAGACTGCAAGAATTGGCCATTACGCTTGCTCTTCTTCAGCCTATTGTCGTCTTCTGAAGTCCAAATGCCTGCTACATCTTCTGGAACGCCATTGCCCTTTTTCAGTGCTTGAAGAACCGCCATAGTAAGATGAGGATGCGCACAAGTCGAGTACGCTGCAATCAGGATCTGTTGAGATTCACAGATTAGCTACCATAGCTTCGAAATTAGGTGGACGATACAGTACGTACCTCGTTATTATTGTAACCTTCATCCAAGAACTTTTGGATCAACTCTGGAAATGATGTCTGCGTTTCTTTAGCTGGTACATCGCTCTCCTCCTCTTCGTCTTGTTCATCCTCTTGGTCCACATCGTCGAACTCCAGACTGAAGTTGTGATCAGCGCCGTCTGTTTCTTGAGGCTGCGTTTCGAATCCTCCAGGCGGTAACGGCAAAGAAAACATATCCGGCATGCTTTCTCCCATTTGTGTATCGCGATCCGCAATACCATTTTCTGGCTGGCTTAGAGCCATCTCTTGCTGCTGTGTGTCTTCATTGTGTGCATGAGTATTAGCAGCTTCGTCCACGCCTTTGGTGGTTGACTCTGCCTGGACTGGCCGCTGAGCTTTAATGCCTTCACTTCCATTGGAAGCTTCATTCCTTTCCGGATCAGCTTCAATAGAAGTACGCTTCTTCTTTGTATTGGACTCATTCTGCTGGTCATCTTCGCTCTGTCCGCGCTTACGTGACGTTTGGCTTGCGGAATCTCGTGTTTCGGTTCTTACACCGGCAGGAGGATTGTGCTTGAGGATTTTGGTGTATCGATCTTGATATGACTGCCACGTATGGCGAGGATTCTGGTTACAGTTACCTTTGAATTGCAGAGTGTTGCGCAGCTCCCAATCATTTACCTGACGCTCAAGGTTCTTCCACATCTCGGCCTTCCCTGGAGCAATTTTTCCAGCCTCGTAGTCGTTTGCCAAAGTCCATATCGTGATATCCTCTTCGGCTGTGAATTTTGCTCGCCTTGTCTTTATAGGCCTGATGGATCCGACTGGCCGTGGACCGATGTTTTGGAGGCGGTAACGGTCTTGATTCTGAAAACATTTCTCTTTAACGGAGTCCAATATAATTCTGTAGTTGAGCGCGCCATTGGGAGCTTTGTGTGCCTTGTCGGGATCGAATAGTAAGTAGTGCGCATCGGCTTCTTTGGTCGTCACTTCGCCGCCGTGATCCCGAATGGTTGCTTTCACCTTATTGCATTCGGGAACTTGCAATGAGACATAGAATTTTCCGCCGGCGAAAATGTTGGTCATGATTGCTTCGTGGTCGGAGTCATGGGAGTGTGAAGGTAGAGAGCAGACGCGTTTGAAAGGTGCAGACGCGAGATCATCTGCTTCTACTCTACCGTGCTGGCCCACCGCTAATTGCAGTGAGCTTATGCTTTAAGTCCGCGAGGTATTAATATATCTCGGCTCAAACGAGGTCAAATGAGTTCTTTAGCCTTTGAGGATGTAATTGAACGGACTGTGCCTTCAAATGGCGTGGCATGAATCACAGCCTACCACTTCGTACCTCGTATTCAGATGATACTGAAGAATGGGCGTTTCGACAAGGGCTGTTTCCTCCAGAATTCACTTACTTAATCATTAACCAAGTGCATTCTGATCAATTTCTTTTCATTTTGCCGGCTTGATTCGTTTCGTTTCATAGATAGTCGTCGTTGCAGTTAACTTCAGTCTTGTCCTCCACCATCAGCGACTGCGATGCTTGGAATTTGACTACAATTTGTTCGCTGGATAGGCTGAGATTGCGTGCGCCACGTGCAAGCTTCGGCTGGACGCGACAATGTCTCCTTGCTACCAGGAGGTAATGCGGGACACTGCAAGCCGACTTCTCCAGCTCACACCTCATGCATAGCAATTGACGATTCCAAAACTCCGGAGCGTAGCTCAAATCTTCTGTCTCGGTCCAACTTAGGAGCCTAGGCGTCTTTACACCTCGCGCATACAATGGTTCACGACGCCGGTATCCGAAGTGGGCTGTTCACAACCTTCTATGACTATGATCGATCTCCTCTTTTCAGTATGTCCATGAACCTCGAAACATATGTCAACTGCTTCTAATAGCTCTCCAGGGGAACAAATACTAGTCAGTGACATTGGATCGGCCTACTTGACGAATGGCATTGCCGTTCTCATCACTCTCCTAATCCCGTGTTTCTTCGTATTGTTCAGAGAAATCACGCTTGCACTATTGCTTTCCCTACGACAGCTATTCTATTGGGCCCGTCGCAAGATCTACCACTCTGAAACAACAGAGGATGAAGATACCGGCTTTCGAAGAGCTCAAGAACAACAACATGAAGAAGAAGACAACACAATTTTCGCAAAGGTGGTAGACCAATTGAAAGTTCCTGATGATGAAGATAATCCCCTTAAAGCTGTAAAGAAAGTTGGTGCAAATATCAATAACCGAATTCGACTCGAA
>Ga0335073_10015881_pt1 | contig 10522 bp, 19 predicted proteins | sample Lox_Sample_22_FD_207093 | JGI IMG/M metagenome (GOLD analysis project Ga0335073, IMG submission 207093) | Soil microbial communities from Loxahatchee National Wildlife Refuge, Florida, United States - Lox_Sample_2.2 | ecosystem: Environmental > Terrestrial > Soil > Wetlands | place: USA...
GTTCACGGGTGGCGTCTTTGAGGGCTTCGGTGCCGCAGAAGTCGACGGCGTAGGCTTTCACCAACTCGGGATCGAGCTGGTGCTGACGGATGATCTGGCAGAGTCGGTCGCGGACCGTGTGACCGCCACCATTGTTGTTCCGGTTTCCATTCCCGTTGCTGGGCGGAAACTTCTGCGCATCGGGAGTCGGTGCCATCGGACCCGGATTCGATCCGATCTCCTCGACCGAACAGATCCCGATGCCATAGGCCTTGCGCAAGGCGCGATTGACGGCTCGAGTTTCCGCGATCCGCATCTCCGCGCCGCGCACCAGAGTGGAGACATTCGTCGGATCGGCGTCACCGTAGCCGACAAAACCGGCGGAGCCTTTCGACGGCAAAACGGTCGCCTTCATTACGAAGCGGTTCGCGGCGGAATCGCACAGCGAATCGACGGCTTCGACGTGGATGCCGCGGCACCTCTTGCGACGCGCTAGCCGAACAAGTCCGGCATGGGTTACGAACCAGCCATTATCGAGTTGAATCACATCTCCATTCGCGAAAGAGAAGCCGAATTGTTGGGTCAGCTCTCTTAACGAGTGAATCCGTGCTCGGTTGATGTTCGGGTAGAGCTTCTTGACCAGGGAAGTGTTGTGGCGGATTAGCTGAAGTTTGTTCTTGTCGAGAGTCGGGGAAGGCATAGGCACCTCATCGATATCCAAAGCTACGAGCCCCAGAATTTGATGTAATGCAAATATAATGCATTATGCATTACATGTCAAGCACCACGACTGGTAACACCTCGGAGCTTGACCACGTTCATGCCCTCCGATAGCATCGGCCCAGCGATCAGATGTTTATGAAAAAAAAAGAGACTTTAAACTTTCGAGTCTCCGCCGAATTCAAGCGGAAGCTTGTTGAGGAGGCGAAGAAAGAGCGCAGATCGCTAACGAATTATCTAGAAACTGTTCTAACCAAACTTTGGGAACAGCAGGAATACGCGGAGGCCCGTAAGACGCAGAGCCAAAGCAGGGCACGCTGATTCCAAGAATGTCTCTCAAGAACGCTCGAGTTCTTACCCAAGGCGTCGAAAAAGTTCAGCAAGGGTTTGGTCCCAAGTTCACGCAGCGCCTAGTCGCCAAGCAGAAGGTGAGATCGAAGTAAAGATCCCGCGCCGCTCTTTTGCTCATCAAACGCAAGCGACCAGAAAGCATAGCGCGTATTTCCGCCAACCGATCTAGATTCCCCGTTTCATTTCGTTTCTTCTTCGCCCCCCTGCATAGCGGATACTGTTAACTTCTTCTTTTGATCGGAAGAATCACGGCCCCCGCGCGACGGGGGTGCCAAGGGAGGGGCTGGGTTGCCATGGGAGTTAAGAAGACGGTTACCGAAAAGGCGCTGGCCGCGAATCGCCGGAACGCCAAACGGTCGACTGGCCCGCGAACCGAGCGCGGTAAGAACATTTCCAGGTTCAACGCCGTGACGACCGGACTGTTCGCCGAGCACGGTTATACGCACCCGCGACAATTTGACAGAAACTGGTGCCCGGACCCGAGCCCCACGTAATGTACATAGCGTTCGCTCCTATGTACACGAATGATATACTGGCGAAAAACGGGGCGATTCGATGACCACAGCGACCAATCGAACGCACAAACACTTTCAGTTGGACTCGTCCAAGATCAAGCGCGCTCAGAGAGCATTGCACGCAAAAACCGAAACCGAGGCGATCGAGCGCGCTCTGGACTTCGCGATTGCGGAACATGAGAAAAACCGCTTGGTCCTTCAAGCCACGGAGCGTTTCATCAAGAGTGGTATTGAGATTAAAGACGTTTACGGCACGCTGGTGAGCGGGAGCGGCGTGTAGTAGAGCGACTGGAACGAGATTTTGACAGAGTGAAGCGAATCCTGGTGCCCGCCCACAGTGACTGGACTCAAACTGGCCGGGTGCTGGCTCGCTTGGCGAAGAAATACGGTTACGAACAAATCGGACAGGGGCGGCTGACCAACGATGCATTGATTGCTATGAGCGCCGGGCGGCTAGGCATCCGGGTGCTCACCGCCAATGAGCGCAACTACCGTCGACTTGCCGAATTCCGCGCATTTCACTGGCAGATAATTGGCGTTTAAGACGGCATCGCAGATATGGTTATCGTCAGTCAGTCCGCTTCGACAGCACCCCACCTGGCTGGCGAAATAAAGCGAATCTGCTAAACTCCTATCGTCTGAATGTGAACTGGGTCATGTCGCGGGCCTGCCGCCCGGCTCGGCTAAGCGCAGGTCCAGCAAAAGAGTCTTCCTTATTGTTGCTCGTCCCGGACGCGAATACCAATCAAGTCCTCATCGCGGGGCTCAATATTCCTGAGCAGTTGACAAATGTTTGGGTAAGCGGAAGCAAATCCTGGGTCATCCGGGTCGACGAGCACCGTGGATAGCCTCACATTAACCGGCGGTTCCGCTATCCCGATGCTGCTGGCGCGGCTTCGACGGTAAGGTTCTTGCTCGAAAAGGTCGTGCGGCAGGTCGTATTCGTATGGCACTCCGGCAATGTGTTTTGCGCTCATGGTCTATCACCGAATTGAGAACTGGTGTTGGTATCTCGAAACCGGCATCGCGTCGCGGCTACGATGATTTTCACCGTTTGGGCACTGATGCGCCTGCTCTAGTTTCTCTAGCCCGTGTACGGACGGCGCTACCAGCGTGCGCAGACAGGAAAGGCAAAAGCTTTCGGGTACATCCTGCGCGTTGCTGCAACGAACGAAACGGCTTAGCTTTTCCTGCACACGCATATCTAATATCCTGAGCTTGAGGCCAGTGCCGTCCGCCGTAATCGTCGGTTTGGCGAGTAATGCATCCTACTGGGATTGTTCACTGCATTGACGGCTCGGGTAATGCCGAAGCAGCTGGTTCGCATTTCTTCTTTATCGGTCCATACTTGTCCGCGTGCTGGCCGACCGCCTCTGCTAGCATCTCACTGAACTCTGCCGCATCCGCGGGATTCATCACGATGCGCGATATAAAGTGCTTGCTACCAGCGCAGGAGATCATCCCAAATTCGAAGATGAATACGTAACCACTCATACCGATCACAAAAGAATTGCTGAACCTTCCATCTGCGCTATCGTTATCTGTCTTTCGCCGTCCGCACATGCCAATCTCCGAAGCAAATGTGGTGCCAAATGCCAAGCAAAGTAAATTCATGATTATATACATCACTTAGGAACATTTCGTCGGATTTTGCCTCGGCACGATATAATTCGCGCCAATGTTCGACCCCGTAGCATTGGCGAGAGAAACGCGAGACTGGATTTCCCACCCAAAGCGAATGTGCATTTTGTCCCTCTTTTTCGGTTTCGTCGCCTTTTCGCCGGGGTGTTGGCTAAACAAGATAGGCGTACAGTCCTTTGTTGACACGCACCGAGTGTGGTTTGGGCTGCCGTTTGTATTTTGTGTGGCCGTCCTATTGGTTGAATCTGAAGAGGCAGCTCGGGCTAAATGGCGATTCCACGATCGACTCACAAAACTTACAAAGGAAGAGAAGCAGACCGTATCCCGGTTTCTGGCGGACGGGGGTCACAGCACGGTAATAATGTGGCCGTGGGAAGTGGGAGTCGGCACATTGGTGACGGATGGAATTTTGTCTGGCTTTAGGGAGATGAGTAACCAACAGGTAGTCTATATGCTCGCACCTAAGGCGTTAGGGTACATCAAGAAACATCAAGGCGATATTCTCCGCGAGAAAGGCGGGGCGTGAAAGACGACATCACAGTAGACAGAGCGAAGTTCGACGCCCTGCTCAAGAAAATGCTGGACGCCAAACCGCTGCCGCTGTCCAAGCTAAAAGGGGAAGAACCGAACAGACTGGCTGCTAGGAAGCCGAGAAAAGTAAAAAGGACTAGCGAATAGCTCTATCCAAAGCCTCGGCGCATTGGCCTATTCTGGAGCCGCCGCAATCCAGCCGAAAACCCCAACACTTAGCACAAGCCCTGCCGTGGGTGTTCCGCTCACCTACAAACACGATGACAGGTGTAACTCGATCTTTGGCTAAGCTTTGATGCGCTTTTATTTTCTCTCCTGTATTTGATCGGAAACTGGTTCCTTTTTCGCCCACAAAACCGTAGGCTTTCGCGAAACTGTGCTTTGCATCGAACGGATGAGAACCGCCGTTTGGATGGGGCATAGAAGAATCCTGTCAGACAGGCGATCCAGATGGGATGTCCTTTTGGAACTCCCCACCATAGGCGTTGACTTGCGTCAGACAACCCGGTCGCCTGTCCAGCAGGATTGTACCCCTAGAACATCTCCCGCGTTAGCTTTTTGTAAGTCAGAGGCTTGCCGCTGACGACTTTTCCAAGCAGCAAGTCGAACATCTGCGGCTGCATGTGGCGACGGTTGAAACGCCAAGAGAACTCGCTCAGGTAACTATCCAAATGGTCAGGGGATAGCTTGTGATATGCGCCAATAAAGCCCCTTTTGAACAGGGCGATCGCGCTGTCTACGGTGTAAGTTCCACCGAATCCCCGGCTGCGAATCAAGTCCTTATTGATGGCCTGCTCGTGCTGTTCGGCGGGAATGATCGTACCGTAGACACAAGCCGCGTCCGTAACCACCTTGTCGGTTTCGGGGTTGAGATGGGCTTCCAGAACGGGCCGGATGCTGGCAGCTTTGGCGTTGCTGATGGTTTGCAGATGCGCGCGCCCACCGCGCTCTGCCATAGCCAGTATCGCGACCTTGTTGTCCCTCCCGGCCTTTACGCCCTGTCGCCTAACCTTGCCGCCCAAGTAGCTTTCGTCGATTTCTACGATCTTTCCCGGCCCGCCCAGCGGAGGCATCGTACCTTCGTTCATGGCGTTACGGATACGATGGCACAAGTACCACGCGGTCTTGTAGGTTGTGCCGATGTGACGGGCGACTTGGTTGGCTGAGATGCCTTTCTTGGCTTCCGCCATTAAAGCCATCGCCGCAAACCACTTAGTCAAAGGCAGGTGGCTATCGTGGAACAGCGTTCCGGTAGTGGCGCTAAAATGCAGACCGCATTCCCCGCATTCAAACAGGCGGCAGGGCTTTCCGCTTTTCCCTGTCGTATCAATCCGATAAACCTTGTTGTGGCCGCACGCTAGACAGCGAACGCCTTCGGGCCAGCGAGCCGCGACCAGATAATCCAGCGCCTGATCTTCGGTCTTGAAGGTTTGGGCGATCTTGAGCAGGTTCATAATGGCTCTCCCGACTAATTTAGAGTCTGAAGAAGTGCGGCTAGCTCGCCGGATTTCGCCAGAATTTGCTGACGCGCTTTCTCAGCTTCTGGCTCCTCTCCCGCAAAGTGAGATAGATAAGCTTTCTCAAAATTGGGAAGCGACTCACGGAGCACAAGCCGGATTGCAGATAGACCGCGAATGGTTTGTGCTAAGGCTGCCGAGGCCACAACTAGGGTTTCGGCTGTTTGTTTCAGGACTTGGCGTTCTGTTTCGTTCATGTTTTCCACAATACGCGAAACCTCGTCCTAAGTCAAGTATATAAGGATGAGTAAATTTCTTTTGAATTCAGTAGTTTGCGGAAGGCAGACCTAGCTCGGAAAGTAACGTGTACCGGAGGGTTGTATCAGAAGTTGTAACGGGGACTGTAACATGCCAGAGGAGTTGTGTGACAATTACAGCTTTTCTGGGGAGTCACGAGTCTGTAATCGCGGCTGGTCGGGGGAAACGATCCCGTGGCGTTCCATCTTTCTATAGAGCGTCATCCTCGACCAACTCAGAATGTCCGCCGCCTTGCTCTTGTTCCAGCGTGTTTTGGATAATGCGTTCAAGATAAGGTCAGCCTCGGCGATTCCCGTAATGTCTTTATTTTCTACTGCCCGACAGAACAACTCCGGTATCTCGACCGATTCAGAATCGGGGTCAAGGTTGATGAATGCGATCTCTACTATGTTTTTCAGCTCACGCACATTTCCTGGCCAAACGTGTTGCAGAATCGCCTGCTCTGAACGTGGCGTGAAGCCCACCGTGTTTCGGCCAAACGTGCAATTGTATTCCTGCCTAAAATGGTGGGCCAGAGGCAGAAGATCCTCCCGTCTCTCCCGCAAGGGCGGCAGGTGAATTCGCGCAACATTTAGGCGGAAAAACAGGTCTCGCCGGAATAGTCCCTCCTGCGACAGGGCCTCCAGGTCGCGATTGGTGGCGGCGACAACGCGGAAGTCGACGTACTGCACTTTACCGCCTCCCAAGCGGTAGATCTCGTGAGTCTCGATGACCCGCAAGATCTTCGCCTGCGCATAGGGGGTCATATCTCCTACCTCGTCCAGAAATACTGTTCCGCCGTCCGCCGCCTTTAGGCTTCCGTCACGGGAACTATACGCACCCGTAAAAGCTCCTCGTTCGGAGCCGAACAACTCGCTCTCCAGCAGTGTGTCAGGGATGGCGGCGCAATTGATGCAGACGAGCGCCTTGTCAGTTCTCGGACTGTTGCGGTGAATCATTCTCGCAACCAACTCTTTTCCGGTGCCGGTGTCTCCCGTTATCAATACATTGCTGGATGCCTTGGCCACGCGCTGGATGTAGGCCTTGACCCCCCGCATGGCCTCACTCTCGCCCACCAGCAATTCGCAGCCGTCGAGGGACGGGTCGGGATTTGGGAGATAATGCGAGAGTAAGACACCGACTAGTTCTGCCCGGCAAGCCGAACCCTGGACGTAGTCATCGATCCCGTTACGTAGTGCCGCGACGGCAAGTTGCTCTGAGCCCTGCCACACCACCAGCACAATTGGAATCTTTGTGCCGCCGCACTTGCGCGCGCGTTCTATGTCCCGCAAGGGAAGTTCGTAATCGCAGCCTATGCAGATGAGGTCGGGCGTCCCCATCTCGGTGACCAGCAACTCATCGCTTTCGCGCAGGATCTGCAGCAGCCGTCCGCGGATATGTGTAGCTTCGGAAATAACCCTGACGACGGGCTTTCGCACGTAACGGATTCTCCGATCATGAGGCCGGCGTGCAAAACGAGGAATAAGAGATGGATTAGCGCCGGCCAGAGCACTCAAAAACTCTGGACTGCGGAACTGGTCAGGACTAGAGGCTATGCATCTTGCCCTTTCACAGACTGTTGGCACATACATGTTGTCACCATGGCGGCAAGCCAGCAATACCACTTATTGGCTATCGCGTGAATACTTGGTTAGTACAGTTACGCGAAACACCCGCCGCATTTACGCCTTCCCCCTCGAGCTTTACGTTTAAGGGGACTTCAACCTCATTTGGCAGCCGACATCGCCGACATATCCGAAGCAGCGACTCTGCTCACCGCTTGCCGTAGACGATCAACCGGTCGCCCGCCAGAGCCTGACCGACAAACGTCGGCAGTACCATGCGATAGCGTCCCCGTCTGACGTGGACCAACTGTGTTGCAGAGTCGCCGAATGACTACCTGTAACTCTTATCAAGAGGGCCCTGGAAGAGGTCGAAAACCACGCTCACCCTCTCGCCGGCAACTTACGAGGAGGCGCTTCGCTTTCTGGAGATGGTACGAACAGGGATCTTTAAAGCGGCCGGGCTGACAACCAGGAATGACAGCAGTCCTGCTGAGGTTAAGGTCGACGATCAGTTCGTCGTTTCGCTCGAGGAGGCCAAAGCCAAAATGGAGCGCCTGCTAAGTGATCGGATGAGGGAGGGAAAAAGGGCTGATTACAATCCTGCACGCACTCTTCCTGAGGAAGACGACATGGACCAGATCCTGCGATACGACCGGGCAGTGCAGAAAAAATTCGATTGGGCCCAGCAGAAGCTCCTGGAATCTCAGCACCGGCGACGGAGGGCCCAGGAGCCAGCGAGCATTTCGGTTTGAGCATTAAGGGCGGAGCGGCCCACACTGCGGTGGGCTTGTTCTGCTTACGTGCAGCCGAGGGCGAAGCCGAGGGCCGCGCAGATCTCCCTTAAGCGTTCCGAGCTCAGTATCGCTACCCGGCGCCCCAGATGAGCCTTGGAAACCGTCACCACGTTGTGGAGATTGACGGCGCACCGAGTCTTCATTCCGTCCTGCTCGGTCAAGAGGACTTCGGACGGCACCCCGCGAATGGTGGAGGTAATGGGTGCCACGGTTAGAGCCGATAAATAGCCAATCGCGCTCTCTCGCGTGAGCACGACAACCGGCCTTTGCTTGTCGGGACGACGGAACTGGTACAAGCGGACCTCTCCCCGCCCTATCGCTCCGGCCACGATGCCTCCTGCTCCCACGCCGCAGCCTCGCCCGCAAGGTCCGGACGCCTTCGGTAACCCCGCCGATCGCGACCTTCGATTTCACGAGCCCGCAGGCGTCTTAGATGTTCGCGAAGCGCCTCCCGTATCAGGGAGGAACGGTTGACTCGGGCACGTTTGGCAGCCCCATTCGTTGCCTTAAGCAACGCCGAATCTAACACCAGCTGGATGGTTTCCATATTGTGGAAGCTACTCCACAGTCCAACCAACAGTCAAGCCCATGGGCACCAGCTTTTGACCCTCCGGAATGCGGATGCAAGAGTGGATCTCCCTGCCCAACACAAAACCCGATGTTTGCCGGCGAAACTCCTCTCGCTTATATGGTCAGGGGTGGGCAGCGGCGATGATGCGGGTGCGACAGCTGCCAGATGCGCGCAGAGTCCCCGGATGAAACTGCCGACGCGCACTCAACTTCGGTAGGACGACACACACCGACTGGTTCCGAGCAAGTACGCACTCGACGAGCCAAGTGCGTTGTCGAGACTGGGTGACAAGGACAGCCAATTCGAGGAGAGGCGTTTGCACTGAAGTAGCTGGATGAATGGAAAACAGAAAGTGTCAACACGCCGCCGCCGCACCCACGCGGAAGTCACGGCAGACCTCCTCTCAACCAAAGCGGGCCTCGAAATCAAGGAGTGGGTGACCGTAGTCCTCATGTCTGCACATTACATAGAAGGCGAACCAGTACATGTAAAATTTACAGCCCTCGAGACTGCCGTGTGACGTCTCAGGCCATTGATCTATAGGGTGTTGCCGGAATGGCACGGTGTTTGCCACCTGAGTAGCAGGGAGGTGGTCCCGTGGCGGCGAACCGTTGCTTCTTGACAACGATCATGCTTCTTTCCCTGGCGCTAACGGGCTGTAGCAAGTCGGCGAAGGCGCCCAGCCCTGACAGCCCGTCTTCTGCGTCTCAAAACAGCGCCAACTCGGCGGCCTCTGACAACAACGCGGCGAATCAGGCCTCTCCGACGTCCACGAACAGCTCCACCAATGACGGCACGCAGGCCGTCGCCAATCCTGCGCCCGAGCCATTGGTCATTCCGGCCGGCACATCGATTACGGTCCGTCTGCAGGAAGGACTATCCAGTGCGTCAGCGGTGCCGGGTGAGCGCTTCGAGGCGGTGGTTGACGAACCCGTCATCCTCGACGACCGCACCGTCATAGCAGTAGGAACTCCGGTCACTGGCCACGTGGTCATCGCGCGACGCTCCGGGCGTCTGCGCCATCCCGGTGAACTTGGACTGACCCTGGACAGCGTACTCCTCAACAATCAGCAGGTGCCGCTGACCACCTCGCGCATCATCGCGCGTGGGAGTTCGCACAAGAAGCGTAACTTAGGCTGGATCGGCGGCGGGACAGGGGGCGGCGCCGTCATCGGCGCGCTGGCTGCGGGTGGCAGGGGAGCGCTCATTGGCAGCGGCATAGGAGCGGTCGCGGGCACCACGACCGCCTTCGTTACTGGCAAGAAGGACGTTGGATTCGCCGCCGAACGCCGGCTCCGCTTCCGCCTGAACCAGGACATCAGCCTAGCGACATAAATAGTAGTCGGGTGGCGGTAACGGACTGGTGGTCAATTCACCGCAGCAGGCAATGAGCTTGAGGGCGATGCTGGAAACTGTAAACCTGCATTTGCAATACGCAGCGGGACCCGGAGATGCACCAGACGAGCAAGGGCAAGCACTGGTACTTCGGGATAAAGGCGCATGTCAGCTAACCTGCACATTGCCGGGATTTGCAAGTTGTGACGTGGCCTTTGCATCACGAAACGACTGAAAGTAGTTGAAGCAGTAATCAAAGGAAGCGTACCGCTCGTCCGCCATGCGACGGTCAGATGTCGAGTTGCCGTCGAGATAACTGTTGGGATGACAAACGACGCTGCACGGTAAAGTTCCTCAATCCGGATAGCTCTCCAAGGAATAATTGCAGGTGCCGTTTGTGGGCTGCGTCGGTAAGGGCGGCACTTGCAGCAAGTGCGGGGAGCTGAAATCGAAAGGGCCGTTCATCGGGTCCGTCAAGTCGGCTGCACTGGCGTCGCGATGGGTCAGCGGTGCCAGGCTAAAGCGCGTCTCGATCAGCTTCAGAATGCTGGTGAAGTCCGTCTGCTGATGAAAGACCGTCTGCGGCTTCGACCAGGGCGACACGACAATAACAGGGATCCGGAAGCCGGTTACATTGAACAGTCCCCGAATATAAGCGGAGGCCTGATCCGGAAACGGCGGTATGTCGTCCGGCTGCGTGACGAGGATGGGAGGCTGCTGATCGAAAAGGCCGCCACCTTCGTCATAGGTAAGGATGAACGCCGAA
>Ga0335073_10015882_pt1 | contig 10522 bp, 7 predicted proteins | sample Lox_Sample_22_FD_207093 | JGI IMG/M metagenome (GOLD analysis project Ga0335073, IMG submission 207093) | Soil microbial communities from Loxahatchee National Wildlife Refuge, Florida, United States - Lox_Sample_2.2 | ecosystem: Environmental > Terrestrial > Soil > Wetlands | place: USA: Florida...
CCTCCTTCGTCACGTCCGATCGCTGATCGTCGTCTGGTTGAGTACGGCGCGATACGCCGCGAGGTTGGTGAAGCCACCGTCAGCTGCGAGATCGACGCCGGTGATGTAAGCCGAGTCGTCAGACACAAGAAATAGCGCGACCGCGGCGAGCTCCTCGGCCGTGCCCATACGACCCATCGGGGTCATGGTGCTCATCGTCCTCGCGAACCCGGTTTCGTCGGCAATGATCGGCGTGTCCACGGCGCCGGGGTGCAGCATGTTCACCCGGATTCCCCAGTCGACGAACTCCATCGCCGCCGCCTTGGAGAGCCCGCGCAGCCCCCACTTGCTGGCGCTGTAGGCGGTCGCGAAGTGACCAGTCATCCCGGCGATCGACCCGGTGTTGACGATCGCACCACCGCCGCTGCGTCGCATCACGGGCGCTACGCGCTGGAGCCCGATGGCGATGCCACGCAGGTTGACGGCGAAGATCTGGTCCCACTGCTCGAGTGAGGTCTCCATGAGGCCGTAGCGGCCCGCGATCCCCGCATTGTTGACCACCACATGGAGACCGCCGGCGCTCGACTCAATGCGCGCAATCGCCGCGTCCCAATCGCCCTCCGACGACACATCGAGATGGACGTAATCGATGCGGCCGCCGGCAGTGAAAACCCCGTCGGCCACGGCGGCACCCTCCTCGTCAAGCACATCGCACGCGAACACGTGCGCGCCCTCACGTGCGAAGAGCCGGGCCTGCGCTGCTCCCTGACCGCGGCTCGCGCCCGTGATCAGCGCGACCTTGTCTCGCAGTCGACCGTCTGTCATATGAAGCGTCTCGCTTTCGTCGTGCTCTTCGGTGGTGGGCCGGCCGTGCGGGGCCATCCGCCGATTGGTGGATGCCCCGCACGTTGGGAGGTGGTAACTACTGAACCCGACCGGTCACCCGCCGAAGGCCTTGTACAGAGGCGCGATCTTGTCCGGCGGCACGCACTGCGGAGCAGGGTTGCTCACCACGAGCTTCTGGTTCTCGATGGTTTCCTGGAACCAGCAGTTGACCGCCGTGGGCTTGCCCGCGACGTAGTTCAGCGGCGGGGCGATCCCCCCGAGCGTCTCGTTCTTGAGAGCGTACAGCCCCGCCTTGACTTCGGCCGGCGTCGACGATGGAGTGAGTTTCTGGTCGTTGCCCACGGTGCGGAACATCTGCAAGCCGGCGAAGACCTCCATCAGCGCATCGCCGTACGACGAGTGGCTCCTGATCCCAGCGGCGTATTTGTCGATGACGTCGTTGTACAGCTTTCCACCCGGAGTCGTCGTATTGGCGACCGGAAGGTTGTACACGATCACCGTGGTCCCATTCGAGTTTGGATCCTTCACTACGCTGTTCCCGATATCCCCGGCCGAGTTGAACTGCGCGGGCTTGTAGCCTTGCTGGGTGCAGTTGTCGAGCACGCGCGTTACGACGTCGGCTGTATCGCCGATGAACATTGCATCGGCGCCGGCCTGCTTAGCGGCCAGGCATTGGGCGGTGTAGCTCGGCGCGTTGGCGGCGATCTTGCCCGAGTACACGAGTGACATCCCGCCGACCGCGTTCTTCAGGGATTGAGCGAACGGAGCGGTGAATGTTCCGCACACGGGCGCTTCAGCGCAGTAAAGAGCGGCGTACTTCGTCTTTCCGAGTGCTTTCGCGGCGGCGCCCAAACCGTAGCCGAGGGATGGCACGATGGTGGCACCGGTCGGGAAGAAGTCGGGGCTCGTCGACATCGGGGTGCTGTAGGGCTGACCGCCGACGACCGGTACTCCCTGCTGCTCGGCGTACTTCTGGAACGCCGTATCCTCGTTGCTGAACTCGCCGACGATCGCCATCACATGGTCCTGTTCGACGAGTGTCTTCGCCGCTTGTAGCGCCGTGGCGGCGTCGCCGGCGTCGTCTTCGAGTTTGACCTGCACGGGGTGACCGTTGATCCCCCCGTTGGCGTTAACGTACTTCGTCCAAGCGCTGACAACCGCCGGAACGTCCGCGAGGCTGGCGGCGGCGAATCCCGAGCAGCTGCAGATCGTGCCGACCACGATCGGACTGCCGCTGGCGTTCGAGCCAGCCGGCGCGGAGCTTGAGGCGGCGGTCGCAGTGCCTGAGGCGGCCGTCGAGCTGCTCGACGAACTCGAGCCACACGCCGCGAGCAAGCTCGCCACGGCGGCGGCCGTTAGCAACCCGACTACCGGTCTCCGTAGGGTCATGTTTCTCCTCCTTGGGATGTTGCGCGTGGTGGACCCAGTTAGGTTCCGGGCCGCTCGTCGCTTTTGTGTTTGTGATTTTCGGCGTGAAGGTCTGCGCCGAGGTAGCCGCGGAGGACCGTGTCCTCGTCGAGGTCGGCGGCCGGACCGGAGAACGCGATCTGTCCCCGGTTGAGCAAGTGCACCGTCGTGGCCATCTCGAGTGCCCTGTTGACGTATTGCTCGACCAGGAGGATCGAGACCCCGTCCGACACGACGCGCATCAGAGACTCGAAGATCTGATCGACGATCCGGGGTGCCAATCCCATCGACACCTCGTCGAGCAGGATGACCGACGGCTTGGCCAGGTAGCACCGCGCGACCGCGAGCATCTGCTGCTGACCGCCCGACAGCGTGCCCGCGTGCTGTCCAAGGCGATCGCGAAGAACCGGGAACGCCTCGAGCGCGCGATCGATTCCGGTCCCGCGCTGCCACGGAGGGACCTGCAGCGTCAGGTTGTCCTTGACGGTGAGGTTGGGGAACACGCCGCGCCCCTCGGGGACCAGGCAGACGCCGGCGCGCGCCCTTTGGTGCGTTGAGCTTCGGGTGACGTCGGCACCGTCGATCCAGATGCTCCCCGCCGTCGGCCTCAACAGTCCCGCGGCGGTACGCAACAGCGTCGTCTTGCCGGCACCGTTGGGTCCGAGCAGGGCATCGACGACGCCATGGCCGAGACTGATGCTCACGTCGCGAAGCACCGTTGTCCGGCCGTAGCCGGCCGTGATGGTACGCAACTCCAGAGCCGGGCCTCGGATTGCTCCGTCCGGCATCCCAGAGCCTTCCACGGCCACCGTGGTCACGGCGCCGCCCCTTTCCCTGACTCAAGGCTAGGGTGGAGCGATGCCCCGACGTCGTCGAGCTCCTCCGGAACGGCATCTTCGACCTCGTCCTCGCCCAGGTAGGCGGCCTGAACGATCGGCGAGGTCAACACGTCCCGCGGCGTCCCCTCGAAGATCAGGTGTCCGAAGTCGAGCACGAAAATGTGCTCGCAGACGTCCATGACCAACGACATGTCGTGCTCGACGAGCAAGATCCCGACCTTGCGGTCCTCGACGACGCGCTGCAGGATCCGCGCGAATCGCGCTGTCTCGGTGCGATCGAGACCGGATGAAGGTTCATCCAGGAGCAGGATCCGGAAGGAGCCCGCCAGGCAGCGCGCGAGCTCGACAAGCCGTCGCTGACCCGTTGAGAGCGCACCGGCCGGCGCCTCGGCTAGGTCGTCGATGTCGCAGAGTCGCAAGGCGTCGTTGGTGGCCGCCGTCAGCCTGCGCTGGTCGCCGTGGCGACCGATGAGATGGCGGACCGGGTTGGATCCGGCGAGCTGCGCCTCGGCTCCCATCGCCACGTTCTCGCGCACCGTGAGCGAATCGAAGAGCTGCATTTGCTGAAACGTCCGGCCAAGCCCGAGCTGCGCACGCCGTGCGGGCGCAGCGGTCGTGATGTCGTTGCCGTCGAGGCGGATCGTGCCGCTCGCGGACGAAACGAGCCCCGAGCACGCGTTGAACGTGGTGGTCTTGCCGGCGCCGTTCGGGCCGATGAGGCCCGTGATACGACCGGTCGGGGACACGAGGCTCAGGTGCTCCACTGCGACCAAGCCGCCGAATCGGATCGTCAGATCAGCCACCTCAAGCGTGCCCGGGCTCACCGACGCCGCCTTGAACGCCGGCATGGATGCATCGGAGACATTCGCCGCCCGCCCGAACCGGCTGGGGCGGCGCCGGAAGAGCCCATCGAGCGTCCGCTGAACCCGGGGCGGAGCGCCGTGCATAGAGTTCGGCGTAACCGCATAGAGCACCGCCGACACGCCGAAGAGCAACTGCAACCAGTAGGCCGTCTGGAAACCTGTGAAGTAGGACGGCGGGATCGTGAGGCCGATTCCGGCCAGGACGGCGTACCACGGTGCGCCACCGACGACGATCATGACCAGCGCGAGATAGGTCAGCGACTGCAGCGGCGGGTATGAGGTGATCGACACGGTCTGCTGCGCGACAGCCCCGAGGGCACCCGCCAGCGCCGCTACCGCCGCCGACACGCAGAACACAAGCACCCAGGTAACGGTGGTGGTCGCGCCGCTGGTGGCGACCGCCGTCGGCGAGTCCGCCATGCCGCGCAGCAGCCGGCCGAGACGGCTGCGGTTCAGCCACAACATGCCCAGGGCGGTGAGCACCGCGAAGGCGAGGACCAGGTAGTAGTACCCGGTGTCAGACCCCAACCCGAACCATGTCGGACGCGGCTCGCTGACGCCGGCACCCGAGGCCCCGAACATGAAATTCTGCTGGTAGAACATGTACTCGACGAAGATCCCGAAGCCGAACGTCGCCAGCGCCAGGTAGAGCGGCGTCAAACGGATGGCCGGGATCGCCAGTAGCGCGCCGATCGGGACGGCTACGAGCGCCGACCCCAGCAACGCCACCAGCCACGGCAGGCCGAGATCGGTCGTCAGGTGGCCGAAGGCGGTCGCGCCGATCGCCAAGAAGGTCACGTGACAAAGCGACACTTGCCCCGAGGTGCGCACGAGCAGCCCGAGCGATAGAAACAGGATCACGTTTGCGATCGCGATCGTCCAGTCGGTCAGGTGGATGCCGGCGAACGACGGGACCAGCGCCAGGGCCGCGAGCAAAGCAAGTCCGCCGCCGAGCTGAACGGGCAACGGGGTCACCCACGTAGGCCGGCTCAGCGGAACCGCTTTCGACCGTTCTGCGAGGTACTTGCGCGGGAAGACGAGCAGCACGATCAGCAGCGCCACGAACGGCAGCGACGGCGGCAGCCCCGCCAGCACGCCGGTGGTGAAGTACTTCGTGGCGAGCGACGCCGCCACCCCGATCAGCAGGCCGCCGCCGAAGGTGAGGGGAAGGCTGGTGAAGGCGCCGATCGCAGCGGCACCAAACGCTTGAACCACGAGAAGCGTCAGCTGCACAGGGTCCAGCGGCAACACGGTCGAAAGCAGGACGCCGGACGCGCACGCAAACAACACGCCGATCAGCCATGCGTAGCGCCGGATGTTCGTCGAGCTGGTCCCGGAAAGCTCGAGCAGCTCGGCGCCGTCGACGACGGCTCGCATGGCTACGCCCGTACGCGCGAACCGGAAAAACGCGTACAACACACCAGTCGAGACCAGCGCAAACAGGAACGTGATCAGGTCGGACACCTGGACGATCGTGCCGCCGATGCTGAAGTGACCGTGAGCCAGGAACACCGGTACCGTGCGCGAGGTCTCCACGCCGTAGATGAGCACGATCACGGCGTCCACAATCAGCAAAACACCAACCGTGCTTGTGACCCTGAGCGCCAGGCTCTTACTGCTGAGCACCTTCGCCAGCCGCTCGAAGAACAGGGCCAGCGGCGGTCCCACCACGAACACGGCGAAAAATGCGGCCAGGGGCCAGGCCACCCCATGCTGCACATACAGCGTGTAGAAGACGTAGGCCGAGACCGCGGCCAGGGCGCCGTGCGCGAAATTGAAGACGCTCGACGTCTTGTACGTCAGCACGAGACCGACGCCAACCAGCCCATAGATGGCTCCCGCGACAAGCCCGCTGATGATGAACGGAAGGATCATGGTTCGCGTGAGCGAAGTCGGAGCATCCGGCGAACAGGTCCTCTCCGACCTCCCTCAGGGCGAGTACTGTAGCTAACATCTAGTCACCATGCAACCAAGTCACCTGGCGACTTAACGCAACCTTCGTCATAATGCCGCTCTCGAGCACTTCTATCTGCGGAGGACAGCATGGGACGCGTTGACGGTAAGGTCGCATTCATCACGGGCGCAGCTCGCGGTCAGGGTCGCTCACATGCAGTGCGCCTCGCGGAGGAGGGCGCCGACATCGTCGGCTTGGACTTCTGCGAGGATCTGGCGTGCATCCCCTACGCGCTGGCGACGAGCGATGACCTCGAGGAGACCGCGCGGCTAGTCGAGGCGCTGGGCCGACGCGCAATCCTGCGCAAGGGCGACGTCCGCCTCTCCGCCGACATCGACTCGGTCGTCGAGGAAGGCCTCAGCGTCTTCGGTCACATCGATGTTGTGGTCGCCAACGCCGGCATCGGCTCGTTCACGCCGAGCTGGGAGATCACCGAGGACGAATGGGCCACCGTGCTCGACGTCAACCTCACCGGCGCGTGGCGCACGGCAAAGGCCGTGGCTCCGTCGATGATCGACGCGGGTCGCGGGGGCTCGATCATGTTCACAGCCTCAGGCGCCGCGCTGCGCGCCAACGGCAATCTCGCGCACTACGCCGCGTCAAAGACCGGGCTGATGGGGCTGGCACGCGAGATGGCGCTCGAGCTTGCCCCTTACTCCATTCGCGTCAATACCGTGCACCCGACCGCCGTCAACACGCCCATGATGGACAACGAGCACATCGGGCAACTGTTCAGCCCGGACAAGCCGCTGGCCTCAGCCGAGGAGCGACGCGCCGCCACTCAGGACGTCCTGCGACCTTCCAACATCCTGCCGGTCGGGTGGATCGAGGCCCGGGACGTCAGCAACGCCGTGCTGTTCCTCGCCTCGGACGAGTCCCGCATGATCACCGGCACGCCGTTCCGAGTGGACGCCGGCTACGGGGCGCGCTGAGCGCGCCCTGGCCTTCGATGGCGACAATTATGATCCCGCCCAGCGGCCGCGCCTCGTCATCCCAAATTTCGAATGCGGCTTGAGAACGTGCCTCTTCGCGGACCGCGGGGCGTTCTCGAGTCTAAAGCTCGAGGCAACTGTGGACGATGAAGCTCGACTCGATTAAGCGACGCTCGAACGTTTCGTCATACGCTGGATCTGCACGAAGCTCGCAGGCCACACGCGACAGGCAACGAGTACTGCCCCCTCGACAGGCGGAGGCCGTGCGGCTGGTCTCCGGCCAGGTAGCTTGACGCGTGGTAACCGTTGCTAGCGCCCTGGTGGTGGGAGGTGGTCCGGCGGGCTTGTCTGCGGCCATCGCGCTTCGGCAGGCCGATGTCGATCGCGTCCAGGTCGTCGAGCTGACCGACGGTAACGGTCCCATCGGATCGGAGCTGTCGATCGCCGGTCCCATGCTCCGCGCACTCGACGCGCTCGGTGCTGCCGATCGCTGCGCGGCCGACGGGGTCGGCATCGAGCAAGCAACCTTCCGCAACGTCGCGGGCGAGGTAACGCACACCATCCCGTTCCCCCCGCCCCATCGGCAGGGCCTGCCCCCGACCGTCGGGATCACTCGTCCCAGACTGCACGCCATCTTGACTGAGCGTGCGCTGTCGGTCGGCGCGACGCTGGAGCGGGGCGTGTCGGTCGACGCACTCGATCAGCGCGATCGGGGCGTCGACGTCTCGTTGACGGACGGCACGAGCGACTCATACGACCTGGTCGTCGGAGCCGACGGGGTCGCCTCGCGGTTGCGCTCCTACGTATCGCCGCTGGCTCCGCGCCCGGAGTTCGTCGGTCAGGCCGCCTGGCGCGCGCGCGTGCCCCGCGACGGCCTCGAGCCGATGCTCACGGTTTTGAACGGACCCTCCTCGAAGTCCGGACTGATCACTGTGTCCGCCGAGTACGCCTACGTCTTCTGCCTGGTCACGGTACCGCGGTTTGAGCGGATCGTGCGCGAAGATTTTCCTCAACGCCTACGGGAACAGCTTGCGGAGTTCGGCGGCCCCATCGCACGCCTGCGCGACGCTATCGTGAACCCCGACCACATTCACTACTCGCCGCTCACACCACTGATCGTCGATCCGCCGTGGCACCGCGGTCGCGTACTGCTGATCGGCGACGCCGTACACGCCACCACCCCGCACCTCGCGTACGGGGCCGGGCTGGCGGTTGAAGATGGCCTGGTGCTCGGCGACACTATCGCCCACCACGACGATCTCGACGCCGCTTTGGTTGCCTTCACCGAACGTCGGTACGAGCGGTGCCGGATGGTGGTCGCGAACGGCGTCCAGCTGAGCCACTGGGAACAGCGGCCCGACGATCCCGCCGCCGACTTCATGGGACTGAGCGTCCGCAGCTTCACAGCCCTCGCCGAACCGATCTAAGTCCGCACGGGCGGACCCACGACCGGGCCGACCGAACGAGTCAGGTGCCCGGCCGGTGCTCAGCAGCTCTCCCCCTCTGGTCCGGCGGCCGGTTGCGCGGCGTGGCGGCGACTCATGAGCCGAGACTTGAGACGTCGCTCGCTGCCTCCTCGTTTGCCGCGGCGAGACACCTGGTCACTTGGTACTTACACTTGACTTACGACCGTCATTGGATAGTCTTTCCTCGATTTCGACAGACCGATGAAGAGGGACATGAGAATTACCGACGCGGATGTGTTCTCGCCCGCGCGGGTCGTCGCGGACGAGCGGGCCGATCGAAGCGTGCTGCTGCAATCGGCTGACCCGTTACGCGATTCGCCTCCGAGCGTTGGGCATGCGTTCTTGCGCGGGGCAGCTGAACACCCCGCGCGAGTTCTGGCCGGCCAGCGCGACGGCGAGGGATGGCGGACGATCTCCTGGGGGGAGGCAGCAGCGGCAGCCGACGGTATCGCGGCGTCGCTGCTGGCCTACGGACTTGGCCCGCAGCGGCCGTTGATGGTGCTGTCCGGCAACAGCATCGAGCATCTCCTGGCAACGCTCGGCGGGTTCCTGTCCGCCGTTCCCGTGCTCCCGATCAGCACCGCGTACTCCCTGCTGAGTCGAGACCATGCGCGGGTCCGGTGGATCGCTGAGCTATGCGAGCCCGGGATGGTGTTCGCCGACGATGCGCAGGAATTTGGCTCAGCGCTCGACAGTCTCGCCACACTCGTACCGCTGCACGCGGTGGCGCGCGGAGAGCGCGACGGGGCGATCAGGTTCGCTGATATGACCGCTACCGAGCCCAGCCCCGCCTCGAAAGAGACGTTCGCGTCGATCGGGCCGGACACGGTCGCGAAGATCCTGTTCACATCTGGCTCGACAGGGACACCGAAGGGCGTGATCAACACGCACCGGATGATGTGCACCAACCAACGGGCGCTCGCTCAGATCTGGCCGTTTCTGGAGGCGGAGCCGCCAACGCTGGTCGACTGGCTGCCGTGGAGCCACACCTTCGGCGGCAATCACAATCTCAATCAGGTGCTCATGTACGGGGGCACGCTGTTCATCGACGACGGCCGGCCCACGGCTGCGTTGTTCCAGCGGACCGTCGAAGCGCTGCGGCACGCTCCGCCTACCGTGTACTACAACGTGCCCGCTGGTTATGCGCTCCTCGCACCACGGCTCGAGGAGGATCGGGAGTTAGCGGAGTTGTTCTTCTCAAGGCTGCGGTTCATGTTCTATGCCGCAGCCGCCCTTCCGCCGGCGCTGTGGTCGCGCATGCGCGCGGTGGCTGACGAAGTCACGGATCATCCGGTCCCGTTGACCGCCTCCTGGGGGACGACCGAGACCGCTCCCGCTGCCACCAGCGCACACTTTGCCAGCGCCGAGTGCGGGTGCATCGGCGTCCCGATCCCCGGTGTCACCCTGAAGTTGGTGCCGCAGGGCGAGAAACTGGAAATTCGTGTTCTGGGGCCAAACGTCACGCCGGGCTACTACCGCAACGATGCAGCAACCACCGCCGCGTTCGACGACGAGGGCTTCTACTGCACTGGGGACGCGGCTCGGCTGGTGGATGAGAACGACCCCGCTCAGGGGCTGATGTTTGACGGGCGGCTCTCCGAGGACTTCAAACTAACCACGGGAACCTGGGTGCACGTCGGGGCGGTTCGCACCCGCCTCGTGTCTGAGGCGCGACTGCTCGCCGACGCGGTGATCTGCGGCCACGACGGCGACTGCGTCGCTGCGCTCGCGTGGCTAAACCAGACCGAGGCCACGCGCGTGCTCGAGCGCGAGAGCCAGGTGTCACTCGACGATCCGGCGTTGGTAGCGCATCTGTCGGCCGCTCTGGACCGCGTGAACGCGGGCGCCGGCTCGGCGATGCGGGTGGCGCGCCTACTGCTGCTCTCCGAACCCCCCGATATCGATGCCGGCGAGATCACCGACAAGGGCTACATCAATCAACGCGCGGTGCGCGAGTGCCGAGCTGACGCGGTCAAGCTCGTCCTGGACCCCGATTCTGGCTCCCCCGAGGTGATCAGGCCGAGGGCCTCCTGATGCGATTCGAGAACGTCTGCTTTCCACTCGCGGCGGCATGGTCCTCCCCGTTCGCACGTTGGCAGGGACCAGCGGGCGAGATCAACAGCCTGAAGCTCGCCGAGAGCGCTGCTCGGGCCGGCCTTGAGCGCAGTGGCGTCGAGTGGCCGCTCAGCGAGCTCGTGCTGGGACAGACGGTCCCCCAGCGCGAATCGTTCTACGG
>Ga0335073_10015883_pt1 | contig 10521 bp, 7 predicted proteins | sample Lox_Sample_22_FD_207093 | JGI IMG/M metagenome (GOLD analysis project Ga0335073, IMG submission 207093) | Soil microbial communities from Loxahatchee National Wildlife Refuge, Florida, United States - Lox_Sample_2.2 | ecosystem: Environmental > Terrestrial > Soil > Wetlands | place: USA: Florida...
GATGAAGCCCTCGGCGACATCATCTGAGGCGCTTGCCCGTGCAACGTGGCCTCTGCCCGAACCGACCCTGGCGTACTTCCCCAACGCCAGGTTCGTGCCTTCGGACAGGGACCTCGATGCAGGGGCTCGGCTAGGCCACGCGATGCCCGATAGCGCAAGCGATTTCGGGCACGTGCCCGTTCTACTGGACCGCTGCGTCGAGTTGCTCAGCCCCGCCCTGACTCGCCACCACCCGGACGGCTCCGGGGCGGTCCTCGTCGACGCCACCCTCGGTGCGGGAGGGCACGCCGAGCGCTTCCTGACCGAATTCCCGGGCCTGCGGTTGATCGGACTCGACCGCGACCCGAGCGCACTCGGCATCGCACGCAGCCGGCTCGCGCCTTTCGCCGACCGAATCACGTTGGTGCACACCCGCTATGACGGGCTGGCAGAGGCCCTCGAAGCACAAGCCGAATGTGGTTATGCCGCAACCGAAGCGGTCGACGGGGTGCTGTTCGACCTGGGAGTTTCGTCGATGCAGCTGGATCGCGCCGACCGGGGTTTCGCCTACGCGCAGGACGCGCCGTTGGACATGCGGATGGACCCGGAGTCACCGTTGACGGCGGCCGACATCCTCAACGACTACGACGAGGCGGCGCTGGCCGGCATCCTGCACCGCTACGGCGAGGAGCGGTTCGCCCGTCGCATCGCGTCGCACATCGTCCGGCGCCGGGCCAAGGCCCCGTTCACCTCGACCGCCCAGCTGGTCGAGCTGCTCTACCAGGCCATTCCGGCTCCCGCCCGGCGCACCGGCGGGCACCCGGCCAAGCGCACGTTCCAGGCGCTGCGGATCGCCGTCAACGACGAGCTGAACTCGTTGACCGCCGCCATTCCGGCCGCGATGGAAGCGCTCACCGTGCTCGGCCGCATTGTGGTGATGGCCTACCAGTCGCTGGAAGACCGGATCGTCAAACGGGCTTTCGCCGACGCCGTCGCCTCGCGCACACCGCTGGGTCTTCCGGTCGAACTTCCCGGCCATGAGCCGCGATTCACATCATTAACGCACGGCGCCGAACGGGCCGACGCCGCCGAAATCGAACGCAACCCCCGCAGCGCCCCGGTGCGACTGCGGGCCCTGCAACGCGTCGGAAAGGGCGACTGATGAAGGCCAAGCGCGAGATGACGAACCGCCGCAGCGGTGACCGTCCGGGCGGACGCGATGCCCGCGGGAGCAGGAACAGCACCGCCGAAGCGGAGTCTCCGCGCCGGACGCGGACGCGCAATGCGCGGAGTTCGGCGCCGACCCGCGAGGGCAGGGCGCCCCAAAAGCCCAAGTCCGGTCCGCAAACCAGCCCCATCGAGCGGCCGACACGCGCGAAGAGCACGAGCCAGGCCAAGGCGCGGGCCAAGGCGCGGAAAGCCAAGGCGCCCAAGGTCGTCCGCCCCCGCCTTACCGAGCGTCTGGCCATCCGGTTGGCGTCGATCGACTTGAACCCGCGCACCCTGTTGAGCAAGGTGCCGTTCGTCGTGCTGGTGATCGGCGCCCTGGCCGTCGGCCTGGGCCTCACCCTGTGGTTGTCCACCGACTCCGCCGAGCGGTCCTACCGGCTCAGCGACGCCCGCGAGCGCGCTCGGGTGCTGCGTGAGCAGAAGGAGTCGCTGGAACGCGATGTGCGCGAGGCGCAATCGGCGCCCGCGCTGGCCGAGTCGGCCCGCAAGGAGGGCATGATCCCGACGCGGGATACCGCGCACCTCGTCCAGGACCCCTCGGGTAACTGGGTGGTCGTCGGAACACCCAAGCCGGCTGACGGCGTTCCGCCGCCGCCACTGAACGGCCCGATTCCCGAACCGGGCCCGCCGCCGCCCCCGCCGCCACCGGCGCTTCCCCTGGAGGTACCGGTCCGCGTAGAGCCGGGTGGTGGCGCTCCGGCGGCCCCGGCCAGGCCCGGGCCCGAGGCGCTGCTGCGCGCTCCTGACGGCTCCTCCACAGTCGGCGGCCAGCACCTGCCGCAGGCCGCTCCGCGCCTGCCCGGGACGCCCGGGCTGGCACCGGCGCCCGGGTTGCCAGTCCCGGGAGCCACGGCGCCCGCCGCGGGACCGGCCGAGGTGCCGGTCCCGGTGGCCGGATTGCCTGCCCCGGTAGTCGTCCCACCCGCCCCCCTGGCCCCCGGCGCCGCCTCGGTGCACGCGCCGTCACCGCTACCAGGGGCGACCGTGCCGGCACCCGGTACCGGTGAACAGTTCGGCCCCGTCGCGCAGACGGCTCCGGGCGCAGCCCGGTGAGGGGCGCCAAGCGGACGGCCCGGTCACAGCCCAAGCAGCAGGGGCACGAAGCCACCCAACGCCGCACCCGCCAGTTGGTCGAGGTCGGTACCCGCGGCGCGTCGTTCGCGTTCCGGCATCGGGCCGGCAACGCGGTCATCCTGGTGCTGATCGCGGTGGCCGCGGTGCAGCTGTTCATCCTGCAGGTCACTGACGCCCCGACCCTGCGGGCTCAGGCGGCCGGGCAGCTCAAGGTCACCGATGTGGCGAGGGCGGTGCGCGGAAGCATCGTCGACCGCAACAACGACCAGCTCGCCTTCACCATCGAATCCCGCGCACTGACGTTCCAGCCCAAGCGAATTCGCCAGCAGCTGGAGGAGGCCAAGAAGAAGAACCCGGCCGCCCCCGACCCGCAGCAGCGAATTGAGGCCATCGCCAAAGAGGTCTCGAGCCGGCTGAACAACAAGCCGGACTACCAGACCGTGCTCAAGAAGCTGCAGAGCAACGACACCTTCGTGTACCTGGCGCGTGCCGTCGACCCCGCCGTCGCCAGCGCGATCTCCGACAAATACCCGGAGGTCGGCTCCGAGCGGCAGGACCTGCGCCAGTATCCGGGCGGAGCGCTGGCGGCCAACGTCGTCGGCGGCATCGACTGGGACGGCCACGGCCTGCTGGGGCTGGAGGATTCCCTGGACTCCGTGTTGTCCGGAACCGACGGCTCGGTCACCTACGACCGCGGCTCCGACGGCGTCGTCATCCCCGGCAGCTACCGCAACCGCCACCGGGCGGTCAACGGCTCGACGGTCCAGCTCACCATCGACGACGACATCCAGTTCTACGTGCAGCAGCAGGTGCAGCAGGCCAAGAATCTGTCCGGAGCCCGCAACGTCTCGGCGGTCGTCCTGGACTCCAAGACCGGCGAGGTGCTGGCGATGGCCAACGACAACACCTTCGACCCGTCGCAGGACATCGGGAAACAGAGCGAGCGGCAGCTGGGCAACCTGGTGGTGTCTTCGCCGTTCGAGCCGGGCTCGGTGAACAAGATCATCACCGCGTCCTCGGTGATCGAATACGGGCTGTCCAACCCCGACGAGGTACTGCAGGTGCCCGGCTCGATCAACATGGGCGGCGTGAACATCCATGACGCGTGGGAGCACGGCGTCATGCCCTACACCACCACGGGCGTCTTCGGGAAGTCGTCGAACGTCGGCACGCTGATGCTGGCCCAGCGCGTCGGCCCGGAACGCTTCTACGACATGGTCCGCAAGTTCGGGCTGGGCCAGCGCACCAACGTCGGGCTGCCCGGCGAGAGCGCAGGGCTGGTGCCGCCGATCGACCAATGGTCGGGCAGCACCTTCTCCAACCTGCCGATCGGCCAAGGCCTTTCGATGACCCTGCTGCAGATGACCGACATGTACCAGACCATCGCCAACGACGGTGTGCGGATGCCGCCGCGGATCATCAAGGCCACCATTGCACCCGACGGCACCCGCACCGAGGAACCGCGGCCGGACGGCGTTCGCGTGGTTTCGCCGCAAACCGCGCAGACGGTGCGCGGAATGCTGCGCGCCGTCGTGCAGCGCGACCCGATGGGCTACCAACAGGGGACCGGTTCGGCGGCCGCGGTTCCCGGCTACCAGATGGCGGGCAAGACGGGCACTGCGCAGCAGATCAACCCCGGCTGCGGCTGCTACTTCGACGACGTGTACTGGATCACCTTCGCCGGGATGGCCACCGTCGACAATCCCCGCTACGTCATCGGCCTGATGATGGACAACCCGCAGCGCAATGCCGACGGCTCGCCGGGCCATTCGGCGGCGCCGCTGTTCCACAACATCGCGGGCTGGCTGATGCAGCGCGAGAACATTCCGTTGTCGCCGGACCCGGGACCCCCGCTGACGTTGCAGGCCACCTAGGCGCCGCGGACGCCTGCCGGGCCGCTGCTCCTCGATAGGGTGGCAGGGCCGATCATGGCGGACGGAGGTGATGAATGTCGGTGCCCACTGAGCTGCGGCCCAGCGCCGTTGCCGGTGCGCGATTGCCGGCGCTGGCGGCGCAGGTCGGCGCCGAGGGCGCCGTCCCGGACGTCCTGATCACCGGCGTCACGCTGCGCGGCCAGGACGTGCGGCCCGGCGACCTGTTCGCCGCCCTGCCCGGCGCGACGACGCACGGCGCGCGGTACGCCGGCGACGCGATCGAACGCGGCGCCGTCGCGGTGCTCACCGACGCCGCGGGGCTGGCCGAGATGGGCGATGCCACGGTTCCGGTCCTGCTGCACCCCGATCCCCGCAGCGTCCTGGGCGGCCTGGCGGCCACGGTGTACGGCGACCCGTCGGATCGGATGACGGTCGTCGGCATCACCGGAACGTCGGGCAAGACCACCACGACCTACCTGGTCGAGGCAGGGCTGCGCGGCGCCGGTCGAACCGCCGGGCTGATCGGCACCATCGGAATCCGCGTCGACGGCGCCGACCTGCCCGGCTCGTTGACCACCCCGGAGGCCCCCGCGCTGCAGGCGATGTTCGGCGCGATGGCCGAGCGCGGGGTGGACACCGCGGTCATGGAGGTGTCCAGTCACGCGCTGACGCTGGGCCGCGCGGACGGCACGCATTTCGCGGTGGGCGGTTTCACCAACTTGTCGCGCGACCACCTCGACTTTCACCCCACCATGGCGGACTACTTCGAGGCCAAGGCAATGCTTTTCGACCCCCGCTCGCCGCTGCGCGCCCAGACCGTCGTGGTGTGCGTCGACGACGACGCCGGACGCGAGATGGCCGCGCGTGCGGGGGATGCGATCACCGTCAGCGCCACCGGCCAACCCGCGCACTGGCGCGCCCTGGACGTGGCCGCGATCGGCGCCGGGGGACAGGAGTTCACCGCAGTGGACGCCGCCGGCGTGCAGCACCGCGTCGGCATCCGGCTACCGGGAAGCTACAACGTCGCGAATTGTCTTCTGGCACTGGCGATTCTGGATGCGGTCGGAGTCTCCCCGGAACAGGCCGCGCCGGGGCTGGCCGAAGCCCGCGTGCCCGGGCGGCTGGAACAGATCGACTCCGGCCAGGATTTCCTTGCCCTCGTCGACTACGCCCATAAGCCCGGCGCGCTGCAGGCCGTACTGACCACGCTGCGCGCGCCGGGCCGTCGGCTGGCGGTGGTGTTCGGCGCCGGGGGCGATCGCGACGCGGGCAAGCGCGCTCCGATGGGCGAGGTTGCCGCGGAGCTGGCCGATCTCGTCGTCGTCACCGACGACAACCCGCGCAGTGAGGATCCGGCTTCGATCCGCCGCGAGATCCTCACCGGCACAACGCAAGCCGCTGCCGAGGTGGTCGAGATCGCCGACCGGCGCGAGGCGATCCGGCACGCGGTCGGCTGGGCCCGGGCCGGTGACGTGGTCGTCATCGCCGGCAAGGGCCACGAAACCGGACAGCGCAGCGGCACCGAGGTCCGCCCGTTCGACGACCGGGTGGAACTCGCCCAGGCGCTGGCAGACCTGCAGGCGCGCCGATGATCGACCTGACCGTCGCCCGGATCGCCGAGATCGTCGGCGGCACGCTGACCGACATCTCGCCGCAGGACGCCGCGGAATGCCACGTCACCGGGACCGTCGAATTCGACTCGCGGGCCATCGGGCCCGGCGGGCTTTTCCTGGCGCTGCCGGGAGCCCGCTCCGACGGACATGACCACGCGGCGTCGGCGGTGGCCGCCGGTGCCGCCGTCGTGCTGGCCGCCCGCCCGGTCGGGGTGCCGGCGATCGTGGTGGAGCCGGACCCCTCAAAAAACGACGCCAGCCGCGCCAGCGTGCTTGAGCACGACCCCGACGGGTCGGGCGCGGCGGTGCTGGCCGCGCTGGCCAAGCTGGCCGCGGCCGTGGCCGCCGCGCTGGTCGCCGACGGGCTGAGGATCATCGGGATCACCGGCTCATCGGGCAAGACCTCGACCAAGGACCTGGTGAAAGCCGTGCTCGCGCCGCTGGGCGAGGTGGTGGCGCCGCCCGGTTCGTTCAACAACGAGCTGGGTCACCCCTGGACCGTGCTGCGCGCCACCCGCGACACCGACTTCCTGGTGCTGGAGATGTCGGCGCGCCATCCCGGCAACATCGCCGAGCTGGCGGCGATCGCCCCGCCCGCGATCGGGGTGGTCCTCAATGTCGGCACCGCGCACCTTGGCGAGTTCGGCTCCCGCGAGGCCATCGCGCGCACCAAAGCCGAACTGCCGCAAGCCGTTCCGCCAGAGGGCGTGGCGATCCTCAACGTCGACGACACGGCGGTGGCGGCGATGGCCGACGTGACGAAGGCCCGGGTGGTCCGGGTCAGCCGCACCAACGGAGATGTGTGGTCGGGCCCGGTCACGCTGGACGAACTGGCCCGGCCACGGTTCACCATGCACGCGCACGAAACGTTCGCCGACGTCACGCTCGGTGTCTACGGCGACCACCAGGTCAGCAACGCTCTGTGCGCGGCGGCCGTCGCGCTGGAATGCGGCGCCGACATCGAGCAGGTGGCCGCGGCGCTGGCCGCGACCGGCCCGGTGTCGCGGCACCGGATGCAGGTGACCACTCGCGCCGACGGTGTGACGCTGATCGACGACGCCTACAACGCCAACCCCGACTCCATGCGGGCCGGCCTGCAGGCCCTGGCGTGGATCGCCCACGGCCACGATCAGCCACGCCGTAGCTGGGCGGTACTGGGCGAGATGGGCGAACTCGGCGAAGATGCGATAACCGAGCACGATCGCATCGGACGGCTGGCGGTGCGCTTAGATGTGTCTCGACTGGTTGTCGTGGGAAATGGGAGGTCGATGAGCGCCATGCACCACGGAGCGGTCCTGGAAGGGACAGCGGGCTCGTGGGGCTCAGAAGGGGATCGGGTAGCGGTTAACGTCGCCGACAGCGACGCCGCCCTGGCGTTGCTGCAGGCCGAACTGCGCCCCGGCGACGTGGTCCTGGTCAAGGCGTCCAACGCCGCGGGCCTGGGGGCGCTGGCCGACGCGCTGGCCGCCGATCCCGGTCACGGGGGCGCCCGCTCATGAGGCAGATCCTCATCGCCGTCGCCATCGCGGTGACCGTGTCGATCCTGTTGACTCCGGCGCTGATCCGGCTCTACACCAGGCAGGGTTTCGGCCATCAGATCCGCGAGGACGGTCCAGCCAGCCACCAGGCGAAAAGGGGCACACCCTCGATGGGCGGCGTCGCGATCCTGGCCGGCATCTGGGCGGGATACCTGGGCACACATCTGGCCGGCCTGGCGTTCAACGGCGAGGGGATGTCGGCGTCGGGCCTGCTGGTACTGGGTCTGGCCACGGTGCTGGGCGGCGTCGGATTCCTCGACGACCTGATCAAGATCCGCAGGTCACGCAACCTGGGGCTGAACAAGACGGCCAAGACGGTCGGGCAGATCACCGCCGGCGTGCTGTTCGGCGTGCTGGTGCTGCAGTTCCGCAACAACTCGGGCCTGACACCAGCCAGCGCCGACCTGTCCTACGTGCGCGAGATCGCCACCGTCACGCTGGCTCCCGCGCTGTTCGTGCTGTTCTGCGTGGTCGTCGTGAGCGCCTGGTCGAACGCGGTCAACTTCACCGACGGCCTGGACGGGCTGGCCGCCGGCTGCATGGCGATGGTCACCGGCGCCTACGTCCTGGTCACCTTCTGGCAATACCGCAACGCGTGTGTCACCGCGCCGGGCCTGGGCTGCTACAACGTGCGCGACCCGCTGGATCTGGCGCTGGTGGCCGCCGCGACCGCGGGCGCCTGCATCGGGTTCTTATGGTGGAATGCCGCGCCGGCCAAGATCTTCATGGGTGACACCGGGTCGCTGGCGCTGGGCGGCATCGTCGCGGGGTTGTCGGTGACCAGCCGCACCGAGTTCCTCGCGGTGGTGCTGGGTGCGTTGTTCGTCGCCGAAATTTTTTCGGTGGTGCTGCAGATCCTGGCCTTCCGCACCACCGGGCGCCGGGTGTTCCGGATGGCGCCCTTTCACCATCATTTCGAGCTGGGCGGCTGGGCCGAAACCACCGTGATCATCCGCTTCTGGCTGCTCACCGCGATTGCCTGCGGCCTGGGCGTCGCCCTTTTCTACAGCGAATGGCTGGGCGCGATCGGTGCCTGACGAGCTCGCCCCGCTCAGAGCAGGCGCGCCCGTGCTGGTCGCCGGAGGCAGGGTGACCGGCCGCGCGATTCTGGCCGCGCTCACCCGGTTCGGGGCCACCCCGACCGTCTGCGACGACGATCCGGAGATGCTGCGCCCGTACGCCGAGGATGGCGTCGCGACCGCCGACCCCGCGCTGGCGGCCCAGCGGATCGCCGACTATGCGCTGGTGGTCACCAGTCCCGGCTTCCAGCCGACGACCCCAGTGCTGGCCGCGGCCGCGGCAGCCGGCGTGCCGATCTGGGGCGATGTGGAGTTGGCCTGGCGGCTGGACGCCGCCGGCCACTACGGGCCGCCGCGGCGCTGGCTGGTGGTCACCGGCACCAACGGCAAGACGACGACGACCTCGATGCTGCACGCCATGCTGACCACCGCGGGGCTGCGCAGTGTGCTGTGCGGCAATATCGGCGACCCGGTGCTCGACGTGCTGGATCAGCGCGTCGAGCTGTTCGCCGTCGAGCTGTCCAGTTTTCAGCTGTTCTGGGCGCCGTCGCTGCGGCCCGACGCGGGCGTGGTGCTCAACATCGCCGAAGACCACCTGGACTGGCACTCCAGCATGGAGGAATACAGCGCGGCGAAAGCCCGGGTGCTCACCGGCCGGGTGGCGGTGGTCGGCATGGACGACCTGAGGGCGGCCGCGTTGCTGAGCACCGCGCCGGCGCCGGTGCGGGTCGGGTTCCGGCTCGGTGAACCGGCCGCGGGCGAGCTCGGCGTGCTGGACGGTCAACTGGTCGACCGCGCTTTTGTCACTAACCCAGCCGACGACCTGGTCCTCATGCCCGCCGCGTCGATACCGGTGCCGGGCCCGTCCGGAGTCCTCGACACGCTCGCCGCGGCGGCGCTGGCCCGCAGCGTCGGCGTGCCTCCGGAAGCGATCGACACGGCGATCTCTGCGTTCCGGCTCGGCCGGCACCGAGCCGAGGTGGTGGCTGTCGCGGACGGCGTCACCTACGTCGACGATTCCAAGGCCACCAACCCGCACGCGGCCGAGGCTTCGGTGCTGGCCTACCCGCGGGTGATCTGGGTGGCCGGGGGTTTGCTGAAGGGTGCGTCCGTCGACGCCGAGGTTGCCCGCATCGCTTCCCGGCTGGTCGGCGCCGTGCTTATCGGCCGAGATCGCGCCCAGGTTGCCGAGGCGTTATCGCGACACGCGCCCGATGTACCCGTCGTCCAGGTAGTGACAGGCGAGGATGGTGAGATGCAAGGGGCTGCTGTTGTTGAAGTGACGCAAGATAATGACGACGAGACGCTTGGCGCTCGCGTGATGACCGCGGTGGTGGCCGCGGCCCATGGCCTGGCCAAGCCCGGTGACACCGTGCTCCTGGCGCCGGCCGGCGCATCGTTCGACCAGTTCAGCGGCTATGCCGACCGGGGCGACACCTTCGCAGCCGCCGTGCGAGCGGCGATTCGGTAGCCGGTGAATAACCCGCTGACCCGGCTGCTGCGCCGGGGCAAAAAAACAGACCAGGAAGCCGACGGGGCCCCGGAGCAGGAACCGGAGCAAAGCCCGGAACCCGCCATAACCGACGAAAATGGCCTGCGCAACCGGTTCGGTTCGTGGCTGGGCCGGCCGATGACGTCGTTTCACCTGCTCATCGCCGTCGCGGCGTTGCTGACGACGCTCGGCCTGATCATGGTGCTGTCGGCATCGGGCGTGCGGTCCTACGGCGCCGACGGATCCGCGTGGGTGATCTTCGGCAAGCAGGTCTTGTGGACGGTCATCGGCCTGATCGGCTGCTACGCGTCGATGCGGATGTCGGTGCGCTTCATCCGGCGGATGGCGTTCACCAGCTACGCGGTCACCATCATTTTGCTGGTGCTGGTGCTGATTCCCGGGATCGGCAACCTGGCCAACGGCTCCCGAAAGTGGTTCGTCGTCGCCGGCTTCTCGATGCAGCCCTCCGAACTGGCCAAGATCGCGTTCGCGATCTGGGGCGCGCACCTGCTGGCCGCGCGCCGGATGGAACGGGCCTCACTGCGCGAGATGCTGATTCCCCTGGTGCCGGCCGCGGTCGTCGCCCTGGCGCTGGTCGTCGCGCAGCCCGACCTGGGACAGACGGTGTCGCTGGGCATCATCCTGCTCGGCCTGCTGTGGTATGCCGGCCTTCCGTTGCGGGTGTTCGTCAGCTCTCTGGGC
>Ga0335073_10015885_pt1 | contig 10521 bp, 5 predicted proteins | sample Lox_Sample_22_FD_207093 | JGI IMG/M metagenome (GOLD analysis project Ga0335073, IMG submission 207093) | Soil microbial communities from Loxahatchee National Wildlife Refuge, Florida, United States - Lox_Sample_2.2 | ecosystem: Environmental > Terrestrial > Soil > Wetlands | place: USA: Florida...
AAGCGAAGTTCTGTATCGCGCCGGCCAGTTGATGCAGGCGCTCATCGAGGTGAGGCAGGCACCCGCCGCGTGATTGCTTTGATTTAACATCGCCTTTGATGTCAGCTTCCCGGAACGCGCTCTCGGTATTGCAGGCCGCCGGCGCGGTGTCGCTTCTGCCGTACCCGGCGATTCTGGTCGCAAACGTTATGCAGATCGCCGAAAGGGCCGCATGGCCTTACGCGCCTCACGGCGCCGGGAACTATGTCCTGTTCCCTCTATCCGGTTGTCTGGGCCGTCCTGTACGTCTGGTCCTGGCACGATATGGCGCGCGGCGCGGCACTTCGCGCGTTCCTGCTTTCCAGCGTCCCGCTTATGCTGAGCCTGGCGGGCGCCGGCTGGTTTCTCCATTGGGGCAGCGAGGACCGCAAGCGCGATGAGGCTCGCCTGGAGAGCAGCCATCGCGAGGTGGATGCAGCCAATCCGCTGGCCTGGACCATCATGCGTTCCGGGGACCATCCGAGTTTCCGGGCGCGCCGCAATTGCCGGCCGGCGCAGTGCTCGCGGGAATCGCCACGGCGACGGTCCTCAACACTCCTGCGGGTGAGCACGGCACGCCTCTCGCCAGACCCGACACCACCGCCAGCGAGAACGTGCTTGTGTGTCGGATCTGAGGTCCTGCTGTTGGAACGGGCCCACGTGGCTCCATGGGACGCCGCTCTGGGCCGCCCTGTCAATGATGGATGGAGCTCTGAGAGCCAATCTGATCGAGGCCGGAGTGCGCCTGTCGCCGGAAGACGCTCGCGACCCCGTGGCCGCCTTGAGCGAGTTCTTTCGAGGCTGGGACGGCCTCCGGTCCAGGTATTACCACTGCGGTGCGCTCTTGCCCAAACGCGTGCAGGTGTTGCCGGAGCAGAGGAACGCCGCGGACTCGGACAGCACCGGGAATTCGACGTCGGAATTCGGCAGCGGACCCTCCGCGCGGTCCAGCCATTCGACGCGCCGATACCCGCATGGATATGTGAGCGCGTTCAGGAACAGCCTGTGCGCCGCGGCGTCCGACTTGGCCCCGACTACTGTGATGTGAACCGGCGGATGACTCAGCTCCAGATCGGTAAGCAGCAAACCGGCGGGCGTGTATTCCTTCGCGATGTCCGGGGTGACGGCGAAGCGCATGGCTTCGATCGCCGTTTCGCGGAACGCCGCATCGCCGGTGTATGACGCCAGCAGGTTCGCCGTGCGCGCCAATGACAGATTCTCGTCGTGTTCGGGCTCGGGACGATAGGCGGCGTCAGTGGCCGTCCGGCTGGTGACGAAGCCCGCGCCGGCGGCATTCCGGAAATTCGCGGCGATGAATCGAACGCCATCGGCGGCGCGCGTCAACCACCGCCGGTCTGCCGTGGCTTCGTAGAGCTTCAGGAACGCGCGCGACATGGCCAGCGTGTCGCCGAGATATGGTCCGGCGAGGTCGCGCTCGTCGTGGCGGTAGCCGCCGTTGGCGATCGGCCGGTTGGCAATGATCCAATCGGCCGCGCGGCGAGCCTCGGCGAGGTACTGCTCGTCGCCGGTCGCTTCGTATAAAGCCACCACGGCTTCGATCGCCCAGCCGTTTTCACGGGAGTAGATGTGGCGGTCGATGCGCGGAATGCCGAGTTTGCGCCGGCCGGCGTCATCGAGCTTGAAATAGGCGGCGCTGTGCTCGCCATCCACGAGGTCGGCATCCATGCTGGTGTAGAAAGCGGCTTCCGGGCTGGTCAAAAACTCGTGCAGGAAGCGGTGGACGTCGAGCGCCGCCTTGCGGTATTCAGGCGCGTGCCACTGCTCGTAGCCGAGCGAGTAGATGCGCAGATTGGCGGCCTGGAACTGCATGATCTTCTCGAAGTGGGGCTCCTTCCAGTTGCCGCCGGTGGAATATTGATAGACGCCGCCCCACACGGGATCGATGAGGTGGAACTGCTCATCGAGGGTCTTACGCGCCATTACGGCCGCATTGGCGTCGCCCTGCCGGGCCAGCGCAATCGCGAGCTCCACCGAGTCCCAATCCAGATACTTCTGCGAGAAGCCCCAACTGCCCTGCTTATGGTCGTAACCTGCGAGATAGCGGGTATGCAGTTTCGCGCGCAATTCGACGGACATTTGCGCGCTGGCGGCGAATTCGATTAGCTTCTCCGGGACCACGGAAGGCTTGGGCGTAGGCTCTTCGATCACGGCCTTGAGCAGCCGCGCCATCTCGGCCGGTTCGATATACCCCTGGCGCTTGACCAGCTCTTTGCCGTTGGAATCGAAGATCACCGTGGCGGGCCAGCCATAATCCTCGTAGCGGTGCGAGATATCGGGACGGGAATCCTGGTCGACGCGGATGAGCAGATAGTTCTGCTCGAGGAGGGCGTCGACGGCCGGGTCTTTGTATGTGGTCTCCGCCATCACGTGGCACCAGTGGCACCAGACCGCTTCCAGATCGAGCAGGACGAGCCGGTCCTGTTGTTTGGCGCGGGCGAAAAGATTGTCGGACCAGGGCTGCCAGTCGAGGCCGGCCGCCAGAGTCGGTAGGACCAGAATGAAGAGTACCAGAGCGCGTTTCATATCCGATGAGGATACGAACGGAGCCGGGAAATGGATTGGGGCGGATGGGCCGCCGCGTCGGGCCCTAACGCTGATTGGCCTTCAGCACCTTCTTCCGCAGCCGGATGGATTGCGGTGTCACTTCCACAAACTCATCGTCGCGGATGAACTCAATTGCCTGCTCCAGGTTCAAAATCCGCGGCGGCACCAGGCGGATGGCCTCATCGGCGGTCGAGGAACGCATGTTCGTCAACTTTTTCTCCTTGACGATGTTGACGTCCATATCGCTGTCGCGGGCGTTTTCGCCGATGATCATACCTTCATAGACTTCCGTGCCGGGCGCCACGAAGATCTCGCCACGTTCCTGCAGGTTATAGATGGCGTAGCCGGTGGTCTTGCCGGCCCGGTCCGCAACCAGCGACCCGGTGGGCCGCATGGGAATGTCGCCCTGCCAGTCAATATATCCATGGAATAGCGAATTCATGATGGCGGTGCCGCGCGTATCGGTGAGAATTTCGCTGCGCAGTCCGATGAGTCCGCGCGAGGGCACATGAAACTCCAGCCGCACGCGGCCGCTCCCGTGATTGATCATCTTCGCCATTTTGCCCTTGCGCGCCCCGAGCTTCTCGATCACCACGCCGAGAAAATTCTCGGGACAATCGATCACCAGCAGTTCCAGCGGCTCCATCAGCTTGTGGTCGATGGTGCGCGTGAGAATCTCCGGCTTGCCGACCGCCAGCTCGTAACCTTCGCGGCGCATCATTTCGATGAGAATGGCCAGCTGCAGCTCGCCGCGGCCCATCACCTTGAAGGTGTCGTGGCCAAGTTCCTCGACGCGGATGGAGACGTTGGTGAGCAGTTCCTTATCCAGCCGCTCGCGCAGGTTGCGCGACGTCACCCATTGCCCTTCGCGTCCGGAAAACGGTGACGTATTGATGGTGAAGGCCATGGCGATGGTCGGCTCATCGATCTGGATTTGCGGCAGCGGCTCGGGCGTTTCGGCGCTGGTGAGAGTTTCGCCGATGGTGATCCCTTCCACGCCGGCGATGGCCAGAATATCGCCGGGCAGCCCAGTGGTTTCATCCACCCGCTTCAGCCCTTCAAATGAGTACAGCTTGGTGATGCGCGTGGTTTCGAGCGACCCATCGCGCTTGGCGATGCCGACCGTATCGCCGTAATGAATGGCGCCGTTGAATACGCGCCCGATTCCCAGGCGTCCCAGGTAGTCGCTGTAATCGAGATTGGCGATAATCATCTGCAGCACGCCGTCGGCGTCGCCAAAAGGCGCCGGAATGTGCTTCACGATGGAATCGAACAGCGGGCGTAGATCGTTGGAGGGATCGTCTAACGACTTCTTGGCGATGCCGGTCTTGGCGATGGTGTAAAGCACCGGAAAATCGAGCTGATCCTCATGCGCGTCCAGATCGATGAAGAGATCGTACACTTCGTTCAGCACTTCCTGCACGCGGGCGTCGGGACGGTCGATTTTGTTGATCACCACGATGGGCGGCAGTTTGGCCTCGAGCGCTTTCGAGAGTACGTAGCGCGTCTGCGGCAGCGGCCCTTCCGACGCGTCCACCAGCAGCATCACGCCATCGACGATTTTCAGCGCGCGTTCCACTTCGCCGCCGAAATCGCTGTGGCCGGGCGTGTCGACGATGTTGATTTTGACACCTTGATAACGAATGCCGGTGATTTTGGCGAGGATGGTGATGCCGCGCTCGCGCTCCAGCTCGTTGGAGTCCATGACGCGCTCGACGTGTTCTTCGTTGGCGCGGAAAATGCCGCTCTGGTTGAGCATGGCGTCGACCAGGGTGGTCTTCCCATGGTCGACGTGGGCGATGATAGCGATATTGCGGATGTTGGCGTTGCTACTCTTCATGGATCACTTCAATCGGATTCAGACGCGAGGCAACTCGCGCGGGATACAGGCCTGCCAGCACGGTTGCGCACCAGACCAGCAGGAGCGCTGCGGCCAGCAATCCGGCGGGCGGATGAAACTGGATCGTCCAGCCGAAGCTTTGCTTATTGACAACGAATATTAATAGTAGCGAAAGTGCCCATCCCAGCGCCATTCCAGCTATGGCGGCAAAGGCTCCGAGAAATGCCGCTTCGGTGAGAATCAGCCCGCGCATCTGGCCGGTGGACGCGCCAAGATAGCGCAACAGGCCGAGCGAACGACGACGGTCGAGCACCAGCGCCAGCAGCGAATTGGCCGCTCCGAGAATGGCGACCACAATGGCGATGGCTTCCAGAGCGTACGTCACCATGAAGGTGCGGTCGAAGATCATGAGCGAAAGACGGCGGACATCGGAATTCCGCGCGATAGTGATGCCGTATGCGGCGGTGCGGCGGCGGAGTTCGCGTTCGACCGCGTCGATTGGCGGTAAGGCGCGATCGCCTGTCCCACTTCGAAGGTAGATTGCGAGGTTGGTGAGCGGCTGGTTGGGAAGATACTTGAGGAGCGTGGAGCGATCCATCATGATGCGGCCGACCCCGCCCGTGTAATCGTAAAAAACGCCGGCGAGCGTGAAGGTGACGGTGCGTGCGCCCAGCGGCAGATCGACGCGATCTCCCACGTGAAGATGGAACTTGTCAGCGAACGGCTCGCCGGCGATGACGCGGTCCTGGCCGGGAAGCGACCCCAGAATAGCGTCGCGATCCTGGCCGGAGAGAAAGCGAAACCGCGCATAGCGCCGGACGATCGCCATCTCCTCGGAACCGAGCGTGGGGCGCATGCCGCGGAAGTGAATCTCCATGCCGCTGTAGCGCTCGACTGCTTCCACGCCGGGGATGGACGCGGCGATATCGGCGATAGCGGGGTCGATCGGTGGAAATTCTCCAGGCGCGGGGCGAATGGCGGACCGGATATAGAGATCGGCCTGAAGCTGTTCATCGAGCCAGACGGCGACGGTTTCGCGAAAGCTGCCGACCATGATGCCGACGCTGGCCATCATGGCGATAGCGGTGGCGAGCGCGCTCACCACCACGGAAGTCCGCGAGAGCGAAGCGGCGAGTCCGCGGCTGGCCAGCAGCGATTCGGCGCGGCGGCGGGTGACCATGCGAGTCATGCGGTCGATGGCCAGCACCATCGCCGGAGCGGCGAACGCCGTGGAAGCCACGGCCAGGAGTGCGGACGCGTAGCCGCCCAGCGGAAAGCCGGCAATCGCGTGAAGTTGCGACGCGGCCAGCGCAAGGAGAGCCAGCGCAGCGGCCCCGGCCAGCCATCGTCGCCAGCGCAGACGGGCGCGTGATTCGTGCGCGCCGCGGCTCATGGCTTCGGTCGGTGGAACCTGCATGGCTTCGCGCGCCGGCGCCAGAGCGGAAAAGAAGGCCACGATCGCGCCCGTGGCCAGCGCGATCAGAAACTCGGCGAAGCTCAGCACCACCGGCGCGGGGCGGCTGGTCGTATAGATGGCGTTCACGGTATTGCCGATCAGGCGGACCGCGGCTTCGGCGAAAACGCGCCCCAGCAGGGCGCCAAGCAAGGCGCCGGCCAGTCCGAGCATCAGGGCTTCGGAGAGAAACACCGCCAACACGGTAGACCGCGACGCGCCCACTGCGCGCAGAATGCCGATTTCGGCCCGCCTCCGGACCACGCTCACGGAGATGGTGTTGTAAATCAGGAACGCGCCCACCAGCAGCGAAATGTAGCTGAGCGCGTGCAGGTTCAGCCGGAACGAGCGCAGCATGGTCTCGTTTTCGCGGCTGCGCGCGCCCGGTTTGTCGATTCGATAAGAGGGCGGGAGAATGGCGCGGATGGCGCGTTCGACGCGGTCGCGATCCTCGTCGGGTGCGACGGTGACGTCGATGCGGTCGAGCTTGCCGGTGCGGTGCAGAAGTTCCTGAGCGGCAGCGATATCGAGCAGCAAATACTCAGCGGCGCCGGAGCCGGGGAGCGGGGTGAGGTGGAATTGATGGGGGTGTCCTTCGAGGTTGGCGGTGAAGTTCGGTGGCAGGCGGCGGGCAAGGGCGGGTGACGCGAGGGCAGAGTCGGGCACGTCGGCACGAGTGTCGACGCTACACGCACGAGTGCGTGCGCCACAGTACTCCACGAGGTCGACGCCGAAGAGCGGCACGGCGCCGATATCGGGGATGATGGCCTGGGCTTCGATTGCCGGCGAGAAATGCGCGTCGATGGGCAGCGTGGCAAGGCGGGCGAAGTTGGCTTCGTCGATGCCGCCATTGGCGTAGATCTCGAAATCGGTTTTGCCGGTGAGGGTTTCGAGCGAGTTGCGGAAGGAGCCGGTGGCGGCGTCGGCGGCGAGATCGATGGCGACTACCACCGCGATGCCGAGAGCCACTGCCAGAGTCGTGATGGCCGTGCGCAGCGGATCGCGCGCCAACGGACGCAGGATCAGGCTTCGCAGCAGCTTCATGCGTGGTCCACGCTCTGGATCCGGCCGTCGCGCAGGCTGACGCGGACATCGGCGATGGCGGCCGCTTCCGCGCTATGCGTCGCCATCAGCACGGTGGCGCCGAACTTCGAGGCCGATTCCGCGATCAGGCGCAGAATCTGGTCGCCGGTGGAGGTGTCGAGATTGCCGGTGGGTTCGTCGGCGATGAGGACGTCGGGCGAATGCACCAGGGCGCGGGCGATGGCCACGCGCTGCATCTGGCCGCCTGAGAGCTGGAATGGCAGGCGCGAGGCAAAGTCCTCGAGTTCGACCCAACGGAGCCGGTCACGCGCGGTCTCATCGGAATTGGGAGCGCGCGAGAGCAGCAGCGGCAGCTCGACATTTTCCAGGACGGTGAGCGTCGGCAGGAGCTGAAAGAACTGGAAGACGAATCCCACGCGGCGCCGGCGCAGCGCGGTCAGTTCCGCATCGTTGAGCGCCGTGGTGGCGCGGCCGTCGATGAGGACTTCGCCGGAGGTCGGAAAATCCATGGCTCCCGCGAGGTTCAGCAACGTTGTTTTGCCGCAGCCACTGCGTCCGACGAGGGCGGTGATGGTGCCGGGCTCGGCCGAGAGAGAGACGTCGTGGAGCACTTTTACCGGCTGGCCGCCGTTCGAATAGGACTTGGAGACTGCGCGGAGTTCCACGCGGGCGAGGGGCATCTGAAGATCATTTTACGAGGTAGTTTGGGGTGAATTACCCAAAAAACCGCCAATAAGTCCTTTAGAATAGGATCGACCTTGGGTAATTTACCCATGGCGAGCCTTCTCCGGATCGCTTGCATTCCCGTTGACCGTGGTCCGGACGCGCAAGCACACAATGCCGATCCACCTTCAGATGACAGTTTTCAGAGGACCCTGGGACGCTCAGAACCACCGCGACATGATCACCTTTTGCTCGGTATAGAACGCCACCGCGTCCTTTCCATGCGCGTGCAGATCGCCGAAGAAAGAATTCTTCCAACCCGCGAACGGGAAGAACGCCATCGGCGCGGCGACTCCCACATTCACCCCGACCATGCCGACTTCGATCCGCGACGAGTACTCGCGCGCCGATTTGCCGTTGCTGGTGAAGATCGACGTGGCATTGCCGAACGGCGAGCGATTCACCAGGTCGATGGCCTCAGCGAGCGTATTCACGCGCATCACAGAAAGCACCGGCCCGAAAATCTCCTCGCGGGCGATGGTCATGTCGGCGGTCACGTGGTCGAAAATCGTCGGCCCCAGGAAAAAGCCGTCGCCGCCTTTGAATTCGCGGCCGTCTACAAGCGGCGTTGCGCCCTCGGCGGCGCCTTTATCGACGTAGCCGCGGACGCGTTTGCAATGGTCGGACGTGACTAGCGGGCCCATTTCGATGGTGTTCTGCGAGCCATCGCCAACCGCCAGCTTTTTCGTGCGCGCTACCAGAAGATCGAGCAGCGGACCGGCGGCATCGCCCACTGGAACAAGCACGCTACCGGCCAGGCAACGCTCGCCGGCGGCGCCGAAAGCCGATCCGATGATCGCTTCGACCGTCTTCGGCATGTCGGCATCGGCCATCACCACCAGGTGATTCTTGGCCCCGCCCAGCGCCTGCACCCTCTTGCCCTCGGCGGCCGCGGTCGCATAGACATATTTCGCCACCGGCGTCGAGCCGACGAACGAGACCGCCTTCACCAGCGGATGATGCAACAGCGCATCGACGGCTTCCTTTCCGCCGTGGATGAGGTTGAGGACGCCGGGCGGCAGGCCGGCGTCGTGTAACAACTCGACCACGCGGGTGGGCGTCAGCGGCACTTTTTCCGATGGTTTGAGGATGAACGTGTTGCCGCAGGCGATAGCGAACGGGTACATCCACATCGGGACCATCGCCGGGAAGTTGAACGGCGTAATGCCGGCGCAGACGCCGATGGGCTGGCGGATGGTTTTGCAATCGATGCCCGCGGCCACGTCGTTGAGCGAATCGCCCATCATCAGGCTGGGCATGCCGCAGGCCACCTCGACCATCTGAATCAGGCGCCGCACTTCCGCCTTGGCGTCATCGGCGGTTTTGCCGTTTTCGCGTGTGAGGATCGCGGCGATTTCGGCCGCGTGCGGTTCGAGCATCGCCTTGAAACGGTAGAGTACCTGGACGCGGTCGACTACCGGCACCTCGCGCCATTTGAGAAATGCCGCGTGGGCAGCCTGAACCGCCCGGTCGACATCGGAGGCGGCGGCGAACGGCACGTCGGCGATGCGGGCGCCGGTGGCCGGGTTGGTCACGCTTTGCGTCTCGCGGTTTTGCGGCTTCTCCCAGACACCGTTGATATAAAACGATACGGTTGCGACAGCGGAATCCGTGGCAATCATGCTTCCTCCTCCAGTTCGGATAGATTCGCAGGCGCGGGCGCGCGCTGCATCAGAAATGCATACAAGGCTCCGGAGACGCCGAAGCCCACAAACCATGCATAGTCGTAGAGCAGCCGTAGAGGCGGCACGACCAATCCCAGCAGCGCCACCGCAACTCCGGCGACGAGCGCCACCACGGAGTTGCGATTGATGCCGTTCTGATACTCATACGCGCCGTGGCGGCGGTACAGATCGTCAATGCGCAGGCGGGTGTGGCGCACCAGGAAATAGTCGGTGATCATCACGCCGGCGATCGGCCCGAGCAGCGCCGAATAGCCAACCAGCCAGCCGAAAATGTAGGAGCTGAAATCGGTGAGCAGCTTCCACGGCATCATGAGGACGCCGACTACGCCCGTGATCATGCCTCCGGTGCGAAAGGAGATGCGGCGCGGATTGAGATTGGAAAAGTCGTTGGAGGGCGAGACCACATTGGCGGCCACGTTGGTATTGAGCGTCGCGATCAGCAGCGCCACCAGCGCGATCGACGCAACCACGGGCTGATGGAAGCGGCCCAGCAGCGCCACAGGGTCCCAGATGGCTTCGCCGAACAGCACCACCGACGCTGAAGTTACGGCCACGCCGATGAACGAGTAGAGGGTCATGGCCGCGGGCAATCCAAGCGTCTGGCCCATGGCCTGCGCCCGCTGCGATTTGGCGTAGCGGGTGAAATCGGGAATGTTCAGGGCTACCGTCGCCCAGAAGCCTACCATCCCGGTCAGCGACGGTATGAAAAACCGCATGAACTCGCTGGTGGAGTGAAATTTCCCTGGCGCGCTGAGGACCGGTCCGAACCCGCCGGCCTTGCTGGTGATCCACCACAGCAGCAGCAGTCCGATACCCAGCATGAACGGCGCGCCTATTCCTTCCAGAAACTTGATGGTTTCGATGCCGCGCCAGATCACCGCCATATTCAGCGCCCAAAACGCAAAGAAGCAGATCCAGATGCCGCCGGGCAAATGTTCCGCGCCGGGCCAGACGATCCGCAGCATGGAGTAGATGGCTTGTCCGCCGATCCACGTCTGGATGCCGAACCATCCGCAGGCGACCAACGCTCGCAGGACCGCGGGAATGTTGGCGCCGCGGACCCCGAACGGCGCGCGCACCAGCACCGGAAAGGGAATTCCATACTTTGTGCCCGCGTGAGCGTTCAGCAGCATGGGCACCAGGACGATCAGGTTGCCGAGCAGGATGGTGCAGATGGCCTGCCACCAGCTCAT
>Ga0335073_10015886_pt1 | contig 10520 bp, 6 predicted proteins | sample Lox_Sample_22_FD_207093 | JGI IMG/M metagenome (GOLD analysis project Ga0335073, IMG submission 207093) | Soil microbial communities from Loxahatchee National Wildlife Refuge, Florida, United States - Lox_Sample_2.2 | ecosystem: Environmental > Terrestrial > Soil > Wetlands | place: USA: Florida...
TCCGGTGTACGGGCGGCGTTCAAAGATATCGAAGCTCTTACGCAGCCGCGTGCCATCGCTGCTCTCTTGCTTGAACACTCTGATGCAGTCGGTCAGCTGGTACGTACAATCGAAGATGAAAGCCGTCATGTCATCGGCTCCGAGCCTCGCCGTGGCGAGGCCGCCGGTTTCATTTCCCCTGGTATCCAGGACGATGAGACCGGCGGCATGGTCGATGCTGCGCGGATAGGTCTTGTCGCCCCTGATCGCACCGGGCAGTCGAGCGCTATTGGCGATGATCAACCGCATCTTGCCATCGGGATCCACGACGTTGATTCGCTGCACGTTGAGGGTGTCGTAGGTTGCAGATCGCGAAGTCGCGGTTGATCGAGCGGCCCCCGTTGCAATCGGTAAGTAGGGACGCAGTAGCAGGCCCCAAACTCCGATGCCCAGGAAAGCGAGCAATGACTGGGTCGCACGTGACGCGGAGATCGAGGATGGCGACATGAGGGCTTCCCTCCCTGCGATCCGCTCGGAGAATCGATCGACCCAAGATCCGTTGTCAAGCTTCAACCGCGGCGGTGGCGTCCTCAGCCAATGCCACCGCTACTCCGTACCGCCGGGTACCGTGGAGTTGATCGTGACACGCGTTGCAGTGATGGTTCCGGTTACCGTTGCGACAGGCATGCTGGGTGGCCCCACATCTAGCGAGTCGGTGCTAGTCCATACGTACACCTTGATGGTGAACTTCCCGACCATGTGATTGTTGTCGGTGAGCTTCACCGTCTCGGTGAGCTGGATCGCATTCGCCGGACTTTGCCCGGTCGGATCCCAGCCGAGGGGAAAATGGTTGAGCTGGTACAACCCCGGTCCGACCTGCTGCCAAACACCCAGGCAGAAGTTGCTCGTGATCGGCGCGTGCAACCCGGAATTCTGGATCTCCGTGCCGTCGGAATGCCATTGGGCGTAACCGTCGTCGACCACCGCCCCATTCGGGGCGACCAGCTGGAACCGCCACATCCCGATGATGCTCGCATCCCCGAACCCGCCCCCCTCATCGCTGATCCGCAGGAGGCGCCCCGTGCTCCCTGGCGAATGGTAGGCTGACTGCACGGTGGGGTAGCCTTGCGTCGAGTGGTTCCAAGCGTTCGGTTTGAGTGGTGACGACACGAAGCCGCAGCCGGCCTGCGCACCGTTCGCCAAGGATAAGCCGGCAACGCCGAGTATGAGTGCCGGCGGCAATGATCGGGTCAGAATTCTCATGGCTCTCTCTCCAGGTGTTCGTAGGACGTAGGTGATAGGTCGATTAGGTCAGCGATTCCCCTCGCCTGAGAGGCGGATGGCAGGCGTACAATCGACCAGAGGGCTATGAATTCTCTTTATATAGGCCCTGAATCGTCATGAATTCCGGGCGCTAGAGGGTGCCGTGAACGAGCAAACGCGCCCAGACGCGTACGAATTCGGGGATTTTCGTGTCGATGTAGCGCGGCGCCTGCTATTGCTCAAGGCAAGCGGGCGAACGTTGCCCCTGAGCTCCAGGGCATTCGACATCCTGCTGTTCTTGCTCGAGCATCCCGGCGAGCTGCTCGACAAGTCGACCCTGATGGCGGCGGTCTGGCCGAAGGTCGTCGTCGATGAGAACAATCTCAATCAGCACATCTCCGGGCTGCGCCGGGTGCTCGGAGACAGCCCCGAGGCGCACCGATTCATCGTGACGGTCCCCGGTCGGGGGTACCGCTTCGTCGCTGCGGTGCACCAGGTCACGGATGTGCCCGTGACACCTCACTCGGTTGAGCAACAAGGCGTTGTGTCGCCCAACGCCCAGGTGGCCGTGCTAGCGGCTCCCGACGGCACTACCGCGCACGAGCCGACCGAGAAGTCACCCACCGGCGCACGTCGATGGGGGCTCGTGGCGAGCGGGCTCGCGTTGGTGGTCGTCGCCGGCTGGTACCTCTTCCCTCGTGTCACGACTGAGCAAGTCCCCACTGGCGAACAGCCCGCAGCCCCCTTCTCGGTCGATGGCGTGGCGGTCCGCAAGCCGCGGCTTGCCGTGATGCCCTTCGAGAATCTGAGCCCTGATCCTCAGAACGCATTTTTCGCTGACGGACTTCACGAGGAGATCGTGAGCACGCTCGCCGAGCGCGCTCCCGGAATCGAGGTCATCTCCCGCACGACGATGATGAGCTATCGGACGAACCCGCCCAAAGCCCTGAGCGTCGTAGCGCGCGAGCTGGGAGCGTCCCATTTGATCGAAGGATCGGTGAGGCGCGAGGGCAATAAGGTTCGTCTGACACTCCAGCTCATCGACGCACGTACCGACGGACACATCTGGTCGGCCAGCTACGACCGAACGCTCGCCGATGTCCTGAATCTCGAGTCTCAGGTGGCAGAGGAGGTTGCCGTCCAGCTGCCAGTGCAGCTGGCGCGCTCGCGGCGACCGGCCGCAACGTTCATACGCGACCCCGACGCGTTCGATCTGTACCTCAAGTCCCTGCTGGCTTTTCGCACTTTCAACGGCGAGCCGGCGACATTCCGCCAGATCGAGGATCTCCTGTCGCGGGTGATCGCGCGGGAGCCGGATTTCGCACTCGCCTACGCGCAACGCGCTCGAGCTCGAACGCTCATGTTCATCGCGGGCCGCGACACGAGCGAGGCATTCGTGAACCGGATTCGCTCCGACCTGGCCACCGCGCGGCGCCTGGCTCCGAAGGACCCAATCGTTCTTGCCGTGAGCGGTTTCTTCCTCATGTGCGCGAACGACACTTCAGGTGCACTCGAGGCTTACGCGGCCGCGGAGGCGGCCGGGCTGGCCGAGCCCGAGTACCTTATACCGAAGGCTCATCTACTCCTGCGGCGCGGGCGCATTGAGGAGCTCAATGCCACGGTGCAGCGCATGCTCGCCCTAGATCCCGCCGATCCGCTCATAATCGACTTCGCCGTCTATCATCTCTATCGCGCGCGCCAGCCCGAGGACGCGCTCCGAGCTGCCGAGTACGCACGGAGCGCCTTCCCGCGCCACGCGATCTGGCGCGCCGGCATTCTGGCGGAATTTGCCGGCCAAACAAAGGAGCTGCGCTCGGTGCTCGAGCGTGACGAGCCCACGAATGACCCCACACACTTGGCCGACTCGCTCCCCGACTACTTCCAATTGCTGCTGTACGAACATCGCTACGCACAGTTGCGCGTTCAGATCGACCGTGTGCCCGTCGAGAGCAGCTTGTACTTCAGTGGAGTCGACTTCGGCCCAGTCGGTCCGACACCCACGGCATGGTTCCGCGGATGGACGGACCTCCTGCTCGCGGACCGAGCGGCCGCGCGCGATGATGGCCGGGCGGTACGCGATTTCGTGGATCTCCAAACACCGACACGATGGAATGGTGCGTACCTCGAGGCACTGAGCGCTGCGGGCTATACATTTGCGGGGGACTGTGCGCATGCACGTGCCACGGCCAGTGGTGCGCTCAGGCAGGTGGCGCGCAGCGATAACGCCGTCATCTGGACCACCACCGCATTGCAGGTCGCGCGTGTGGATGCATGGTGCGGCTCGCCTGATCAAGCCATCGGACTGCTCGCGCAGGTGTCGAACGGCCGGCCGGGCGTGGGGCCGGCCGTCGTGACTCGAGATCCACTGTTCGCCGTCCCGCTCGCCCAGGTGCCGGCGTACCGGACACTGAGGAAGGAGCTCGAGACCACGATGCAATCCGCAGGGCCGGGTTCAAGCTACGGATCGGCTTTCCCGTAGCACGGGCCTTTCGAGCGAGCGGGAAGACGCTTGCGACCGGCGGTGAGGCCACTCCGCTTCTCCTGTCCCAGATCCGCCATTGGTTCTGGTGGGTATGGTCCGTACCGGTTCTCTTCAGCGTCGTCATCTTGATCGCGATCGGCTTTTCGGCACGCCGGCTCGCTACAGCGCCGCACCCGTTTCTCGCGTGACGCTCCGTCCTTGGCGCCACGCGCACCTCACCCAGGAACAATTAGCCCTCCTCGACCTTCCCGTACCAGTCGTGCCACACCAGCGTTGAATCGCTGACTGCCGCCGCGGAGGGACGGCGACACAAATGCCCGGCGCCGCGAAGCGGGCTTTCTACCTTCAATTGCCCCCCAAACATCGCTAGCACCTCGCGTCCACACATCCTGCGGGACGCCCGCCGTGTCGCGTATATCCTGCGCAACACCTCAAGTTACCGAGAATCTTTCGTCGCACCATTTGGTCTGCGAGTCACGCTTCGATTGATCCGCTCCTGATCCGCTTGTCCGGGGAGAACATTCCAATGGCCCATTGCGATCTCGGAAATACTCTGGTGAGGGCTGCGGTGCGTGCCGCCCTCACGGGTGGCGCGCTTGCGACATCGTTCATCACCGCGCACGCACAAGACTCTGCGTCAAATGCTGCGCCGGCCGCCGATCAGGCAGCTGCGACACAGGCGCAGGCCACGCCCCAGACCCCCGCCGCGCAGGCGACGAGCAGCGCGCCGATGGCGGAGGTGGTCGTCACAGGCACGCGAATCCTGAACCCGAATGCCAGCGCGCTCAGCCCGGTAACCACTGTCTCGTCGCAGGACTTTGAGCAGATGGGTGTAACCCGCGTCGAGGATCTGCTCAACCAACTACCCCAAGTGTTCGCCGATCAGAACGCCAACGCTTCGAACGGCGCGACCGGGACCTCGGATATCAACCTGCGCGGCCTCGGTGCGAAGCGCACGCTGGTCCTGGTTGACGGTGCCCGACTCGGTCCAGGCAGTCCGATCAACGAAAATGCCGCGGAGAACGGCGCCTCGGACATCAACATGATCCCGGTCGAGTTGATTCAGAACGTCGAGATCCTCACGGGTGGCGCCTCCTCGGTCTATGGAGCCGATGCCGTGGCAGGCGTCGTCAACTTCAAGCTCGTCGATAACTTCCAGGGCGTGAGACTGGTTGGCGATCTGAGCGGCTATCAAAACGACAATTACGACCTCGACAACGTGCGCGAAGCGGTCAGCGCTTTGGGCTTCCAGCAGGCACCTTCGGAGATCTGGACCGGAGCGCAGCGCTCGCTCGCCTTCATCTCCGGCTTCAATACCGGAGACGGCAACGGCAATGTGACGTTCTATGCGACCTACCGCAACGTCCTGCCCGTTATCCAGTACCAGTACTCCTGGAGCGCGTGCAGTCTGGGATCGGGGTACCTTCCGGGGCCGCTTGCGCCCCCCGGCTCGAACGGGAAGTTCAGCTGTGCCGGGTCCGAGACTGCAGACCCCGCCAACCTGCTGAACCTCGACACCGGCGCCGTTGCGACAATCGCTCCGGGCTACACGACGGTGGGCGGGCCAGCCCTCTTCAACTACGGCGCATACAACTTTTCCCAGCGTCCGGATGAGCGCTACACGGCCGGAACCTTCATGCACTACGAGTTCAACGAGCATGCGACCGTTTATTCGCAGCTGATGACGATGGACGATCGTAGCGTGGCCCAGGTCGCCCCGTCGGGCGACTTCGGAACGAGCGGGCCGTTCGATTGCGCGAATCCCTTCCTGGCCGCCAACGCCTCCGCGTACGCCTTCTTCGGTTGCCCGAACTCAACGGGATATACGGCCCCATCGGGTGCCTACGTTCCTCCCGGAACGACGAATCCCGATGTTCTGATCGCGAGGCGCGACGTTGAAGGCGGTCCGCGACTGCAGGACACCGAGTATATGGACCTTCACGAGGTCCTCGGCGTCAAGGGGGGCATCGATAGCGCGTGGACCTACGACTCGAGCTTCCAGTACTCCCTTGTCGATCTGCAGTTCACCAACAATAACTTCTTCTCTACGACGAAGCTCAACAATGCCTTGAATGTCACCGGCACGCTCGCCAATCCGCAGTGCGTCGTCGGCCCTCCGTGCGTGCCTTACAACATTTTCACGACGGGCCAGGTCACCCAGGCGATGGTCGACTATCTGTACGCGCCGGGGCTCGAGGACGGCCGCGTTCAACAGATCGACCTGATCTCGACGTTCAACGGAGATCTCGGCAAGTACGGCGTCCAGCTGCCGTCCGCCAGCTCGGGCCTGGCGGTCAATCTCGGTGCGGAATATCGCGACGTGACCTTGAGCATTTTGCCCGACGAGGAGTCTCAGGCCTACGATCTTTCCGGCACCGGCGGCCCCACTCCGCCGGTGAGCGGCGGCATCATCTCCCGTGAGGGCTTTGTGGAGGCTCTGCTGCCGCTCGTGAACGACAAATTCCTCGCGAACTCTGCAAACATCGACGTGGGATACCGCTACTCCGCCTACAACCTCGGGTTCAACACCAATACATTCAAGATGGCTCTGGACTGGTCGCCCACCACGGACGTGCGTCTGCGCGGCAGCTTCACGCGCGCCGTGCGTGCGCCGAACATCATCGAGCTGTATAACCCCGACACCGTCAGCCTCGATCCCACGTACTCCTCCGACCCCTGCGCGGGCGCACACCCGATCTATACGGCGACGCAGTGTGCCAGGACGGGAGTCATCGTCGGGGGTGCGAACAACGAGTATGGGAACATCATTCCGGATTCAGCGGCGCAGTACAACGGCATCACCGGCGGTAACCCCAATCTCAAGCCCGAGACCGCATTGACCGGCACGATCGGCATCGAATTCACCCCCGAATTCTTGCGCGGCTTTCATGCGAACTTCGATTACTACAACATCAAGATCGTCAATGTGATCAACCCCACGGGCGGCGCGGTGACGCTATACAATTGCGGCGTTCTTGACATCGCGGCCTCCTGCGATCTCATCCATCGCGGTCCGGGTGGCACCTTGTGGGCGGTGACCACGGGCTACATCCTCGACTCCGACGTCAATGCCGGCTTGCTTCAGACGAAGGGCGTCGACGTCGATATCGGCTATCACTACCGCTTCGATCAGTGGGGCGGCCTGGTAACCGAGCTCCAGGGCACGTACATGGAGCACTACTATTTCAACTTCAACAACAACGCGCTCTTCGAATTCGATTGCGCGGGCCTGTACGGCTCGGCCTGCAGCGGCGACACCGGGCTGGGGCAGCCGGCACCGCGCTGGCGTCACCGGTGGGCCACGACGTGGGACACGCCTTGGGAGGCGATCAGCTTGACGTTCGCTTGGCGCTACTACGGCCCGGTGCGCTTGGAAACCCTCAATTCGAACCCGAACCTCGCGGCCGCCGGAGGAGCGACGATCGCGAACGGCGGCATCTCGAACACCGACGCCTATCTGTCCTCGTACAGCTACTTTGATCTGACCGCCGCAGTCAAGCTGGCCGACAAGATAACCTTCAGGCTCGGGTGTAACAACATTCTGGACAAAGCCCCTCCGCTCATCGGCGCGACGGATATACCCTCGCCGCCCTACGGCAACGGCAACACGTTCCCGTCGTTCTACGATTCGCTCGGGAGGTACCTGTTCGCCGAGCTCATCGCGGACTTCTAGGCCGCCGATGTCGGCTACAGAGCGAACTCAGCTGCACGAGCTGGCCGAGCGCGGGTCGCGGGAGCTGGAGGATATCTTTGCGATCCTCGATGCGGCATTTGTTGCGCACGTGGGATTCCAGGCGAATCAGCCCGTAGTCATTCCAATGATCTACGGCCGGGACGCTGATGTACTCTACCTTCACGGCTCGGTCGGCGCGCGGCTGCTGAACAAGCTCGACACGGGCGTGCCGGCGTGTGTCTCGGTGACTGTGGTCGACGGTCTCGTTCTGGCTCGTTCCGCGTTTCACCAGTCGATCAACTACCGGTCCGTGGTCGCGTTTGGCACGGGTAGAAAAATTGTCGAGCCGGCAAGAAAGAGGGCGGCATTGCGCACCATCTCGGAGCACATGTTGGCCGGCCGCTGGAGGGAGGTGCGAGGTCCCAGCCGCGACGAGCTCAATGCGACGAGTCTGATCGAGTTTTCAATCAAGGTCGCGTCGGCGGAATCGAGGCAAGGCCACGCGGTGGACGACGAGGACGACTATCATCGGCCGATCTGGGCTGGAATTCTGCCACTCCAGCTGCAAGCGGCGCCGCCCCAGGCGGATCCGCGATTGGCCGAGGGTACCACTGTGCCCGCGTATGTATCGGCCCCTTCGATTCCGTTGCCGGGGCGCGTGCGCCGGCGAATGACCTAGCTCGTGCCGCGCTTGCGCTCCTGCGGGGCGGATAGCTCGGCTGCAGCCTCGTGGAGACTGCGGGCGCGCGAGGATCCCCGGTCCGCGCGGCGACGCAGCGGGAGCACATCGAGGATCGCTTCGCGATAGCTCGGTCCGCATCGAAGGCGCACACCGGAGATCAACGTGAACGTGAAGAGGCCGAGCCCGGCGCACTCGGCGTACTCGACTGCTTTCGTGTTCAGCAAGACCGATTTCTCAATGCGCACGAATCCGAACGGACGCAGCACGCGGCTGAGTCTTTTCAGCGAGTCGCGCGCGATGTACGCGCTTGCACCGGCGTGGAACGTGACGTAATTGCCCCCGGTGCCTTCAACATAGTCGATGTCGCGTGGCTCGAGCGGGTATAGTCGTCCGAGCCGCTGACCCACGAGTATCACCTCGCCCCCTTCGGGGGGCGCGCTTCGCGCCAAGGCGCGCCGCTTATCGCTCGCTTGCGCACCGCCCTTGGCAAAGCGCGCGCCAAGCCGTAGGGCGGATAACACCAGCTGGTCCGCGCACAGCGGGTGGCGCAGGATCTCGTACGCGCCGCTCGACAGCACGGAAGTTACATCGGCGAAGGAGTCAATCACGACGATCGCCCGCTCTCGATACGTCAAAGGCCAAGCATTGATGCATTCGATACCCGATCGGTCCGGACTCGCTCCGGATACCAGCAGAACGTCCGCGCGGTGACGATCGGCCTCGCGCATCGCACGCTCGGATGAAACTGCGCTCGCAACCATGCGAATGTGTTCGCTCTGGCCGCACAACTTCTCGAGCGTAGTCGCAGCCGGAGCGTCGCGCGCCACAACTACGGTACGCAACGGCAGATCGAGCGGTGCGTCCTGCATCCTCATCGGGATCGGGTGAATCGCAGAGGCGCTGGGGGCGCATTTACTGTCAGCCGCTCGCGATCCGCGCTGGTAGTCTTCGCCACGCATGTTCGTCCTCCCAATCCGAAAACCGGCGCGTCACGGCCGGCCACAGACGCCTGTTTGCGGCGCCCGTTGCCATGCAACATAGTCATTCCACCTTCGGTGGAAAGCCCTATGTGACGACTGACCTGATTTCCGTGACGAACAACGGCTCCACGTGACGAGCGACACCGGCGCGATAGAATGGGGTCATGTGGATCGTGCCTGCCCGGCTACGCCGCATCGTGCGCGGCTACGCGCTGTCGATCGCCTTCTGGCTCGCGGCGGCGGTTCTCGTCAGCTATCAGACGTACGACCAGGACCGGCGGATCCATTTGCCGGCAGTGTTCACGAATCTTCTGCTGGTCTACGCCATCCGCTACCTGACGATCGCGTTCCTGACTCCACCGATCTTCTATCTGGTGGGCCGATGGCCGGTCACCGGGGCGGCGGTACGCCGCTGTGCGGGGTACGCGCTTGGCTACGTACCCTTCTCGCTGGCTTTCGCCGCCATCCGCTGGCTGTTGCTGCCGCCGTGGATTGAGGACACACTGTCCTGGGGGCAGCGCACGGTGCAGACGCTGCTGTACTTCACCTACAACACTTTTGCAGATACGTTGCTGCTGTATATCGGGATCGTCGTGGCGGCTCACGCCTACACCTACTTCGTGCGCGGCCAGCGCCAGGAAATCGACCGCCTGGAGCTGCTGCAAGCTCTCTCTCAGAGCGAGCTGCAGGCGCTGCGCGCGCAGCTGCGTCCGCATTTCCTGTTCAACACGCTGCAGGGAGTTTCGACACTCATCGATACCGACCGGGCGGCCGCGCAAACGATGCTCGCCACACTCGCGACGCTGCTGCGCACCAGTCTCAAGCATGGGAGCGCGGACCTGGTCTCCTTGCGCGAAGAGCTCGACTTCGTCGATTCGTACCTCAACCTGGAAAAGATGCGCCTCGGGCGGCGCCTCACGGTGCGTCGGCAGATCGATCCCCGAGTCTACGGCGCGCTCATCCCTCAGCTGTTGCTGCAACCCCTGATCGAGAACGCGGTGGTGCATGGAATCGCCAACTCGCGCGAAGGCGGCTGGATCGAGGTGCAGGCGTATGTTCGCGATGACCGCTTGCATGTTGCGATTCGCAATACGATCGGGGGAGAGTCTCAGCCGGGGCTCGGGGTAGGCATCGCGAATACCCGGGCACGACTCAAGTTCCTGTACTCGGACGATGCGAGCTTCGAGTTTCAGCTACAGCGCGACACGGGTGTGGCGCTCGCCTTGCTAGCCTTGCCGGCCTTCATTGCGCCGGCCGCAGAGAAGGCGCCGACGGACAGCTTCCCCGCAGAGTTGCGCACTTAGGCGAACAGTCATGAGAGTCCTCGTGGTCGACGATGAGCCTCCCGCCAGGACAGCACTGGCTAATCTGCTGTCGCGGCGCTCGGACGTCGAGAAGTTCGATCTCGCCGAGGATGTCCACCATGCGCTGGCGCTGTTGCGCACCCGTGCGTGCGATGTG
>Ga0335073_10015888_pt1 | contig 10519 bp, 11 predicted proteins | sample Lox_Sample_22_FD_207093 | JGI IMG/M metagenome (GOLD analysis project Ga0335073, IMG submission 207093) | Soil microbial communities from Loxahatchee National Wildlife Refuge, Florida, United States - Lox_Sample_2.2 | ecosystem: Environmental > Terrestrial > Soil > Wetlands | place: USA...
CCATAACGAGCCGTGGCGCTGACACGCCTTTTGCATCAGGCTCGTGTATGGGTGATACAACGTCAAGCGAGACAGAACGGCAGCTCAGAGCGGGTGTCTACGGTCGGCTGAGCGAGACCTAGGACGCGGCGGAGTCGGTGCCGACCCAGCTCGAGCGCGGCGGCGCGCATGCGGGGCGACGGGACTGGGTGGTGGCGGCGCGGTTCAAGGATCCCGCCGCGACTACGCAGCGGGAGTCATCGACCGCGAACACCGGCTGGGCATCCGCGACCGCACCGAGCAGGCCATCACCGCCGCGCGCCGCGAGTATGACCGGCTGTCGGGATCGGCGACCGTGATGAGCGACATCCCGGCCTCAGAACGCGTAGGTCTTGACGCGCGAAGACGCCATCACGGCCATGGGGCGCCGACCGGCGAGCCTCCAACCCAGACAGTCCCAAGATGCGAGCGAGAAGCCATACGCCCTTGCGCACAGCCGACCACAGCGTCAGGTCCCTCGCCTCGCCCCTCCATGACATACCGGACAGCTCGTCACGACACTACGCTCTCCAGCGTGGACATCCGGTCTCTTGGATATCGCACCGACCTGACGATCCGGGTTCTGGAGGGCAGCCAGGTCGAGGATCGCGGCGATTATCTCGTCATCCGTACTCCTGAGAATCCCACCTTCTGGTGGGGCAACTTCCTGCTGCTGTCCACGCCGCCGCTGCCCGGGCAGGCCGGCGAATGGCTGGCCAGGTTCGACGCCGAGTTTCCCGGCGCCAGCCACATTGCCCTAGGCGTGGACGTTACCGAGGCCGATGCTGTCGACCGGCAGGAGCTGATCGCTTCAGGGCTCCGGCTGACGCGGCTGGCTGTGCTCACCGCCAGCGATGTGCGGGTTCCGCCCCTCCCCAACACCAAAGCTACCTACCGGAAGCTATCCGGCGACGGCGACTGGGAGCAAGCCGCCGAGCTGCGCGCGGTGGTCAGTGAGGGCGAGCCTGGCAGCGAACCTGGCTTCCTGCAGGCGCGGCTCGCCGCCGAGCGCGCGATAACCGAAGCTGGCTACGGGTCCTGGTTCGGTGCTTTCATCGACGGGCGGCTACTCGCCCAGCTTGGCCTTATCACCGGCACTACGGGCCTGGCGCGTTATCAGAACGTCGAGACTCACCCCGCCGCGCGGCGGCAAGGGCTGGCGGGCAGCCTGGTCTGCCACGCTGGGCGGCATGCACTGGCCGCAGATGGCGCGAGCACGCTGGTCATGGTCGCTGACCCGGCAGAGGTCGCGATCCGGGTGTACCGGTCCGTTGGATTCGCCGAGGCACAGGCCCAGATCGGGTTCGAGCGGCCATCGCCCCCGGACGTGGCTGAAAGCTGAGTAACGGGGCCGTGAGCAATCCCCGGAACGGTGCTACGGGCCTACTCAGCGGTTCTGGAGATAATCACCAGGCGCAGGCCGGTAATGATGTCCATAACGAGCCGCGGGCAGCGTCGCTGGCCCCGGCGACCAGTTCCGGGGCTCGCGCGCGTCCCGCCTCCGATTTGAGATCGACCACCTCGGATTGCTTACCGCGGTCAAAGATGCTCCGGCCCTCGTACATCCGCCGGACGTAGTCCGGCCGCTTGAGCACGGTCACCTCGGCGCCGTGGTCGGCCATCATCATCCCGGCGAACGGGCCCGGGCCCATCCCACCCAGCTCGACGACCCTGACCCCGGCGAGTACCGCCACGCGCTCCCCCGTCATGCCCGGCCCACCTCGGCCACCACGCGGAAGAAATCCAGGTCCTCGACCGGAGGCTCGATCTCCGTAGCGAGTTGCACCGGCCCATCCTGTACCCAGGCTATTACCGAGAACGTTACGCATGCGGGCCGGTCAGGACGCCAATAACGAACCGTGCCGCTGTTAGTTGGTGTCGGTTGCCAGCAGCGAAAACATCATGCTGTGCCGACGGCCGTCCGGCGTTGGCATCCAGGCCCGGAGCAGGCCCTCGCGAGTGAAGCCCGCTCGTTCCGCGACACGTTGTGAGGCCACGTTCTCCGGTGCGGTCTGCAGGCTCAGCCGGTCAATGCCTACTACCGTGAAGGCCCATCGGGACACAAGCTGAACAGCGATCGTGGCTGCGCCGTGGCCGCGAGCCTCCGGAGCCAGCCAGTAACCGACCTCGGCCAGACCAGTATCACCGGCGGCTAGGTGCAGCCCAATCGTGCCTAGGCCTGCACCGTCTGGCCCATTGGAGATCACGAACGTCGCCGCCGTGCCCTCGGCCCAGGAGCGCGCGGCTCGCTCGATGAAGGCCCGGGCATCGGCCTCTGCGTAGGGGTAGGGAATCGCCGGGATATACCGGCTCAGCTCGCGGTTGGAGCAGGCCGCAGTGATCCAGGCGAAGTCGCCGGGCTCCAAGCGGCGAAGGACGATCCCGGCAGCCGCTAGGGCTGGGTCCGGAAAAGCCAGTGGCACGCCTAGCAGGATATGAGACTAGCGGGCATTAACCGTCCAGGCGAGGTGAGCTACCCGGAGCTGTAATACGAAACGTATTACACTGACCCACATCGACGTGATGACGGTGCGGGTAGATGAGAAGACCCGCGCCGCATTCCGCGGGGAAGCTGTCCTTGGCGTGCCGGCTGAGGTCCGGTAGGCGCGCGCGATGGTCTCGGAAATCCGGCCCCCGGCCGCGTCGGCCGCGGTGGTCCGCAGCGTGACGTAGGCGCCCTTCGGCGCTGCGAAGATCGCGCGGAAGCAGTGCGCGCCGCAGCGGCTTATCCGTGCGGCACGCCAGGTCCTGCCGCCGTCGGCGGACTCGGCGACGTTCACACCGGTGATCCGCGGCGCCTTGGCCAGCGGCAGGTGCCCCGCTTCGATGTTGAGGATCTGCCGGCCAGGTAGTGCGGTGCCGTCTGGGGCCATCCCGGCCACCGCGTACTGCAGGGTCAGCAGGGGTTCTACGCGGCACTCCAGGGTGTAGTTCGCGCATACCCATCCCGACGACGGCGGCAGGGCGCCGCCCGATTCGTGAGCCGAGCGCCAGGTCCAGGTGGTCTGGCTTTGCGTGGAAAGACCGTCGGGGGTTCCGGTCAGCGACGCGTCGAGGGTGAACCGGATGGTCGACGGCCTGGGGCTCAGTGCTGCCCGCGCGGTGACGGCGGGCAAACCGCCAGCGGCTGTCACCGCGTTCCCGCCCGCGATCTTCTTGCCGTCCTGGTCGATCTCGTACCGGCCCGTGACCCTCGTGCTGCCGCCGCTCGCATCCGACGCGAAACCGTTGCCCAGGTGGCCGGGTGTGTTGTCGCTGAACGGCGTGAACATCAGCGTCAACTGGTCGCCGGAGCGGCTGGCCGAAGCTGCGGTCGCGTAGACGCTGGACGCGCCGGCTTGCCGGCCAGGTTGGTCCCGTCGACGGTCAGGGTCTGCATCCGGTACTGCGGGCGGGCGGCCGGCGGGGACGCGGGGTGGCGCGCCGCCAGGCCCGCGAGACTGATCGACACTCCCCGCGCGAACAAGCCGTCCGTGCCGTAGCTGGCATGGGCGTGATCGATGATGAACTGGCGATCGAGCGCCGCTCCGAAAGCTCGCGCTGACGCTTGGGTCAGGTATCCGCTGGCCACCCCGCCGGCCGCGCTCGTGATCGTCACCCCGGGCAGCGCAGGCGTGCGTCCCCGGTAGCGCACGGTCACCGGGAGCCGGGCCGCGGTATCCGCACGGCTCAGCGCGGAGACGTTGAACAGGCTGGGGTCTAAGCCGCGGTTCAGGTATGGCAGCGCGACAGCCGGGATCGCATAGGACGTGCCATTCAGGCGCAGGCTCAGCAGCGAGCCGCCCGCTCCCGACAGGACGGCGGCGGCGGCGGGCCGCCCGCCGCCTGGTCCGGTGAGGACGGCGCGGTTCCCGTTGATGAGCAGCAGCTTCCCGGATGAGGAGCGAGCCGGGCCCGACGCCACCGCGTGACCAGCGGCAGGCCGGGGCCCGGCCGCAGCGGGAGAAGCGCAAAATGAAGGCGCTGCAGCGGCGGTGACAACAGCAACGGCCGCGGCGATCCGCAGGGCAGCGGCGGACAGCCGGAGCGGGTAGCGGCGCATGAGGTTCTCCAGGTGGTCAGCGGGGGGATTGGCGGTCTTGCTGCGCTGGGGTTAGGCCCGGGAAGGCAGGCAGGGTGGCGGTGTCGGAGTCGACCACGCCGCAGGTGACGTAGAGCGTGTAGCCGAGGCTGGTGCCCGCCGACTGGTAGTTGTTCCCTTCCTGCCTGGGGCCGACGGCCACGAACTTCACCTCCAGGGCACGCGAAGTGACCGGGTTGAAGATCAGTTCCTGGAGCATGCCGCCCTGGGCGAGGCCGACCCCCTGCCCGCGCCGTCCCAGCTGATCGGTCGCCAGGCCGAGGTTCTGCACCCCGGGCAGCCTCTCGATGACCCGGAACAGCGCGGCGCGAACCGCGGGCGGCGCGTCTTCCTGAAGGAACGCGGCCGCGTAGGTGAAGGTCGCCTCGGTATGCGCGCGACCGCCCTCAAAACGCCGGACGATCGCATGCTGGAGTGCAGCGGGACTGGTCGGCAAGCCGTCCCAGCCCAGCAGGTTCAGCGGCCAGGAGATCGGGTTATCGCCGGTGGCCTGGCTCTTCGGCCACGACTGCGCGAAGTTGGCGCCCGAGCACTTCGGCGCCGGGTAGGTGCCGGTCTGCCGGCCAGCGCCGTCTGGCGCCATCCACACCTGGCCAATGGTCGTGCCGCAACCGGTCCCCGCCTTGGACTCGACATCCCTCAAGTACAGAAACTGCCCCGGTCTAGGGACCGGCGGCGCCGGCTCGAGCTTCGAGGCGGCGATCAGCGCCTCGTCGCTCAGCGCGGACCCGCCGCCTGGCATGTCCGATACCCGGGTCTCCGCGTCAGCGCATGGCCGGCCGCTACCACCGGGCGACACTGGCTGCTGGCTTGTCACATCCGCTAGTTGCCCACAAGTGGCAACCCGTGTCCACAACCGCGTAATGACGGCCATAACAAGCCAGAGGCAGCATCGGCTGGCATCCCGGGTCCTGCTGAGCGGAGGACAGCATGAGCGTCGGACCGCATGTGTCGGTGGTCCTGCCGGTCATGGGGCCGGCCGGCCGTCCCGGCGATCCCGGGCACATCGTGGCCACTGCGCGCGCGGCGGAGCGGCTTGGCTTCGACGCGGTATGGACGGGTGATCACATCCGCCATCCCCGGCCGATGCTGGAGTCGGTGGTCTCGCTGTGTTTTGCCGCCGCCCACACCAAGCGCATCGCGGTCGAGTGGTCGGTGCTGCTGCTGGCCATGCGCCGGCTGCCGGTGATCGCCAAGCAGATCGCGACGCTGGCCTGCTTCGCGCCCGGCCGGGTCGGGGTCGGGATCGGCGTGGGCGGCGAGTACGAGGAGGAATGGCGGCTGGTCGGCGTGCCGCGCGCCGAGCGGGGCCCGCGCACCGACGTCGCGGTCGCCCAGCTGCGCGCGGCCCTGGACGGGACCGGTGCGACGTTCCCGGACCTGGGCGAGGTGCGCCTGGACCCGGTCCCGCCCCGGCCCGTCCCGCTGTTTTTCGGCGGCCGCCGCCCGGCCGCGCTGCGGCGCGCGGCCGAGCACGGAGACGGCTGGGTCGGCTGGCTGCACTCGCCCCGCGGCTTCGGCGCCGTGCGGGATGCTCTGGCCCAGCAGCGCGCCCGGCTCGGGCGGCGCGGGCCGTTCTGGTACGGCATCCAGGTGCCGGTCCTGCTCCCCGGGGCCGAGCGCGGAGAGGTCACGCTGCCGCGGGACTCGCAGCGGTACGCGGTGCGGGGCAGCGCGCCGGAGGTGGCCGGCCGGCTGCGCGAGTACTGGGACGCGGGTGCGGACCGGTTCAAGCTGAACATCTTCGACACCCCGTCCGGCCTGGACCAGCTGGAGCTGCTCGGACGCGAGGTCCTGCCGGAACTGCGCTCGTGGCGTCGGCCCGGATAACGAAGGCGGTAATGGCGGCCGGGTAGGTCTGGGGCTCTCGGTAAGGAGGTGCGCCGTGACGTCGGTTTCGCCGATCGGCCCGGACTTTGACCTGCGCACGTTCGACATCTGGGACGACGAGCAGGCCCAGCACATCTACGCGATCTTCGCCGAGATGAACCGGCGGGCCCCGGTGACCTGGACGGCCTCGCACGGCGGCCACTGGGTGGTCACCGGCTACGAGCAGGTGCGCGACGTCGGCCAGGACTGGGCTACGTTCAGCTCGGCGCACGGGGTTCAGGTGCCGTCGGTCGGGCTCGACTCCACCCCGCCGATCACTGTCGACCCGCCGCTGCAGCGGCTGTATCGCAGGCCGCTCGCGCCGTTCTTCTCCCCCTCGGCCGCCCGGGACTCGGAGGCGGCCACCCGGCGTCACGCCGACGCGCTCATCGACAAATTCATCGGCCGCGGCCGATGCGACCTAGCGGCCGACTACGCGGAGCGGCTGGTGCCCCTGGTGTTCTTCGACCAGGTGCTGCACGTCCCGGCCGATGCCCTCGACCGGTTCGTGACCAAGTTCGTCCACCCAGGGTCGACTCCCCGCGATCACACGGCGGTCGCGCCCGAGGTGGCCCGGGACCTCATCGCCCTGCGCCGAGCGATGCCGCCCCAGGGCGACCTCATCGACGCCGTGTTCGCCGCCGAGATCGACGGCCAGCCGATCACCGAGGACGAGATCCTCGGCGTGATCGTCTTGCTGCTGCTCGGCGGGACCGACACGACCCGGAACGTCATCACCTCGTCGCTGCACTACATGGCGCTGGACCTGCGGGTCAGGACCATGCTCATCGAGGACCCCGGGCGCACCGAGCGGGCGGTCGAGGAGTTCCTGCGCATGTTCGCCTCGGTGCAGACCATCGGCCGGACCGCGATGCGCGACACCAGCATCGCCGGCGAGCCGATCCCGGCCGGCGGGAAGCTGGTGTGCGCGCTGGCCGCGGCCAACCGTGACCCGGCCGAGTTCGACCATCCCGAGCAGTTCGACATCGACCGGGTCTCCAACCGGCACTTCGCGTTCGGCGTCGGGCCGCACCGGTGCCTCGGCTCGAACCTGGCCCGGATGGAGATACGGGTGGCGATCGAGCGGATCCTCGCGCGCATTCCCGCCTACGAGCTCGCCCCCGGCTGGGCTTACCGCCGCCGCGGCGGGTTCGTGCACGGGCCGGAGACCCTGCAGGTCGTCTTCCCGGCCGCCTGATTTACCTGACCCCAGCTCGGGCGCAGGACGTCGGTCATATGCGGCCTCTAAAGGTCGTCGGTTTCCTGAAATTTATTCTCGTACCACAGCCAAGGGCCCCAGGATTGTCAGACCCATTCTCTAGGATCGAACTAACGGTCGAATAGTGGTCTGTGAGGAGGCACCGGGATCATGTGCTTAGCCGGTCAGGTACCCGCCGCACCCGCCAGTGCCGCTCAGGCGGTGGCGATGGTGCAGGCCGGGCTGGGCTGGCTGGCGACCGCCGATGCGGCTTCGCTGCCGACCGCGCTGCAGGCCGACTGCCTGCGCGGGCTGGAACGCGCCGCGTCGATGCAGACTGCGGCGCGGTCGCGGGTGCTGTCGGCGTTCCATGCCCAGGGCGGGTACGAAAACGACGGGCATTGCTCGGCGCGGACGTGGCTGAAGTGGCAGACCCGGGTGAGCGACGGCGCGGCGTCTGGTGCGCTGGGCTGGATGAAGCGCCTGGCCTACCATCCGGCCGTGGGTGAGGCCCTGGCCGGCGCCGGGATCTCGGAGTCGTGGGCGCGGCGGATCTGTGAATGGACCGATGGGCTGCCCGACGACGTCCGCGGCGACGCCGATGTAATCTTGCTCGGTGCCGCTGATGGCGGCGCGGACCTGGCCGGCCTGGGTGCGCTGGCTGAGGAGCTGCGCAAACGGTTCGCGCGCCCGGACACTGATGGGGACGACGGGTTCGCCGACCGGTCGGTGTCGCTGGAGACCACCTTCCAGGGTGCCGGGAAGCTGGATGGCGACTTGACCCCCGCTTGCGCTGCGGCGGTGCAGGCGGTGCTGGACGCTCTGGGCAAGCGGCGCGGACCGGAGGATCTACGGAGCAAGGGCCAGCGGCTGCACGACGCGCTGGAAGATGCCTGCCGCCGTCTGATCGGGTCGGGGCGCCTGCCCGACCGGGCTGGCCAGGCGACGCAGATCGTGCTGCACATGGATCTGGACCGGCTGCGCGGCCTATCCGGCGCCCCCGACGCCGAGGCCGCCTGGGCCGGCCAGGCCACAGCCGGCCCAGGCGACGACTGCGACGCGCAGATCGTTCCGGTGGTCACCGGCCACATCGACCCCGACGTCCTGGACCGGCTCGTCGCCGCGCTCCTGCACGGCACAACCGCCTCCCCGGCCCCAGCGACGCCCGCCCCCGGCGCACCGGCCACCTCAGCCCAGCCTGTGCCTGCCACACCGGCCAACGCAGCACGGGCCGACGACACCGACACCGACGCCGGGCGGAGGGCCCGGGCCGATCGGGCCGCCCGGCGGATGATCCTGGCCGCCGCCGCCGACCTGCTGTCCGGCCCCGGCGGGCTGGCGTCCTTCCTACGCACCCGGCTCGCCCCGGGCACGGCCGCCTCGGTCAGCCTGCCCCTGGACATCGGCGCGGCCACAGAGACCATCCCAGCCCACCTGCGCCGCGCGGTCGCCGTACGCGACCGCGGGTGCCGCTTCCCAGGCTGCGACCAGCCAGCTACGGCCTGCCAGCTGCACCACATCATCCCCCGCGCCCAGGGCGGCCCGACCAGCCTGGCCAACCTTCTGCTGTTGTGTGCGTTCCACCACCTCATCGCGGTGCACAGATGGGGCTGGGCCATCACCCTGCACCCCGACGGCACCGTGACCGCCACCAGCCCCGACGGCACCCGCACCTTGCACAGCCACGGGCCACCACCTGCCGCAGCCGCTTGATGGCGGTCAGGTGACAGCCTGATCTTGCTACGGAGCGAATTGCTGTCCCCGCCGTGCTGTGGTGCTGTGTCTGTCTGCGTCTGGTGGTGCCGCTGGCGTAATGGTGACTTTGATGCGAGTCCCGCGGGAGAGCCGTTTAATTCCCTCGAAGCGCAACCGTCCCGCTGACGCTCACGAACGCGCCTATCTGCCGCCACGCCTTCGCCAGACTCTGCTCCACCTTCAGGGCGTCGACGCCGGACATGAGCCTGGGGGCGGTGCGCTGCCAGTCAGTGGGAGCAGAACGCAGGAACGCCGTCAGCGCGTCCCACGCCGCGGCCGCCGGATCCGCGCTCCGGCTCATTCAGGTACCTACGGATCAGACGGCCTAGGCCGGGAGTCCTCAGGAGTCGTGTCGATTGCCAGCAGCGAGAACATCACGCTGTGCCGACGGCCGCCGGGCGTTGGCATCCAGGCCCGGAGCAGGCCCTCGCGGGTGAAGCCCGCCCGTTCCGCGACGCGTTGTGAAGCCACGTTCTCCGGCGCGGTCTGCAAGCTCAGCCGGTCAATGCCCACTACCGTGAAGGCCCACCGGGGACACAAGCTGAACAGCGATCGTGGCGGCGCCACGGCCGCGAGCCTCCCGGGCCAGCCAGTAACCGACCTCGGCCAGACCAGTATCACCAGCGGCCAAGTGAAGCCCGATCGTTCCCAGGCCTGCACCGTCTGGCGCGTTGGAGATCACGAACGTAGCTGCGGTGCCCTCGGCCCAGGCGCCCGCAGCCCGCTCGATGAAGGCCCGGGCATCCGCCTCTGCGTAGGGGTTAGGCCTGGCGGCTGCCTACGCCTTCCACGGTGATGTTTTCGCCGGGGCCCACGCCTTCGGCGGCCCCGTCCCGCTCTCGGCCCTCATTTAGGCAACGACCAACCTGCACCGGGTAACAATGGACGCCTCATGGCCTAGGGCACGGTGAAGCTGCCATGGCTGGTGGCGGTGCCGGCCGCCGTGGTGACGGTGATAGGGCCGGTGGCGGCGCCCGCGGGCACCTTGGTGACGATCTGGGTCGCGGTGTGGGACACGATGGTGGCCGGGGTGCCGTCGAAGGCCACCGCGGTGGCGCCGGACAGGTTCTGGCCGGTGATGGTCACCGTGGTCCCGGCCGCGCCCGAGCACGGGGTGAAGCCGTTGATCGCCGGGGTCAGAGCGGTGGTGATCCGCCCGATCGCGTTGCCCATGTTGCCGGAGCTGTCGGTGAACCACATCGCCCCGTCCGGCCCGGCCGTGATGAAATCGGGGCCGATGATGCTGGTATTGGTGTAGTCGGTGACCGTGCCGGTGGTGGTGATCCGCCCGATCGAGTCGCTGAAGCTGTTGGTAAACCAGAGAGCCCCGTCCGGCCCGGCCGTGATCCCCACCGGGCCGTGGATGCCGGTGCCGGCGTAGCTGGTGACCGAGCCGCTGGTCGTGATCCGCCCGATCGAGTCGCTCAAGGGGTTGGTGAACCACAGGGCCCCATCCGGCCCGGCCGTGATCCCGTCCGGTTGGTTGATGCCGGTGCCGGTGTAGTCGGTGACTGTGCCGCTGGTGGTGATCCGCCCGATCGAGTTATTGCCGGCGTTGGTGAACCACAGCGCCCCATCCGGCCCTGTTGTGATCCCGT
>Ga0335073_10015890_pt1 | contig 10519 bp, 7 predicted proteins | sample Lox_Sample_22_FD_207093 | JGI IMG/M metagenome (GOLD analysis project Ga0335073, IMG submission 207093) | Soil microbial communities from Loxahatchee National Wildlife Refuge, Florida, United States - Lox_Sample_2.2 | ecosystem: Environmental > Terrestrial > Soil > Wetlands | place: USA: Florida...
GGGGATGCCCGAATACCCATAGCTGCAGCTGTTTTCGGAGAGGTTCAAAAAGCGCCCACATACGGAGATGCGCGTCAAAAGTCCTGATCAGGCATCAAATTGATGCCTGAGTTGATGCCTTATAGTCGTCCACTAAAAAATAGAGGGTGGGAGCCACTAAAGTCAGTGGGAGCCACTAATATTTAGGGCCTAGACCCACTATTTTTGATGCCTTACTCCTCCAGGCACTCATACCACATATCGTCCTCAGTTGATCTCTCCTTCTCAATTGCAGCTACTTTTCGCGCTTTCCTTGCTCCGATTCGGCTGTGAGGCCGTGTGGTGCCAGCCCTGCATGTAGTTTATCTCTGCGACGCCTATTACAGTACTCTACTACTCTAGCTGGCGGTTCGTTCACCCGGTTCGCTCTCCCCCTCTGCCTCGAATCCTCTCTCAGCAATTCGTTGGCTAGGCGTAACTGAGGCAAGAACCATTGCGCCAGTCGTTTTGCTCCCTCTACTGAGCTCATCTGAGCTGTTCTGACTCGTTCGCGCATCTGTGACCCGTCATGTGCTGTGAATCGGGGGGGCCATGATAATATATGCACCCATGAAATCGGACCAATGAGAAGATCGCTGTAGCTAACTGGTTATAATGTAGGCTTCCTCGATGCGGTAGCGAATCTCAACAACGTTAACATGACACCCACATTATATTGTGACGACTCCATGTGGAATCAGTATCCTTGGGGCGGAACAAACTGGTATTGTCGGTTTTTCCGGACCACATATATTTATAACTGTAGACTACGACTGCCAAAACATTCGGATGGAAGAGACCAATAAGAAGCCATGCCGGATCCTGCCGGGAAATACATTCACCATGGGCATTGCGTTTCCAAAGCTTGGGATGATTATCATTTGGCGCCATCCTTTTGCATGAAGTTTTGCATGTTTTAAACCCGGTTACGTGTAAGTCCACCCCAGCAATAGTTAGCTTCTTAAAATCTGCTTACATTCGCTCCTCTCCTTTAGTGGCTGGTACCTCGCTCGCCTTTCCAGAGATTTATGAATATGAGAACTGTACACGAAAGGCCCTTGAAGCAAATGGTGGCGAAACTACGGTCCTGATGCCAGACTGCCATTCATTATACGCATTTTGTAAGCATGCTTTTCCCATAAAAGTACAAGCATGCTGGCTAATTTAAGAGAGTGATAGCTCTTTCCTTGATGGAAATGACTTGGTCCTTGGGTTACCCGGTACGGTTGTAACGTGGATTAGCACCTCCACTACTACTTAGGACTCATGATGGCGACGATGCCGCCGACGCCATTGCATCGTGTATATAGAGCACAAATTCTTTGTTGTGGTAGACGACTGTATTCCTACTTTATGCTCGATCCTGTAATGAACGGCAAAGGGTGGATCCACGGATATGACCTCGGAGATGAAGTGCTGTAGATTTAGCTCGAGAAATAAATCCATGGATTCTAGCTGATGAATGCTGCCTCTGATAACTAGCCTCTTCGCTGAACGCAATCAACTCTACTGTCAACAAAAAGCTCAGTCACAGTACTGAGAACGGGACAGCAGGACTCGAAAATACTCTGATGCAGCCCAATCAGCTATCGCACGCCAATTCAAATGCTGACCATCGTCCTCTTTTGTCATCCAAGTGGATGAGGAAGGCTTTGACGAAAAGACAAAAACCGAAAACTGCACGTCGTCTCATCGCCTCCTCAACTCTCACTTCCGTCCTCCATAGCTCCCGCAGAGCCGAGTCGTCCGTTATCCAGTCCGTCTCCTTCTCCCCATCTCCGAAACACTCATCTCACTCACAAACCTCCTCTTGCGCAGTCCACTCCTGCCGGGACTCCCCTCAGCCTCGCTCCCGGCCCTCCTCTCACTCTCAACGCTAACCCTCCTCCTCCTCAACTCCTCGACGACAGCCCTGCAGCGGCCCTTCTTGGCCAGGCGCTCCTCGCACGGCGCAATGAAGCGGTGCACGGTGCGGTGGTCGAGCACGCGGCTCTCGCGGTCGGCCTTGCCCGCGCGCTCGGCCTTCGGCCACGCGAACCCGTACAGCTTGGAGTGGCGCTCGCAGCGCGGGCACTCCGCTCGCGTCAGGTACGCGTCCGCTTGCACGAAGTCGCCCCCGCACGTCCGGCACCCGTTCCACCGCGAGTACGCCGCCGTCAGCAGCCGCGCCGTCAGCGTGTAGTCGCCCGGCTGGCGCGCGGGCGCGGCGGGCGGCCGCTCCGTCGTCGCGAGCGCGGCGCTGTTGTCGGGGCCCGCGGACGGGCGTTCGGCTTCGATGGCCGGGCTGGGGTTGGGGTCGGATGTGGGCGTCGTGGAGCGCGTGCTTTCGTGGGATGACGCTCGTGGTGCTACTTTGTAGGTTTTCATTCTGGGCCGGCCGCGTCTCCGTTGACGGGAGATGTCGTGGTCGTGGTCGTGACCGTCGAAATCGACGTTTGCGTGATCAGCGTCATCGGTCTTCGCTTTGCCTTCTTTCGCCGATGACGTCTCCTCTGGCAAGAGAGTGTCTGACTCTTCTGCGGTAAACGAATTCTGAGCTTCCAGTTGATAATAATGTGGTGAAGCAGCCTCTTTAATAGTGGAAGATTTAGACGTGGATGAATCGTAGTCTACCGACGTAGCAGCTGTGGAGACTGACGACGGTTGAGATGAAAGAACTGAGGATCCTGGAGAGCTTGAGCGTTCGTCTGAGTCTTCGGCGCTGTCGCGAAGCATCTCCAACCGAGAGCGGCGTGTCCTTCTTGCATTAGTGGTTGCTGTGCCGGTGATTTCGGCTTCGATTTTGATAGAAATATCAGCAGAGAGAGAGGGAATTTTCTCTTCTGCTTTAATCTGAATCTCTCGCGTGTTACGACGACCTCTACCAGGTCTTGAAATGGTTGCGGGTGGTTCTGAGGCTTCAAATCGCCGTCGTTTCGATCTCAATCCATTGGTCTCTTCCGGCCTGACTTTGCTATAGTTTTCTTTAGCCTTTGTAGAGATTTTCCTCTTTCTACGCAATGAATACGAGTCGTTTTCAACTTGAGGCGTTTCAGTCTTGATGTCGTTTTCTTCTAGATCATCATTCTCATCAATCTCATCTTCATCGTCGTCTTCGGTTCGCGCCCATCCATTCCTGACCAACTCTTCGCAGGTGGCACAAAGACATTCGCAATTGTCTTCCCCAAAGTAATCGACTCCATACGTGACAGTAATCTCATCACCAAGTTCAATATCTTTCGTCGCAACAATTTGCATGCCATGAAGTCCTACGGTGGAGAGTCGAGCATTGGCGTCACAATCGTGGTTAGCAAAGCGTGCAGGGCCGAGAAATAAAGACGGAGTCTTCTTGCGACTAGACATGACAATGCTAAAATCGCGCCGGGTCAGATCGAGGGTCTTTTCCTCTTCCTTTGTGATGGCCACTTGAACGCCGGTAAGGTATTTGATCGCTTCACCCTTCTTGATGTCTCTGCGAGCCGTAATCGATGCTTCGTGCGTTTCGATCGTATAGCGGTTTGTAGTGTTGACTTCGAACGGACAATCAGGCATGTAGATACTGATATATCTTCGGAGATGGCGCTGGAAGTCTTCTTTTTCCTCTGACGTTCCAAGCCTGTCTATGTATTTTCGCACACCACTGAGGTTGAGAATCTCGGTCGTCGCTTTGGCAAGGTCTTTCTCCATAATGACGGAATTTCGAAGAATGTCAGCCACCTGTTCGTCGTTGATACCGCGTGAGGAAGAGTATCGTCCACGGTTCTTGCGGATGGTGGTCCAAAAGTACACCTAAACGATATAATTAGCATAACTTGTCTAGAGGTAGGGACTCGTGCGGAACTTACGCGATCCACAAGTGCGTCGGTAGCCAAATCGTCGTAACTGGCGAGCTGAGAAAGGGTGAGGCCTCCCTTCCTCGAAGACTCCTTTTCCACAGCCATTACGGAGTTGATTAGAGATGTCTAGATAGGAATATTCAAAGCGACCAAGGAAATGCAGATTGAAGTGCTGAAAGGACTGGCAGCACGCTGGAAAGGAGCGAAAGGATATGCGCGGAACACGACACGGAGCATTTAATCGGACAGACGCGCCGACAATAGAAAGGAGAGCGACGAGAGGAAAACTATTGTCGCAGGTGAGCGCCAAGCCCCAGAAGAGCTATTGAGCGCGTCCAACACCTTCATGAGCGGGAAGAGGAAGAGAAGAAGGAAGAAAGAGAGAAGCGGTGGTGTTGACCCAAGGAAAGGGAGCGAATGCGAGCGGGTTGCGAGATGATGGGCTGGCTGGCTCCTCTAGTTTGGCTGGGCACCGTGTCGGCCTAAAGGCAAAGTGTGAACACGCATAATTGTCCACTCTACACGCCCTGGCGTTCGCGTTGGCTAATTTCAGCCATCGCTTCGCCCAGCCTCCCATTACGGGTCGTGAAGGCTGCTTAATGACGCATTGCCAAAGACCAGACGCATGCAGTCTTATTTGAGATTGTGCAAATGCCCCAGAATCCTCCTTGCTTTCCATCCAACTCTGGACGCGATGTTTTACCTAGGTAGGCTTCCATGCCAATATAGATGAACGGACACATCCGAACTTTTCTCTTCCCTGCATCATCCGAGTTCATAAAGCTCTATGTCGTACTAAGATCAGCCGCTGCAAGAGATGATATATGTAGCTCACTGTTGACCGGAGGTAAGCAGGTCTGGCGTCGGCTTACGACGTCTCTCTCCCCGGAATACCCTAATGCACGCCATCCACGCACATAGTATCACGCAAACGAGGCAGCTGCCAGATCATCTTGCTGCTAGGCCATCTTGCCGAGTTCTGCCCAAAGCAATCGCTTTGCAAATCGTGACAAAGTGGCATAAGACTGACGTTCGCAAATAACACGAACTACATTGGTTGGGACTACGGTCATCCTTAACACATTATGCTCATGGGAACCAACGTCAGATGGCGCTGGCAGCAAACGTCGCAGTCATAAAGACCACGAACGATGATTGGGCAGCCGGCAGGTTCTTTTTGTTCTACGAGCCATTTTGACCTCGTTCCTGTTCTGGAAACTTGGTTCTGGAGTTGTTCCGAACATCAGTAGAGTAGAAAGTATGGAAATGGGATCTCAGTCTTGAATAAAGGCACCGGTCACGCTGCCTTTCAAATCGTGAATCTCATTAGAATGTATGGGGTACTATGTTCATCGCCTTCTCCGCCGCTTCAGTTCCCATTGAATTTCTCCAGGAGCGAGCAATGGCTCCCCATCAGCTTCGAACAGTTCCACCGGCCTGGCAGGACTTGTCTGGATGTTCAAGTCTGGGTGTACTCCAGCGAACTGAGCTGCTCCATCATCCTCAAGCCGATTCTCCTCTTCTTCCGCTTCCAGGCTCAAGCCAACCTGGCCCATTAGGTATTTACCCAAATATTCAATTGCACTGTACATCTCTTTGCCCTGCGGTACGATGTTTTCCCGCGGTAGCAAGAATCCGTAACTGCCACGATCCCGCAACTTAATCTGAAACGCATACTTGACTCTCAGCGAATGGTAGAACCAATCTAGCGCGCTCCCTCCACCGGTTTGGTCGATGCGCGGCAGGCGCACTTTCTTCTCCGGGGCCGCCGCCGCGACGGCAACGTTGCCCTCGCAGGCGGACGTAGTGCGGTACTCGTGGCCGTGCGGCGCCAGGCGCATAGCCTTAGCCAGACCCATGGCCAGCTCCTCGAGGTTCTCGAGCGTGGGCGGCGCTGCCTGGCACGAGTAGCTGTACGGGTACAGCACCTGCTGGCTGTAGCTGTGCAGGTCGAGGAACACCGCGATTCGCATGTTGTTCTGCTCTGTCTCGTTGCGCGCCCACGTCGACAGCGCTAGCGCTTCGGTTGCCTGCCACGCGACTTCGCCGGCGTACGACTCTGAGCATGGGTTCGAGCCGGCTGGGCTGGCGTCGCCGTCCCATTGGAAGCCGAAGGATCGGTCGAGATCGATGCCGCGGCAGAATCGAAGTGGTGTGGGTTGTCGATTTTTCCGCCATAGCCGGTCGGTTGACCACGAGTAGACGTATCCGTCGGGATTGAGGGTTGGAATGAAGACGAAATCGAATGCTTCCAGCAACTTCGTTACCTGCCGAGACTTTCCGTAGCTGGTTATCAATTGCCAGGCGACATAGTTCACGGTGCTTGTGCTAATCCATTCCCGCGCATGGATGCCGCCAGACATGAGAATGGTTTGTCGAGGACCGCTAGGCTGCTCGTCATTTGTTGGATGAACGCCAACACGGAGAGCCGGAATCTCACGGCCTTCAAATGTGAGGCCAATGTTTATCAAGCGCGTGTGGGTAGGAAACATTGAGGCTAGCAGTCGCATCCATGGCTCGATGACAGAAAGAGGTTGATAGTCGGCAAAGAAAAGGTCTTTTGAAGAGGGTCTGAGTTCTGGAGAGAAAGGCGAGTGGTCCGAAGGAGGGAGAGATCTGGATACAACCTCTGCTAGAGCGGACTCCGGCATCAGTGGAGCATGAGCATTTTGCAGAGAAGCTGGAAGAAGGCCCAGTAGCGAACCAACCTACGCGCGGAGAGTCAGCGGACAGGTCCAAATGAGGTCATTCGAACCACTTACGACGTCCTTAGCTAGCCTAATATCTACCCAATTGTTGTTGAACTCCCAGACATCAAGATACAAATCATCTGAAGCTTCAGCCAACGCATTGGCTTCTTCGGCAGTTGTGATGTTGAATCGCAGAACAATATCCTGTCCATATCGTGCTGCTGATGGATTCGAATGAGCACTCCTAGCTTCCCGGAAAGGATTGAGATTTGACTCATGGTCATTTTGCGGGCCTAACGGTCGCCATATGCTCGAAAAGATGCGATTGGTGAGTCTTCGCCACGGTGGAGTTTGCTCACAGGTCGGAGAAGGTGGAAGGGCATTGGTTACGATGGGAGAAAAGGCAACGAGTGCTGTCAACGCGGCACTGAGTTGCCTCATGATGGATTAAGGTGTAAAGAGAAGATGCCAGCTATGCTCGCATGAGGTAAAAGCGGAGGTCGCGTGCTGGGAAAGATTTATTTATCGTCGTTGCCTGATAGGTGAACGGCTCAGTTCTTTGCTCCGCCTCCCCGCATTTCGAAGTGCTTGCTTGGCAACGCCCAGGAACAGCTTGCACGTACTTTCAACGGTTATGCATTGAATATAATGCGGTAACATGCATATTTCAAGCCTCCGAGGTGCCGGAGTGGACTTCTCATAAATTTACTAGATTGTATCCTCCTTACGAACCTTAGATAGCGCCGTGTAGTGCCAGTCTCCTCGCTCAGTGATGGAGGCTGTGTCCAAACAACAGATCAAGAGCTATCCGATCTCGGATAACAAACAAAAGATGCTAGATGAGCGTCAACTTTGCACCAGACTAGAAAGAGCTTGGTTTGCAAATCCTTCGAGACATTTCACAATGATTTCTGTTATCACATTCTAACTAGTTCGAAACTATGGCTCCGCCGCAACCACTTTCAACGCCATGACGTCAATCAGAGTAGGATCAAAGTGCTTCTCATGAATTACAGGTAAATATACGCAATCGACTTCGCGGTTGCCGGTAACTTTCTCTCCATATTAGCAGCTCACATGCTTTTGTTTCCTAACTTCCAAATTACCATTGGAAATGTCTTCTACCGACAAAAAACCCAAAACTCTCCTCGAACGTCTCGGCGACGTCCTAATCTATATCATTGCTTTCCCATTTATCGCCGTTTTCATTGCCCTGAAGCGAGTCTTCACGGAGCAGAAGCAACCGTCTCATTCATATAGGAGTCGGCTCCCGGAGATGCACTCAATTGGACCTGATGAGGCCGACAAGGACGATTACCCACGGAGGAAGAAGATGTGAAAAGAGCTATCATTTGAGACATTTGGTCTGGCCACGGCGGCTTCGGCTCTCTCAATGTTGTACGGAAGTCAATTCTTCGGGCTATTCTTTACAGTGTTTCCCATTGAGACTATGGACATGCAGAAGCTTCATTCCTGCTTGCACGACACCGATACTTGAGCAAGCCTGAAACTGGTTGTCTGTCATCGTAAGATCGTTACTTTTCTTCGGCGGCAAGATAAAGCCATCATGGTTAGCGGAGGAGTACGGTACTACGCTGGCAACGCCGCCGCCAATTGACTACCATTTCATGTTGGATGTCAGAGCAGTGATGCTCTCTCGAAAATGTCTAGCTTTAATTCTATCTTAAATATCACAAGGAAGACCTGCAGAACAAGTGAGTGAAAGCAATAAATCCATAGTGTGGTAAATAAATGTGAATTCTACTCTATTCGAGTCGGAAAGGTGCTTCGTAGCTGGGTAGCTCCTTAATTGCATGGTCAAAGGGACCCTGAACTTGACTCACCACGAAATCTTTGTGCATCGTAACAAAATTCATGCTGCTGTTGCGCCTCCTCCGAACGACACCTGAATTGCCTTATTCTACCTGAGCTACTCTGGGAGATGCTCAAGGGCGTTAAATACTCCACTCTAAATCCATAAACTTCCGTCGAACTGCTTGCGAAGTGAACGGACTAAACCAAAATGGCGGGTGTCAGCTTCCCAGAAGAGCAAAGGGTTTGTTGCTTGCGATTTTTTATTCCACAGGACTCTTGATACTGATATGGTTGTCCTATAGAAAATCCTGGAGTATTGGAAGGAGATCAATGCCTTCCACCGCCAATTGGAGCTCACAAAAGACAACGAACCTTGGGTTTTCTAGTGGGTAGAAAGCTGCATCCGCCTCAGCTATTATTTTCTAACCTTCACAGTGATGGCCCTCCGTTTGCAACAGGTACACCTCATTATGGTCATCTTCTTGCCTCTACAATCAAAGATATCATCCCTAGGTTCTGGGCTATGAAAGGTCGCTATGTCGAAAGACGATTTGGTTGGGATACCCACGGCGTACCCATAGAACAGATCATCGACAGCCAACTCGATAAAGAAATTGGGCTTAGAGGCCGAGCAGCCATAGACAAAATCGGTATGGCAGAATACAACAGTCGGTGTAAAGAGATCGTGCTCGAATATGCGCATGTCTGGGAGCAAGTCATTGGCAAGCTAGGACGATGGATCGACTTCCAAAACGACTATAAAACCATGGACACAAGCTTTCAAGAAAGCTGTTGGTGGATATTCAAACAGCTTCATGAAAAGGGTATGGTATACCATGGCTCAAGAGTCTTGCCATACTCAATGGGATTGAACACACCTTTGAGTAAGAACGAGGCCAACGAAGACTACCGCGATGTCAGCGATCCAGCCGTTGTTGTAGCTTTCCCTCTTCTTGATGAGAATAATCATCCTGAAACCTCGTTCCTCGTGTGGACAACTACTCCATGGACGCTTCCTAGCAACATCGCTGTCTGTGCTCACCCGGAGTTTGAATACTTGAAGATTCACGATGAAGAGCTGAAGAGAAACTTCATTTTGAACGAATCAGGCTTGAAAGTCCTCTACAAAGATCCTAAGAAGGCGAAATTTAAGGTTCTACAGAAGCTCAAAGGCAAGGACATGCTTGGGTGGAAGTATCATCCACCCTTTGACTACTATTGGGAAGAGCATAAAGACCACTGGTTCCTATGTCTAAACGACGAATACGTTCAAGAAGAATCAGGTGTGGGACTTGTTCACCAAGCACCTTGCTTCGGTGAGGAAGATATGAGGATTGCTTTGCGAGACGGTATCATCTCAGAGACGCGACCAGCTCCAGATCCACTCGACAGAGGCGGAAACTTCATGGCTCCTGTCAACGAATTTCTTGGAGAGAACATTAAGACAGCCGACAAGGGTATCATGAAGAATCTCGAACACCGAGGGCTTTTGATCAGACGTAGTCAGATCATTCACTCCTACCCCTTTTGTCCCCGATCCAAAACGCCACTCATTCAACGCGCCGTTCCATCCTGGTTTATTCGCGTTGCACAAATCGTACCAGAGATGTTAGACAATCTCGCCAAGACACAGTGGGTACCCGGTAACGTAAAGACAGGTCGGTTCCACAACTGGGTTGCCGCTTCAAGGGACTGGAACGTGTCTCGAAATCGGTTCTGGGGTACTCCTATCCCTCTTTGGGTCAGCGAGGATCTCAAAGAGGTGGTATGTGTTGGGAGTATTGCTGAACTGAAAGAACTCTCTGGCTTTGAAGGCGAAATTCCTGATCTACATCGTGACAAAGTTGATCCCATTACCATACCCAGCAAGCAAGGTAAAGGAACTTTGCGAAGAGTCGAAGAAGTTTTCGATTGCTGGTTTGTAAGTTTACCTTTGAAACGTCTCTAACGAAAAAGCGCTTTTATTCACATTTTCACTTAGGAATCTGGTAGTATGCCCTACGCTTCTTCTCATTATCCCTTCAACGCTAAAACGAAAGCCGAATTTCTCACCAAGTTTCCTGGAGACTTCATCGCTGAAGGTCTTGATCAAACCCGCGGTTGGTTCTACACTCTATCCATCCTCGGCACACATCTATTCGGAACCTTCCCTTACAAAAATGTCGTTGTCAACGGCATTGT
>Ga0335073_10015891_pt1 | contig 10519 bp, 7 predicted proteins | sample Lox_Sample_22_FD_207093 | JGI IMG/M metagenome (GOLD analysis project Ga0335073, IMG submission 207093) | Soil microbial communities from Loxahatchee National Wildlife Refuge, Florida, United States - Lox_Sample_2.2 | ecosystem: Environmental > Terrestrial > Soil > Wetlands | place: USA: Florida...
GCCGGTTCGCCGAGGCCACAGGACGGCCGGCCGCGATCGGCCGGCTGGACGACGCAGTCGCGCTGCTAGCGGAGGCCGCCGGCACCGTGGTAACGCCGTTAGGGCTCGGCAATGGGCGGGAGGCCGCTTGCCGGTTTCGCCGGGCCCGTGAACCGCCGGTCACAACCGGCAACCCGGCGGCGCGGCGCGGGCCGCCTGCCTCCCCATGGCACCTTGCTAGGCGTCACGGGGGCGGGTCACCGCGACCGGACAGGACGCATAGTGCACCATCGCGACGGCTACCGAGCCCAGGTTCATAGCTTCTAGGCCGAGGCGCCCGCGGGAGCCCACGACGAGCAGCTGAGCGTCCGCCGAGGCGTCCAGCAGGGCGGCGCGCGGCGACCCGGTCTCAAGGTGGCGTGTTACCCGCACACCCGGGTGCTCCTTCTGCTGCACGTTCATCGCATCGCTGAAGTCCTCCGCTATGTGATAGGCATTGCCGAAGGTGCCGGGCGCGTCCATCTGCGCGCAGACTGCCATGAGCGGGATGTCGCGGAGTTCCGCCTCGCGGAAGGCCAACTCGAGCACGTCATGAGAGGCGGGCGATCCGTCCACGCCGGCCACGACAGGTCCCGGATGCTCGTTGGGATGCACCCACTCGCCGCGTGCGATCACCACTGGCCCGTGCGCCCGGCAGGCGAGCTGCCAGGCAACCGAGCCCAGGTTGATCCCTGGCACTCCCCCGTGGCCGCGGGAGCCGACCACCACCAGTTCGGCGGTGCGGCTTTGCTCGCACAGCAGCTCCCCGGCGGCGCTGCGGCCCAGCAGCGGCACCACCCTGTCAGGGCCAAGGATCGACTTCGCGTACTGCAGCCCGCCTTCGAGGATCTCCTCGGCGCGCTGCCTGGCAAGGTCGAAGACTTCGTCTTCGCTGATTACCGCCAGGTAGTGCGGCGCCCATCCCAGGCAGACGGTCAGCTTGGCGCGGCGCGCCTCCGCCTCCCAGACAGCCCAGCGCAGCGCCTCATGGCTGCCTGGTGACCCGTCATACCCGGTAACGATTCCTTCTGCCACGGTCACGGCACCTCCTTGCATCCTTTCCCAGGTCCCTCCGGCCCCTGGTTCGCATTCGGGCTAACCTGCCGGCGGCCGGCGGGCCGCGGGGGGCGAGGGCGGGCACGTACCCGGGGGCTTGGCATGGGATCTGGACGGCAGTGGCCCGCATGATGATGCCGGTGTTCATGTGATCTTCTCCCGGGCGCGGCGGCGGATGAGCAGGCGGCGCAGTTCGTCGGCGCCCCAGACGATGAACGGGAACGGGATGACGGTGGCTACCTGGGCCGGGGACAGCGCCGCCGTGCCGAAGAAGCCCTGCAGGCCGGGTGCGTATACCAGCGCTGCGGCGAACGCCAGCGCGACCGCGATGCCGCCGAGCAGCGGCTTGTTGCTGAGCATACCGATCTGGAACAGCGAGGCGCGGTCGGTCCGGACCGCGAAGGCCGTGCCGATCTGGCAGGCGACGATGCCGAGCCAGGCGACGGTGGTGGCCTGCCGGTAGCCGTGGTTGAGCGGCGTGCCCGGCCCGGTGGCCGCGCCCGGCTGCCAGCCGGCGTGCCGCAGTGTGAGGAAGAACGCGGCCATGACCAGCACGGCGGAGATGAGGCCGAGGAATCCCCAGGCGCGGGCCAGCATCCCGCGGCTGATCACCCCCTGGCTGCGGGGCCGGGGCGGGCGGTCCATGAGCCCGGGTTCCGCGGGTTCACGGCTGAGCGCCAGTGCCGGGAGCGTGTCAGTGCCCAGGTCGATCGCGAGGATCTCCATCACCGTCAGGGGCAGCGGCACCGCGCCGCCGGCCAGCGCGAAGATCAGGAACGGCATCACCTCTGGAACGGCGTGGGTGAAGATGTAGCAGATGAACTTGCGGACGTTGTCGTAGACGCGCCGGCCGGCCTCGACCGCCGCGGTGATGGTGGCGAAGTTGTCGTCGGTGAGCACCATGGTGGCCGCCTCGCGGGCCACGTCGGTGCCCGAGCGGCCCATCGCGACACCGATGTCGGCGCGACGCAGCGCCGGCGCGTCGTTGACGCCGTCCCCGGTCATCGCGACGACCTGCCCTTTGGCGCGCAGCGCGTCCGCGATGCGCAGCTTGGCCTCGGGAGAGCTGCGCGCGAACACGATCTCGGCGCCGGAAGCGAGCAGGTCGTCCAGGGCGGGCTCGGTCATCGCGTCCAGCTCGCCGCCGGCTACTACCCGCATCCCGCCGGGTCCGGTGCCGATGCCGACACGGCGGGCGATCGCGGCGGCGGTCAGCCCGTTGTCGCCGGTGACGATGTGTACCCGGATGCCGGCGTGGTGGACCCGTGCGATCGCAGCCGGGACTTCGGGCCGCGGTGGGTCGATCATGGCGGCGAGGCCAACCAGGCACAGGTCCCGCTCGGCGTCCTCGCGGCGGGCCGGGGCGGCCGCTGGCCCGGGCAGGGCGCGGCGGGCAAACGCGAGCACGCGCAGCCCCTGCTGGGCGTAGGAGTTCATGACGTCGGTGACCCGGCCGCGCTCGGCGGCGGTGAGCGGCTGCTCGGCGCCGCCGAGCTGGATGCGTGTGGCGCGGGCGAGGACTTCCTCGGGTGCGCCCTTGGTGTCGATGACCAGGCCGCCGTCGCAGCTGTCGACTGTGGTCATGAGCTTGAGCCGCGGGTCGAAGCGGAACAGCTCGTGACGGCGGGCCTCGCGGGCGGCCAGCGAGACGTCTGTGCCGCGGGAGACGGCCATCTCCAGGAGCGCCACCTCGGTCGGGTCACCGGACGCCGGGGAGCCACCCGGGACCGTTCGGGATGACGCGTTCAGCTCCGCCGTATTACAAGCGGCCGCGACCTGGGCGATCAGGTCCGCTCCGGAGGTCCCGGCCGACCGGGCGGCCGGAGGGGCGTCCGGGTCCAGCTCGCTGTCCGCGACCCACAAGACAGTGACGTGCATCTTGTTCTGGGTGAGGGTGCCGGTCTTGTCGGTGCAGATCACCGCGGTGGAGCCGAGGGTCTCGACTGCGGACAGCCGTTTGACCAGTGCGCCGCGGCGGGCCATCTCCCGCACCCCGACCGCTAGCGCGAGCGTGATCGTGGGCAGCAGCCCCTCGGGCACGTTGGCCACCAGCAGCCCGATGGCGAAGCTGGCGGCCGCGGCCACGCTCAGCCCTGCGGCGAGGCCGATCGGCAGGAACGCGATGCCCGCGCCGACCGCGACGAACGCGATCAGCCACGCGACCCGCTTGACCTGGTGTTCCAGCGGGCTTTCCTCGTGCCCGACACGCTGGCTGAGCGCAGCGATGCGGCCGAGCTCGGTGCCCATCCCGGTCGCCGTGACGATCGCCTGTGCCTCTCCGCCGGTGCATTCGCTGCCGCTGAAGACCACCTCTGCGGCCTGCAGCAGCGGCACGCTGCTGTCGGCGGCCTCGGCGGAGCGGGTCACCGGCGCGGACTCGCCGGTGAGGGTGGACATGTCGACCTCGAGTGTCCCGGTCATCAGCCGCGCGTCCGCGCAGATGCGCTCGCCTTCCTCGATCAGCAGGACATCGCCGGGGACCAGCAGGCGGGCGGCGATTTCCTGGCGGCTGCCGTCACGGATCACCCGGGCGCGATCGGGCAGGAACGCCGCCAGCGCTTCTACGGCCTTTTCGGCCTGGAGCTCCTCGGCGAAGGAGAAGGCCGCGTTGAGCAAGATCACCGCGGCGATGGCGACCGCTAGCTTCGGCGTGCCGCTGACCCAGGCCAGCACTGCGGCCAGGGCCAGCAGCAGGGCCAGCGGGTGGGTGAACTGGCGGGCCAGGTCGCCGGGCCATTGCCGCCCGCCGCGCCGGGTCAGCTCGTTCGGTCCGGTCACCTGCAGCCGACGCGCGGCCTCCCGGCCGGACAGGCCGTCGGGTGAGGCGCGCAGGTCACGGAAGAGCTGAGCCAGCGGTTCGAGCGGATCGGCGGCCAGCTCGTCAGTCGCGGCCGCGGCGTGACCGTCGTGGTGCGCGGCGGCGCGGGTGGCGGGCGATACGCTCACGGCGCCGCACCCAGGGTGGCGAGCATGAGGGCCTTGATGGTGTGCATGCGGTTCTCCGCCTGGTCGAAGACGACCGAGGCGGGTGATTCGAAGACTTCGTCGGTGACCTCGAGCCCGTCGAGGCTGCGCTTGTCGTAGACCCGCTGACCGATCCCCGTCTGGCGGTTGTGCAGGGCTGGCAGGCAGTGCATGAACTTTACCGCCGGGTTTCCGGTAGCCGCCAGCACGCCGGCGTTCACCTGATAGGGCAGCAGCTCGTCGATGCGCTCGTCCCATTCCTGAGACGGCTCGCCCATCGACAGCCACACGTCGGTGTACAGGAAGTCCGCGCCTGCAACGGCCGAGGCAACGTCGTGGCCTACTGTGAGCCGGGCCCCCGAGTCGCCTGCCAGCCGGTCGGCGATGTCTCGCACCCCGGTCGTCGGCGACAGCGTCAGAGGCGCGCAGATCCGGGTGTCGATGCCGAGCAGCGCGCCGGTGACCAGCAGCGAGTTCGCGGTGTTGTTGCGCCCGTCGCCCAGGTAGCACAGCGACACCTCGTGCAGCGGCCCGGTGTGATGATCGGTAATGGTCAGGATGTCAGCCAGCATCTGGGTGGGATGCCAGGTGTCGGTGAGCCCGTTCCACACCGGCACCCCGGCGGAATTCGCCAGGATGTGGACCGACTCCTGGGTGAATCCGCGGTACTCGATGCCGTCGTACATGCGGCCGAGCACGCGGGCGGTGTCCTGCACCGACTCCTTCTCGCCGAGCTGGCTCTCCCCCGGTCCGAGGTAGGTAACGTGCGCGCCCTCGTCGTGCGCCGCGACCTCGAAGGCGGCCCTGGTCCTGGTGGACGTCTTCTCGTAGATCAGCGCGATGTTCCGTCCGGCCAGCCGCTGTCCCGACACGCCACGGCGTTTCTGTGACCGCAGCTGCCGCGCCAGCTCGGTAAGCCAGAGGAATTCTTCGGCAGTGAAGTCAGACGGGGTCAGCAGACTGCGCCCGTACAGGTCCATGATGTCCTTTCCTTTCTTCGTGGTACATCAGGCGGGATCGCGTTCGACCGGGCAGGTCATGCAGCGTGGCCCGCCGCGGCCCCGGCCCAGCTCGCCGCCGGGCACTGTGACCACCTCGATGCCGTGCTTGCGCAGCATGGTGTTGGTGGCAACGTTGCGTTCGTAGCCCAAGATGACGCCCGGGGCGACGGCGAGGTAGTTGTTCCCGTCGTCCCACTGTTCCCGTTCGGCGGCACGGATGTCCTCGTCGGTTGTCAGCACCGTGACCTCGCTGACGCCCAGGACCTCGGCGAGGGTGTCCCACAGGCTGCGGTTCGGCCTGATGTCGATTCCGCCCTCCTGGCCGGGGGCCAGCGTCCAGGACCGCATGTTCCGGTCGATATAGGGATAGAGCACGAACGTGCTCCGGTCGATCATGGTCATGACCGTGTCCAGGTGCATCATCGCGTGCGACTGCGGCAGTCTCACGGCGATCACGCTGGCGGCCTGGCCGTTGGCGAACAGTGCACGGGCGAGGATTTCCACGGCCATCGGGGTGGTCCGCTCCCCCATGCCGATCAGCACCGCGCCGTTGCCGATGACGTGCACGTCGCCGCCCTCGATGCTGGCCGGCAGGTGGCTGTCGTCGTCGCCGCCGTAGTAGACCGTGAAGCCGGCCTCGGCGAACATCGGGTGGTACCGGTAGATGGCCCGGATATGCAGGGTCTCCCGCTGCCGGGCGGGTTTGGCCATCGGGTTCACCGAGACCCCCGCGTAGACCCAGCAGGAGTTGTCCCGCGGGAACAGGTGGTTGGGCAGCGGCGGGAGCAGGAAGTCATCGGCCCGCAGCATGTCCCACTTCAGGCTCGCCGCCCGCAGCGGGCGCAGATCGGCCTTCAGTACCCCGCCGACCAGGTACTCAGCCAGCTGCGGTCCCTCCAGGCGCTCGAACAGTGCCCGGACCGGCCCGGTCAGCGCCGGGCCAAGCATCTCCGGGGTGCACACGCGGTCGAGCACGAACTGCCGTCCGGCGGGCACCTCGAGTGTCTCGGCGAGCAGGTCGCTGAAGTAATGCACCTGGACGCCACGGTCGCGGAGGGTCTCGGCAAAGACGTCGTGTTCTTCCTTGGCCCGTTTGGCCCACAGCACGTCATCGAACAGCAGCCCGGCGATGTTTTGCGGGGTGAGCCTGGACAGCTCCAGGCCGGGGCGGTGGATGATGGCCTGCCGCAGCTGGCCTACCTCGGACTGCACGCTGAAGGTCATGACCGCTCCTGCTCTTTCTTGTCCTGCTCTTTCTTGGTTTCGTGATGGCTGGCCCGGGGGCGCGGGAGACCGGCTATGTGAGGCCGGTGCCAGCGGCCGTTCCCGCCGTCGGCCGACGGGACCTCCGGCTGCATGCCGCCATCCTGGGCGGCGTCACCCTGCACGCCGTCGCCCTGGGTACCGTCGCCCTGGGCCGCGTCACTGCTGGCGCCGTCCGCGCTGGCTGTGATCGCGATGTCCGCCGGTGCCGCGGCCAGCCCGAGGTTCTCGCGGCGGGCCTTCAGGAACGGGTAGATGACCAGGCCGATGAGGATGGCAAGCAGCGCCTGATAGACGGCTGAGAACCCGGAGGCAAACGTCACCCACATCGAGAACAGCACGGCAGCGCCGGCGATCGACAGGTCACGGGCCAGCAGCCAGCCTTGCACGCGGCGGCGCCGCGACACCAGATAGGCCAGCTGCGCGATCGCCGACATGAAGTACGGGATGGCTACGGTCACCACGGTCAGGTCGACGAGGTCGGTGAACACGGTCAGCCCCGAGCTGGTGGTGTAACGCCACAGCATCAGCAGCGAGGGCAGGACGGCAGCGGTCACCACAGCGAACCACGCGGTGCCGTTGCGGTCCGTCCAGCCGAACGGCGCGGGGAACAGCCCGTCATCGGCGGGCGCCCGGGACACCTCCGCGGTGACCAGCGTCCACCCGTTCAGGGCACCGATCCCGGAGACCACGGCCAGCGCGGCGACCAGCTTCCCGGCCCAGGCGCCGTGACCGAAGATCGTCTCGAAGGCGGGCACGAACGGGGCTCCGGTGCTCACCAGCGTGCTGTGGGAGACCAGGCCCATGACCGCAGCCGACACCAGCAGGTACACGATCGCGCATGCTGCAGTGCCCAGGACGGACGCGCGGCCGACGTTGCGCCGCGGGTTCCTTACCCGCTTTGCGGTGATGGCGGCCACCTCGACGCCGATGAAGGAGAACAGCGCCACCCCGGCCGCGATGCCGATCGCGCTGTACAGACTGCCACCGGAGGCGTTGAACGCGCCGAAGTTGATCTTGGAGACGAAGAACCAGCCGACCACACCGACGAACAGCAGCGGCAGGAACTTCAGCACCACGGTCAGGTTCTGGAACCAGGCCATCTGCCGGATCCCGGCCAGGTTCAGCGCAGCCGGCACCCATAGGCCGATGAGGGCGATGCCCCAGTTGGACATCGACGACGGATGGTTGATCCCGAACAGCGCATTGACGTAGAACACCCAGGAGGCGACGATGGCTGCGTTCCCAGCCCACGCCTGCACCCAGTAGCACCACCCGGTCATGTAACCGGCGAAGTCACCGAACTCGTGCCGGGCGTATGCGTACAGCCCGCCGTCGGAGTTCGGCACCCGCCGGGTCAGCTGGCCGAATAGAACTGCCAGCAGCATCGCGCCGACGGCGATGACCGCCAGCACCGCCAGCGAGCTCGTGCCCGCGCCGGCCAGCACCGCCGGCATGGTGAACACGCCAGTGCCGATAATGCTCCCGATGACCAGACCCGTCGCCGACGTCAATCCCAGGGCACGGGCCTTCTGCTGATCCTTCTCCGACGCCGGACTGGGGCCCTCGCGCTGCTCCCCGGACACGCTGGAACTAGCTGTACTAGACATGAATCCTCCCCCGACGAACCGCCCCGGACGACACCGCTGCGCAGCAGCCCGGGCACGCGTCCTCGTAGTCACGCTGCGGGGATCTCCCGCCCCCCAGAGGGCCGGGACCAGAATCTACTTTCCCCTGCTTCTCTTGGCCGACGGTCCGCCACAGGCGCGAACCGCCTCACCAACCAGCACACGCGGCAGGACCCTCGGAAGACCAGAGGGCTTTGGTCCCTAGTCCGGGTGGCCAATCGCCCGGGTGCCCAGCGGTCACGCGGTGTGACCGGCCGCGTCGATTCCGCGCTGCACTTGAGCAGCCACGGCGTCGCCCAGGCTGTACGCGGCATCCAGCGGCTGCGGAGCGGCCTCGTCAACAGCCCGTCCCAGGTCCGGGCGACCGCTCACGCCTCTGACGTCCGGGCTGCATCCCTGCCCAAGACCTAGGGCCTGGCTGCCTCGGGACTTTTGCCCGTACGGTCTGCCGCCTTCCAGGGAGAAGAGTGTCAACGGAAAGGAGGCTCTACACATGTTTAACTGGCATCCCACTCACGGTGGCTCTCCGGCGGCTGAACCGATCGCCCCTATCCGTCCGCCGGTCCCTACATTGGCGTGCTGCTGCCCGGCCAGGCCAGTAGTGCTGGTCATGATGCCGCCCGCACCGGGGCGGCCGCGCGCTGTCGACCTCTGGCTGTGCGCCCATCATTACCACGAATCGGCTAGCGACCTGGACAAGGCCGGTGCCATCGCCGAAGACCTTACCTCGGAACAGGACGAACTGAGCCTCATCGAAATCGGGGCAGCAGCGTAGCGCCCGCTGCCCCAGTAAGGAACTAATGAGCTGCTGCACTAGTCGTTCCAGTTCGGTCATCAGGCTGATCGCGGCATCGGCCTGGGCGGTGCGGGCGGTGGTGCGGGCGTCGGCATCGGCCTGGGTAACGGGGATCTGCGCGGCGACAGCGGCGGCGCGGTCACTCCGAGCAGCCCGGCGAGGATGTTGTCGACGGCGGTGTAGATGACGTGGTCAGAACGCGGCGCGGACGTGCTGCGGACTGGCGGTGGCGTGGCGGGGTTGTTGGGGTTGTGCGGGCACACGTAGTAGGTGCGGCCCCGGTTTCCGGTGAGCCCGCACATTCGCCGGTGGCACTGGGCGCAGGTGATGCGGGAGCGCAGCGGGTACAGGTTCCGGCCGGCCGGCGGGGGGTGTGGTCGCGGACGCTGCGGGGGATGGGGGCGGGAAGGGGGTGCGGCGGAAACCGGGGGGAAACCGGGTTCTGGGGGGTTTCCGCCGGGTGTCCCCCCGCTGCTGCGCGGCCGGGGATGAGTGCGCAGCGCCATCGGGTGTTCCGCGTGCCGTCGGCCCGTGGTCTCGGACCGGTTCCACGTGGTCGACGAGAGACGGGTCCGCGCGGTTTGTGCGCGTACCCAGGGTGGTGGGCGGGAGGCAACGACCCCAGGATTACCCGCCCGCACGGGCTAGACGTAGATCTCCACTTCCCGTACCAGGAACCGCTCTTCGGTGCCGGATACGTTGATGGACGACCCTGCGCTGAACCATGTTCCAGTGATGGTCGGCTGCCTGGCGGCTGCTAGCGCCATGTCCCGGAGATAGCCGGACACCGAGGTACCTGCCTCCGCCGCATGTGCTTGTACCACAGCAAGTTCATCTGCAGTGAAGCGGACGCTCACGAGTGCGCCGCGCTGTCGGCGCTCGGACTTCCGCCTGTGCTCTGGCTCTGGTTCCGGCTCTCCCCATGCTTCGGGCACGTCCCTCATAGTCTCGATCTCGGCTGCCAGTTCCTCTTCCGTCATGTCTCCCATCATGCCCTTCGCGGTCGCCACCTCGTCAACTCCCCCTTGGTACTGTCCCAGCCAGTGATCGGCCGTAGGCGAAGCACAGTCTCCAAAGTCACCACAGCCACAGTAAGTGCACGGCCACCCGACGTATCGCCGAGCATCAACCACGTTGCCGCCAGCCCTGACTTGTTCGGCACATACTGGGGCCCGTTCAACCAGACCTGAGTCACCTCGCTAGCGGTTATCCCATGGCGAGCTAGGTGAGCTTCGTTGCGCTCGTCGAACTCCAGGTCGCTGGCGTCTCGTGGATGCAAGCTTCCCCCTTGACGGTCATCCACTCTAGTATTTGACGGTCATCCAAATACGATGGTACGGTCATCCCATACCCGATCGCAAGCGAACCCAACGAGAGGTAACCATGCAACTCGACGCGATCTTGTGCAACCACGCGGAAGCAGTCAACAACCTGCTGTACATCGCTGGCGGCGGTATCGAGATGGCCTACGTCCCACCCGGCGTCAACCCCCCATACCAGATCAGCCTGGGTATCGGGGTCATGGTCACTGTGCCCTGGCAGCAGACCAATCAGCAGCACAAGGTTGAGATCGAACTCATGACCGAAGACGGCGAGCCCGTTACGGTACCGGCGGGCCCAGGCACAATGGCCCCCTTGCACGCACAGCTGGTGTTCAACGTGGGCCGACCTCCTGGTCTCACCGTCGGCGATGATCAGCATGTCTGCCTGGCCGCGAACCTGCCGACCCTTCCTATACCAGCGTTCGGCAAATACGAATTCATCATTCGCATCGACGGAAATGACGAGCGTCG
>Ga0335073_10015892_pt1 | contig 10518 bp, 7 predicted proteins | sample Lox_Sample_22_FD_207093 | JGI IMG/M metagenome (GOLD analysis project Ga0335073, IMG submission 207093) | Soil microbial communities from Loxahatchee National Wildlife Refuge, Florida, United States - Lox_Sample_2.2 | ecosystem: Environmental > Terrestrial > Soil > Wetlands | place: USA: Florida...
CGGTCGCGGGCGTCGTCGCGGCCGCGGTGGCGCTCGACCCGGTGTGGCAGACGCTGTTCCTCGGCCAGATCAACCTGATCCTGCTGGCCCTGATCCTCACCGACATCTGGCGCGTCTCGCAGGGCCGGGACGCCGCGGGCATCGGGGTGGGCGTCGCGGCCGCGATCAAGCTGACGCCCGCCATCTTCATCGTGTTCTTCCTGCTGGCCAGGAAGACCAAGGCGGCGCTCATCGCGGCCGGGGTGTTCGTGGCGTGCGGGCTGGCGGGCCTGGCGATCGCGCCGGACGCGTCGACGCTGTACTGGCGGCACCTGTTCTTCGACACGCACCGGGTCGGCGCGCCCTACATCAGCAACCAGTCGCCCTACGGGGCGGCGATCCGGATCGCCTCCGGGCAGGGGCACATCGGCGCCTGGTGGATCGTCATCCCGGTGGCGTTCGCGGCGATCGGGCTGGCGGTGGCGGCGGTGCTGGCCAGGCGGCAGGACTGGCTGGGCGCCACCGCGGTCACCGGGACCACCGGGCTGCTGGTCTCGCCGATCTCCTGGGCGCACCACTGGGTCTGGATCCTGCCCGCCCTGGTCCTGCTGGTGCGCGCCGGGCACCGGATCGCCGCGGCCCTGGGCTACCTGCTGTTCGCGGTGGCCCCGTTCTGGTTCACGCCGCACGCGTCCGGGCCGCGCGAATACGGGTTCCACTGGCTGCTGACGCTGGTGGCCAACTGCTACCTGATCGCCGGGCTGGCCTTCCTGGGCTACATGGCGGTCACGGCGCTGGGGCGCCCGCGGCCCGCCGCGGCCGAGCCCGCCCCGCGCGATGTTCCCGTGATCGCGGGCCGGACGGGCGCTTCAGAGCAGGACGGGGCTGGGGACTTCTAGCACGCGGCCGGTGATGTCCGGGGCGTCGGCGGAGAGCAGGAACGCGACCAGGTCGGCGACGTCGGCGGCGTTGCCGAACCGCCGGAGCTCGATCGTCTCGGCCAGGTCGGCACGGGACCGCTCGGGCAGCAGCGCGGCCACGTCGCGGGCGCCCGGGCCGGGGGTGACCGGGCCGGGGGTGACCGCGTTGACGCTGATCCCGTACCGCCGGGTCTGGCTGGCCAGCGCCCGGACGAAGCCGGCCACGCCCGGCCGGGCCAGCGGGCCGGCCGGGTGAGCGTGGTCGTACTCCCCGCATACCGAGGACACCGTGACGATCCGGCCCGATCGCCGCTCCATCATGGCGAACACGGCGGAGCGGCACAGGTGGAACACGCCGTCCAGGCTGGTGTCGATCAGCATCCGCCAGTCGGCCTCCGCCAGCCGCGCCAGCGGCTGCTCCCGGGTGATCCCGGCGCAGCTCACCACGGCCTGCGCCGGGCCGAACTCCTTCTCGGCCAGCCGGAACCAGGAGGCGACCTCCTCGGCGTCGGTCACGTCCACGTCGGTCCCGGTGGCCCGGGCGCCGAGTTCGCTGGCGGCCTTCTCCACCTCGCGGGCGGACGGCCCGTCGCCGTAGTAGCTGAAGGCGACGTCCCAGCCGTCCGCGGCCAGCCTGCGCACGACGGCCGCGCCGATGCCTCGTGAACCGCTGCTGACCAGCGCCACCCGGCCAGAGTCCTGGCTCACCCCTGCCTCCCTCTTCCCCCAGCCATAAACATAGACACCACGGTGATGCCAGGGATCGTAACGCCACGGGCGTCATCAAGGTTAACGGGAGGTGAATGTCGGGTTGCGGCGGGTCGGGCGGACATTTCGCCAGCTGAACCCGGTTCCCATGGCTTAGCCTGAACCGTGGACCTGCTGCGCATCGGGACCCTCGGGTCGTCGCGGATATCCCTGCCCGCCCTGATCGAGCCGGCCGCTAGCGTGGCCGAGGTGACGGTGACCGCGGTGGCGGCCAGGAACAAGCCTCGCGCGGAAGCCTTCGCGCTGCGGCACGGCATACCGGCGGCCTACGGGTCGTACGAGGACCTGCTGGCCGACCCGGACGTCGACGCCATCTACAACCCGCTGCCGAACTCGCTGCACGGGCCGTGGACGCTGCGGGCGATCGCCGCCGGGAAGCACGTGCTGTGCGAGAAGCCGTTCGCGTCGAACGCGGCGGAAGCGGCGCGGGTCGCGGACGCCGCCGCGGCGTCCGGCCTGGTCGTGATGGAGGCCATGCACTACCGCTACCACCCGCTGGTGGAGCGGCTGCGCGAGCTGGCCGCCGAGCTGGGGCCGGTGCGGCACCTGCAGGGCTGGACCAGCTTCGTCATCACCGACCCCGGCGACATCAGGTACGACTTCGACCTGGGCGGCGGCGCGCTGATGGACGGCGGCTGCTACGCGCTGGACTGCCTGCGGCTGCTCGGCGCCGGCGAACGGCAGGGTGAGCCGTCGGTCACGGGAGCGCTGGCCGATCCCGTCGTCGCTGACCGGCACGGGGCGGTGGCGGACCGCTCGATGGCGGTCCGGCTGGCCTTCCCGGGCGGGACGACGGGCTGGTTCGAGTCCTCGTTCACCAGGGACGGCGAGTTCCGGGCCGACGTGCACGTGATCGGCTCGGGCGGGCAGGTCTGGCTGGACAACTTCATCTTCCCGCACCGGGGCCGGCTGATCGCGACCAGGGACGGCGTCGTGGTGGCCGACGAGCGCGGCGGCGGTGACTCCACCTACGTGTACCAGCTCCGCGCGTTCGCCGCCGCGATCGCGGCGGACGCCCCAGTGCCGACGTCGGCGGCGCACGCGGTCGGCACCATGCGCCTGATCGACGAGGCGTACCGCGCGGCCGGGCTGGCCCTGCGGCCCGCGGGCGGGCCGGGATGACCCCCGCGGGAGCGGAGGCGGCACGGTTCGCCGCGGACCTGATCAGGATCGACACGACCAACCGGGGCGGCGGCGACGCGCGGGAGCGGCCGGCCGCGGAGTACGTGGCCGAGCGGCTGGCCGAGGCGGGCCTCGAGCCGGTGCTGCTGGAGTCCGCCCCGGGGCGGGCGAACGTGGTGGCGCGGGTCGGCGGCACCGGAGCCGGGGAGGAGGGCCAGCCGGGGGCCCAGCAGAGGGCCCAGCCGGGAGCACTGCTGCTGCACGGGCACCTGGACGTGGTGCCCGCGGACCCGGCGGCGTGGTCGGTGCACCCGTTCTCCGGCGAGATACGCGACGGCGTGCTGTGGGGGCGCGGCGCGGTCGACATGAAGAACGCGGACGCGGTGCTGCTCGCGCTGGTCGGCGAGTGGGCGCGCAGCGGCCGCGGCCCGCGGCGCGACATCGTGCTCGCGTTCACCGCCGACGAGGAGGACACGGCGGAGTTCGGCGCCCGCTGGCTGGTCGAGCGGCACCCGGAGCTGTTCGAGGGCTGCACCGAGGCCGTCGGGGAATCGGGCGCGTTCACCTTCCACGCCGGGCCGGGTCAGCGGCTCTACCCCATCGCCTCGGCCGAGCGGGGCACCGCCTGGCTGAAGCTGACCGCGCGGGGCCGCGCCGGGCACGGCGCCAAGCCGAACCCGGAGAACGCGGTGGCCCGGCTGGCCGAGGCGGTCGTCAGGATCAGCGCGTTCCGGTGGCCGGTCCGGCTGATCCCCACGGTGCGCGCCGCGGTCGAGGCCATCGCCGCCGCGGCCGGAGCACAGCTGCCGGACGGGGCGCTGGCCGGCGGGCTGACCGCCGAGGACCTGCTGGCCCGGCTGGGGCCCGCGGGCGCCCTGGTGGCCGGGACCGTGCGCAACAGCGCCAACCCGACCATGCTGCAGGCGGGCTACAAGATCAACGTGATCCCGGCCGAGGCGGTCGGCTACGTGGACGGCCGCGTCCTGCCCGGCTACTCGGGCGAGTTCGCGGCCACCCTGGACGAGTTGCTGGCCGGGACCGGGGTGAGCTGGGAGTACGCGCACGAGGAGATACCGCTGGAGGCCCCGCTGGACGCCCCGGTGATGGCCAGCATGGCGCAGGCCCTGCTGGCCGAGGACCCGGGCTCCACCGTCGTGCCCTACTGCATGAGCGGCGGCACCGACGCCAAGCAGTTCTCCCGGCTCGGCCTGGCCTGCTACGGCTTCACCCCGCTGGTGCTGCCCGAGGGCTACGACTACTACGCCATGTTCCACGGCACCGACGAGCGCATCCCGCTGTCCGCGCTCGAGGCGGGCGTCCGGATCATGGACCGGCTGCTGGCCGCACCCTGACCCGCGCAGACGACAGCAGGGCAATGGCGGGAGGTCCCGCCATTGCCCTGCTGGGGCATTACGTGCCGGTTTTAGTAGCCGTGTCCGGCGGCCAGCGCCAGCTCGGGGACGAACAGGGCGGCGTTGACGGTGCCGACCCCCGACGCCAGGTCGTAGCCGGGGCCGGCCTGGTAACCCTTCACCGTGACCAGGTTGGGCTGGAAGAACGACACCGTGTTGTTCCCCTGGGTGACGTCGACCAGGCCGGGCGCGTGCTCGGCGGACATCAGGTACAGCGCCGGGTTGATCAGGCCGAGGGAACGCCCGGCCTGCTGGTCAGCCAGCGCCACGATCCCGGCGAACAGCGGGGTCGCCTCACTGGTCCCGCAGACCAAGTACCAGCCGGCCGGCTGGCCGGGGGTGCTCTGGTAGGTGACGACCAGCCCGGAGCACGCGCCGCTCATCGAGATGTCCGGCACGCCGCGCTGGTCGCCGGTCACGCTGGCGACGCTGTCCTGGTACGCCGGCCGGGGGAAGACCGCCGACTTGCCGCCGCCGGTGGCGAGCGCGCTCGGGCCGGGGCTGCCGGTGAAGGCGTTTTGCAGGGCGTAGTTGTAGGTGTCGTTCCACACCCGGTCCGGCGCGGCGCGCTGGCCGCTGCCGGGCAGCAGGGCCAGTTGCGTGCCGCCCACCGCGGTGACCAGCGGGTCGCTGGACGGCCAGTCGACCGACGGGTGGGTGAACAGCAGCGTGCCCGCGACGTTGGAGTAGTCGGTCGCCCCCGCGTCGCCGGTGGCGGCCAGCACGGTCACGTGGTGGCGGAAGGCGTTGAGGTACGCGCTGCGCAGGCCGTAGATGGAGTTGGCGCTCGGGAACGTGCCCTCGGTCGCGCCGAAGCTCTGGCTGATCACCTGGGCGAGGTGATGGTTGACGACGTAGTTCTCGGCCTTGACGATCTGCGGGAAGCCGTGCACGCCCTCGGTCTCGGAGACGGGGGTCTCGACCAGCAAGATGCTGGCGCCGGGGGCCATGGAATGCGCCCACTCCACGTCGAGCGTGGTCTCCCCGGCCCAGCCCTGGTCGTCGGAGCTGGTCGGGTCGAAGGTGACCTTCCCGGCGGGCTGGATGATCTTGAAGGAGGGCGGGGCCGGCAGGCCGAACTCGGCGTCGAAGGTGGCCAGGTCCGCCTTGATGGTCGGGGACCCGAACGAGTCCACGATCGCGATGGTCTGGCCCTTGCCGGTGATACCCCGGTTGAACAGGGGCAGTTCGTTGTACGCGGCCTGGAACTGGGGCGGCACGTAGCAGGGGGCGGTGAAGATCGCCTCGCACTGGGCCTGGCTGGGCGGCTGTTTGGCCGACCAGAACTTGGCCTTCACCATCGGCTGGACGGAGATGCCGGCCGCCGCCGCGGCGGGCGCGCCGCCCGCGATCAGGGATCCTCCGACCAGCATCAGCGCTCCGGCTGTGCGCAGGTACCGACGTGCTCGATGTGGCAAGGCAGCCTCCTTGAGATCGTTGAGCCGAGCACTCAGCGGCCCTCCGGAAGCGGAGTACCGCAGCTGTTACTGCCGCAGCGGGTTGGGGCAGAGGTGACAACGATGCGCCCGCGTGACGCATAGCTAGCTGGACAAACATAGGGCAGCAGATTCGATCAGCCCGCTGAAGTGCCGCGATCTTGACATAACGATTCGGATTCAGGCGACTGGCCTGCCGCGCGGCCGGTGGCCGACCGAGTCATCTAGCACACGCGGGCGGCCGAGACCGGCAATCGGCCAAAAAGTATCCGCATCTTGACCTATGCCGTTTGGGCAGGTCAAGGGCCAGGCGTGGCCCGGATTGCGGCTCGCGGTCCGCGGCGGCGGGTATCGCCTGGCGTAAACGGGGCAAGAGTCCATCTGGAGGGGTGATGGGCATGGGGGTAACGGCGACCGTAGCCGGGACGGCTGGGGCAGCTGGGATACGGGCGGACGGGCCCGGACCGGGAACCTGGCTGGGCGGGCGGTTCCGGCTCGGCGAGCGGATCAGCACGGCGGGCGGGGCGCGGGACGGGGCGCGCGGGTTTCCGGTGTGGAAGGCGACCGACCGGCTGCTGGGGCGTCCGGTCACGATCCACCTGCTGCCCCCCGGGCCGGTGCCGCGTACGGTGGTCGACGCGGTGCGGTCCGCCGCGCGGGTGAGCGATCCGCGGCTGGCCACCGTCTACGACACCGATTTCGCCGCCAGCCGCCCCTACATCGTGTCCGAGTGGGCTCCGGGCACGCACCTGGAAGACCTGGTGCGCACCGGCCTGCCGCACCCGGCCCTGGCCGCGGCGATGATCGCCGACGCGGCCGACGCGATCGCCGTGGCGCACCGGGCCGGGCGGCCGCACCTGCGGCTGACCCCGCGCTGCCTGCGCTGGGATCCCGGCAGCGGCCTGAAGATCACCGGCCTGGGCCTGGACGCGGCGCTGTCCGGCGCCACCGCCAGGGACCCGGTCGCGGCCGATACCGCCGCGCTGGCCCGGGCGCTGTACGCGCTGTTGACCGGGTACTGGCCCGGCGAGGAGGCCACCGCGCTGCCGCCCGCTCCCCGGCACCGGGGACAGGTGTGCACGCCGCGCCAGGTCCGCGCCGGGGTGCCCGCCCTGCTGGACGCCATCACCTACCGCGGCCTGCACGGGCAGGCCGCGGACGCCCCGCTGCGGGCGCAGACCCCGGCCGGGCTGGCCATGGCGCTGTGCCTGGTGCAGCGGCCGTCCTACCGGCTGGACGAGGACGGGCCGCCCGTCCCGGGCCGGAACGCCGCCCGGCGCCAGCCGCGGCACGCCCGGGCCGGGTCCCGGGGAGCCTGGCACCGCACCGCGCTGCTGCGGCCGGCGGTATAACGCCTGGCGGTGCAGCTCTTCGGCGCGGGCCAGCGCGTCGGTCAGGTCGCCGGTCAGGCAGTTCCCGGCGGCCAGCACCTCCCTGATCCGCCCGGCCACGTGCCCGGCCAGCTCGCGCGCGGCGTCCGGCGCCTCGTCGGCCAGGTCCTCGACCTCGTCGAGGAGATCTTCGAGCTCGCCGGTGTCCGGGTACCAGCCGTCGTCCGGATCGCAGTCCGCCGCCTCCTCGGCCAGCTCGGCCAGGACCTCATCGAGGTCGGCGCGCAGCTCGGCGGCCTCGGCGGCCTCGGCGGGCTCCGGCTCCGGGGCGGCGGTGCTCTGATCACCGGGGCCGGCATCACCGGGGTCGGGGCTGTCGGGGGTGGTCCGGATCCAGGCCAGCACCGCGGCGACGGCGTGCGGGCAGGCCGGCTCGGGGTAGGGCCGCGCCGCCGGGCAGGCGCAGCGCGCGTCCAGGCCGCCGAGCCCGACGCGGACGCTGACCTCGGTGCCGTCCACCGTCGCCCGGACCTGCGGGCCGGCCGCGGACAGCCCGGCCACCCGGCCCGCCAGGGCCTGCGCGCGGGCGAACACGCGGTCGTCCACGACGGCGTGCAGCGACTCCTCGGTCACCTCGATCCGCACCGGCGTCACCCGGTCGCGAGCAGCCGGCGGACCCGGTCCTGGCCCAGCGCCATCAGCAGCGTGGGCAGCCGCGGGCCGGTGTCCTTCCCGATCAGCAGCTGGTACAGCAGGATGAACCAGGCGCGCTGAGCGGCCTTCAGCTCCTCCGTCGGCGGGGCGTCCAGGGGCAGGCCGCGGAGCAGCTTGGGGACGCCGTACAGCAGCTTGGTCAAGCCGTCCAGGGACCAGAAGGTGCCCATTCGTTCGGTCAAAATCTCCAGCGCACGGCGCTCGTCGTCGGTCAGGGCGGCCAGCCGGTCCTTGTCCGGCTCCTCGCGGACCTGGGTCCGGTCGGCGGGCGCCACGTACCCGGCCACCCAGGCCTCGGCGCAGTTCAGCCGGGGGCGGACCTCGTCCAGCGTGCCGACCGGGGCGGGCGCGGTCAGGTCGCGCAGGATGCGCAGGATCTGCGTCTCGTCGCCGGCCGTGATGTCGGCCACCGAGGCCAGCGTGCGGAACGGCAGCGGCCGCGGGGTGACCGGCAGCGGCCCCTCGGCGGTGCCCGCCGCCCGGGAGTACACCACCGCGGACGCAGGGTCGGCGGTGCCGTCGGCGACCTGCCGGGTCAGCTTGTCCCACTCGTCGTAGACCCGGCCGACCTCGGCGTTGAAGGCCAGCGTGATGGACTGCTCGGGACGCCGCCGCGCGTACAGCCAGCGGACCAGCGGGGCCTCGAAGATCTCCAGCGCGTCCGCCGGGGTGGGCGCGCCGCCGGCCGAGCCGCTCATCTTGGCCGACCCGGTGGTGCCCACGAAGGAGTAGCCGAAGTGCAGCGGCATCTCGCCGCCGAAGATCTCCGACACCAGCTCCCCGCCGACGGTGAAGCTGGACCCGGGCGAGGAGTGGTCGACCCCGGCCGGCTCGAACGTCACGCGCTCGTAGGCCCAGCGCATCGGCCAGTCGACCTTCCAGACCAGCTTCCCGGCCACCTCGGCGACCGGCACCGGGCCGACCCGCGCGCCGCACCCGCAGATGTAGGTGATCTCGGTGGTCCGGTCGTCGAAGGCGGTCACCGTGGTGTCGTCGCGGCCGCAGACGGCGCAGTACGGCTTGAACGGGTAGTAGTCCCGGGCGGCCCGCGGGTCGTCGTCGTCGGCGTCGCCGTTGCGCCTGGTCTGGTACCTGGCCAGCACCGCGCGGATGTCGGCCCGGCGCCGCATCGCGGTCACGATCTGCGCCGCGTACGCGCCGGAGGTGTACATCTGGGTCTGGCTGATCTCGGTGACCAGGACGCCGAGCTGGGCCAGCGACTCGCGCAGCGGCTCCTTGAAGTGCTCGGCCCAGTTCGGGTGGCGGCCGCAGGGGTCGGGCACCGCGGTCAGCGGCCGGCCGATGTACTCGGCGAACTCCGGCGGGAACCCGGCCGGGACCCGGCGCAGCCGGTCGTAGTCGTCCCAGGACAGGATGTGGCGGCACGGCGCGCCCTGCTTGCGGACCTCGTCCGCGACCAGGTGCGGCACCATCAGCTCGCGCAGGTTCCCCAGGTGCACCGGGCCGGACGGGCTGATCCCCGACGCGCAGGTCGGCGGCTCGCCGGGATGCCTGCGCTCTCCCTCGGCACGCACCTCGCCGGCCGTGCGCGCTACCCAGTCATCGGCTGGAGCCACGGGACAGGCCACCTCCATCGTCTTCCGCAGGCATCAGGGTACTTCAGTTGCCCCGACAAAAACCCGGGCCGCGCCCCGGAGGGCGCGGCCCGGGCTAGGGCAGCTAACCGGCTATCGGGCGGGCTTCAGTGGTTGAAGTCGGCCGACAGCGCGGTCAGGTTCGGGATACCGAGACCGACGCCCTGGTTGTAGGGCTGGCCCGGCTGACCGGTGTAGTACAGGTTGTCGTTGCTGGTGCTGGCCGTGGCCAGCGGGTTGAACGGGGAAGTGGACTTGCCCGCCACCGCGTAGATGGAGGGGTTCCAGAACCCGACGCGGTGACCCAGGTAGGAGTCGATGACCGCGGTGGACCCGTTCAGCTGCGGCGCCACGAAGCTGGTGCCGCCCCAGCCGCCCTGCAGGACCGGCTGGCCCGCCTGGGCGAACGACGGCGCGTACAGCAGGTAGCCGCTGTACGGGTCGGCGTCGGTGGACACGTCCGGGGTGGCCCGGCCGTGGCCGGAACCGCCGGTCACGCTGGGCGTCGGGTTGAAGGTCCAGTTGGTCGGCTCGACCAGCCCGGGGACGATCGTCTCGAAGTCGATCGGCGTCAGGTACTGCACGGCGTGGAAGCTGGTCGTGCCCGGCACGAACTGCTGGTACTGCGGGGTGCTGTAGAACTGGCTGAAGCCGCCGCCGCTGCCGCCGATGTTGCCCTCCGCGGCCTGGAACTCGGTGGTGCCGCTGATCTTCGCGATGGCCGGCCACAGGTAGTCCCAGCCCCAGATGCGCTGCGCCGGCACGGTCACCGTGGCGCTGCCGTCCGGGCCGGTCAGGGTGCCGGTCCAGGGCAGCGTGGTGCCGCCCGCCGCGGTCATGTACGGGCTGTCCGAGTTGGTGTCGATCGACAGGTTGGTGGTGCCGATCTCCCCGCTGGCGTCGTAGGCGCCCGAGTCACCGGAGGCGTCGAAGGCGGACTGCCCCTGGATGGCCAGCTCGAGGAAGGCCTCGTCGAACGCGGCGGTGTAGGTGGCCGGCTCCTGGCCCGCCAGGACCGCCGCCTGGACCAGAGTCTCCGCCTCGCCCCAGCTGGTGGACACGGTGTCGGCGGTGTTCTGGCTGGCCGCGGTGAAGAACGCGTCGGCGAACCCGGGGTCGGTGTTCGGCGCCTGGTAGTCGATCACGTTGGCGCCCGGCGCCAGCGCACCGGACTGCTCCAGGTCCAAGTCGGTCTCGCTGGTGCCTGCGTTCAGGTTGGGCGCGCCCGGGCCGCCGTCGAC
>Ga0335073_10015893_pt1 | contig 10517 bp, 11 predicted proteins | sample Lox_Sample_22_FD_207093 | JGI IMG/M metagenome (GOLD analysis project Ga0335073, IMG submission 207093) | Soil microbial communities from Loxahatchee National Wildlife Refuge, Florida, United States - Lox_Sample_2.2 | ecosystem: Environmental > Terrestrial > Soil > Wetlands | place: USA...
CGGGAAGCTTGAACACCAGGTCGTGGGCGAGCTGATGGAAGCGCCGCTCAGCGCCGAAGTGGTCGTAGAAGTGCTGGCCGAACACGAACGTGTCGGCGATCAGCGTGCCGCCCGAGTGATTGCCGACGAGCAGCACCGGGCCCTCGGGCGGAATGTGGGCGAGACCGCGGACGTCGGCTCGGAAATACCCCTGGGTGGCGAGCCGCACGGCGGGCAGCGTCCGCTCGATGTACACCGGGTCGCGCAGCGCGAACGGGTCGCGCTCGCCGTGATCGGTGACCGTGGCGGCGAGGTCTTCGCCGAAGGCCGCGAGCATCCGCACGTAAGCCTCCGCCGGGCCCAGCGGCGCCCGCAGCGCGTTCAATAGTCCTCCCGCCATAAGTGGGCTCTACCCCGGTATCGGGGGCGGCTATTCGCGGGGTTGCTAAGAGTGGGGCGGCGGGTCCCGGCGCGCCACCGGCGTGGCGTTGACGATCGAGGTCGTGGTTTCGCCGTACAGCAGGAACTGGTCCAGTACGTCCGGGAGCTCCTCGATCGAGCCGAGGTGGAGCTTGATGTAGAAGCAGTCCTCGCCGGTGATCCGCAGGCACTCCTCGACCTGGGGAATCTCGCCGGCCAGCTCGGCGATCTTGATGAGCTGGCGGACCGCCGGCTTGACCCGGACGATCGCGGTCAGCTGATACCCGAGCGCCCGTGGGTCGATCTGTGCGCGGTAGCCGGTGATCACGCCCGTCTGCTCGAGACGCTTGACGCGCTCGGTCACTGCCGGCGAAGAAAGGTTCGTGCGTCGCCCGAGCTCGGCGAAAGAGATGCGACCGTCGGCGGACAGCTCGGCGACGATCCTGTGATCAATCTCGTCTAGAGGCGGATAACTAGGCCCTCTGCTGGCTTCGTGACCGTTCTTCATAAGGCCAAATGACGATAACACCTTCGATTGGCCATGTTCAACCGGGCGGCGCGGGGCGACACTTCTCACATGCTCGAAAGACGCTCAGAGGCCGTGCCGCCGCAGGCCTACTTCGTCGGAAGCGCCGTGTTCCACTATCTCGGGCCGGCCTTCGCGGTGCTGCTGTTCGCGCGGGTGGCGCCGCTTGGAGTCGCGTGGCTGCGGATCGTGAGCGCGGCGGTCGTATTCGCGGTCTGGCGCCGGCCGTGGCGTCCGCTCCGAGCCGTCGATCGATCGACGTTGCGGCTCGCCGTCGCACTCGGGGCCGTGCTCGCGGTGATGAACAGCTGCTTCTACGAGGCGATCGCGCGGCTGCCGCTCGGCACCGTGTCCGCGATCGAGTTCCTGCCGGTGATCGTGCTGGCAGCGCTGGGCGTCCGGTCGGTCCGCAACGGCGCGGCGCTCGCGCTCGCGGTGGCTGGGGTCTACAGCCTGGTCGCGGTCCAGCTGACCGGTGAGCCGCTCGGGATCGCGTTCGCATTCGGCAACGCGGCGCTGTTCTCGCTGTATATCGTGCTCGCGCACCGCGTATCGCGCGTGCCGGGGCTCGCCGGCATCGACGGGCTCGGCGCCGCGATGCTGGTCGCGGCGCCGGTCAGCACCGCGATCGGCGGCTGGGCCGTCGTCCCGCACGTGCTCGACCCGGTCGCGATCGGCGCCGGGATCGGGGTCGGGGTCACCTCGTCGGTGATCCCGTACGTGTGCGACCAGCTCGCGATGGCCCGACTGCCCCGCGCCACCTACTCATTGATGGTGTCGCTCCTGCCGGCCACGGCGACCGTGATCGGGATAGTCGTGCTCGCGCAGATCCCGAGCGCGCGGCAGGTGCTCGGCGTGGCACTGGTCGTCGCCGCGGTCGCGATTCACCGCGACCGCGCCTCAGCGGAAGCGCATGGGGCCCCGCGCGCTCGCGTGCGTACCGCCGAGGACGCCCCGGACGTGGCTGCCGCCGCTTGACGCGCGCGGTTACGCGTGAGCGCGCTGGGTAGCACTACCTCACAGGGGTTGGCGCCGCTCTTGCCGAGAGGAGAAAGCGACATGGGGATCAAGGAGAAGGTAGACCGCACTCAGCAGCAGAGCGCGCCGGCCGGCGTCGCGGTCGCCACGTTCAAGAAGTTCTCAGAGGACCGCAGCTCGAACCTCGCGGCGATGATCGCGTTCTGGGGGATCTTCTCGATCTTCCCGCTGTTCCTGGTACTGGTGACCGTCCTGGCGTGGATCCTGCCGATGTCGGACCGCGAGTCGGTCTTCGGCCACGTGGCCAAGATGCTCCCGCTCCTCGATCCGTCGACGATCCGCGGGCTCAGCGGCAGCGCCCTGGCGTTCGTCGTCGGCTTGGTCACCGCGCTGTGGAGCGGGCTCGGGGTCGTAAAGACGACCCAGTTCGCGTTCGATTCGGTGTGGGAGGTCCCGTACCACGAGCGCCCCGGGCTCGTCCAGCAGACGCTGCGGAGCGTGTGGGTCCTCGCGACGATCGGCGCGGGCCTGGTGCTCACCACGCTGATCTCGGGCTTCGTCGTCACCTCGGCCAACGGCGTCAGCCTTGGCGCACTAGGCCGGGTGGGCGGCTATGTCCTGTCGGCCGCGCTCGACGTCGGGATCTTCCTCGCGGCGTTCCGGATCCTGACCTCGCGCGCCGAGTCGATCCGCGATGTCCTGCCGGGAGCGCTGCTGGCCGGTATCGCGTTCTTCATCCTGCAGCAGCTGTCCGCTCTGATCATCTCGCATTACCTGCAGAAGGCTCAGGCGACGTATGGACATTTCGCCACGATCATCACGATCCTGTGGTGGTTCTACCTCCAGGCGCAGATCACGCTGGTCGGAGCACAGTTGAACGTCGTTCTGAAAGAGCGTCTGTACCCGCGGTCGCTCGTCGACGCGCCACAGACGCCGGCCGATCACCGGGTGCTCGAGGCGTACGCTGCCGAGCGCACCTACCACCCGCGGCAGCGAGTGACCACGCGAGTGGAGAGGTAGCTTGCGGGTCGCTACACGGGCCGGCGCACGCCGACCTCGTCGACGTGCGCGAGCAGGTCTCGCGGGTCTTCGTACACCCGGTACGCGCCCGAGTAGATGAGTTCCTCGCGTCCGTAACCGCCGGACAGCAGACCAATCCCCAACGCCCGAGCGCGGCGCGCCGCCAGCAGATCCCAAACGCTGTCGCCGACGACCATGCAGTCGCGGATGTCGACGCCGATCAGCTCGGCGGCGGCCAGGAACAGGTCGGGGTCGGGCTTGGCGTAGCGAACCTGGTCACGGGTGATCAGCGGCGTGTCCGCCGGCAGGCCGAGCAGCTCGACCCCTAGCCGCGCGTAGCGCTCCGCGCCGCTCGTCGCGATCGCCCACGGGACGCCGAGCTCGCCGAGGGTGGTGAGCAGCTCGCTCGCGCCCGGCAGCGGACGGACGCCGTCGTAGTGGCGGAGGAACGCGTCGCCGTGCAGCGTGGGCAGGGCGGCGAGCGCGTCGCGGTCGAGCGGCGTTTCGAGCTCGCGGGCGAGCGCGCTGACGAACAGCCCGCCGCTCATCCCGATCCGCCGGTGGATCTTCCACACGGACAGGTTGACCCCCACCTCCTGCAGCGCCTCACGCCAGGCGATCACGTGCTGGTAGACGCTGTCGATCAGCGTTCCGTCGAGATCGAACAGAAACGAGGGCTTGCTGCGGGCGTCCAACTCCACGTCGGCATCTTCGCTCAATTACGGTACGGGCGTGATCACCGCCGAGAGCATCGCCGCCCGCATGGCCGACCTCGACGACATCGGCATCGGTTCCGAGGGCGTGAACCGGCTCGCGTGGACCGACGAGGACGCGGCGACCCGGGCCTGGTTCGAGCGCCAGGCCGACAGCGTGGGACTCCGGGTAGAGCGCGATCCGGCGGGCAACCTGTGGGCCTGCCCGGCGGCGGACCCGCCGTGGTGGGGGATCGGGTCGCATCTCGACAGCGTCCGGGGCGGCGGCCGGTTCGACGGTCCGCTCGGCGTGGCGTGCGCGTTCGAGATCGCTGCCGCGGTTCCCGGCAACGGCGCGCGTCCGGTCGCGGTTCTGTCGTTCGCCGACGAGGAGGGCGCGCGGTGGGGCACGCCGACGTTCGGGAGCAAGGCACTGGCCGGCCGGCTCGACCTGCCCGCCGTGCTCGACCGCCGCGACGACGAGGGCGTCTCGTTGCGCGAGGCCATCCGCGCCGCCGGGGTCGATCCGGATGCGATCGCCGACGCGACCCCGTGGCTGAGCCGGCTGGCCGGCTTCATCGAGATCCACGTCGACCAGACGACCGACCTGGCGCGCGCGGGGGAGCCAGTGGGTGTGGTCACTGCGCTGGCCGCGCGAACGCGGCTGGAGGTGGTGCTGCGCGGGCGCGCCGATCACGCCGGGACAACGCCGCGAGCAGAGCGGCATGATGCGCTGGCGGCGGCGGCCCGGTTGATCGTCGGCGCCGAGGACTTGGCCGCCGAGGATGCGTCGCTGACCGTCACGACGGCTCGGATCCTGGCAAGGCCGAATGCCTCCACGACGATCGCCTCCGAGGTCCGGCTGTGGATCGACGCGCGCGCCGCCGGCGGGTTCGCCGCAATCGACTCGTGGCGTGCACGGTTGGATCAGCTCGCGGTGGCGCTGTCGAAGCGGACCGGGGTCGAGATCGAGTTCGCCGTCGCCTCGCGCACCGAGGCCCGCGAGTTCGACTCCACGCTGCGGGCGGGGCTCACCGCCGCCAGCAAGGATGTCGTCGGTCACGCCGCGCCCCAACTGGTCTGCTACGCCGGCCACGATGCCGGCGTGGTCGGCGAGCGCGTGCCCGCCGCCATGCTGTTCGTGCGAAACCCCAGCGGCGTCAGCCACTCCCCCGACGAGACGGTCGACCTCGAGGACGCGGCCGTCGCCGCCCGCGTGGCGGCGCTTATCCTGGACGAACTCGCGTGAACCCGCGCAGCGCCATCCCCGGGATGCCAAACGCGCACTCCCACGCGTTCCAGCGTGGCCTTCGCGGCCGCGCCGAGCGCCCGGGACCCGCCGGCCACGACGACGACTTCTGGACGTGGCGGACCGAGATGTTCGCGCTTGCCGAGACGCTCGACCCGGACTCGATGCGCGCGGTCGCGCTCGAGACCTACCGCGAGATGGTGGGCGCCGGCTACTCCGTCGTCGGCGAGTTCCACTACGTCCACCACCAGCCCGACGGCACGCCGTACCCCGAGCCGAACGCGATGGCGCAGGCGGTGGCCGCAGCCGCGGTGGAGGCCGGATTGCCGATTGTGCTGCTCCCGGCGGCGTACAACCGCGGTGGATGGGACGGTCGCGATCTCCCGCCGGCTTCCGGCCAGCGCCGCTTTTGCGATCCGGATGTGGACGCGTTCCTGACGCGTGTCGAGTCGCTGCGATCGTGGGCCGTGTCAGCGCCGGGCGTGCAGGTCGGGATCGCGGCCCACAGCGTCCGGGCGGTGCCGGCGAGCTGGCTCGAGACGATCGCGGAGTACTCCGAGCGCCACGGGATCGTCCGCCACGTCCACGCCCACGAGCAGCGACGCGAGCTCGCCGAATGCGAGGCCGAGCATGGCTGCTCGCCGATCGAGCTGCTCTCGCGGACGGGGTTCCTCGGGCCTCGAGCGAGCGTGATCCACGGGATACACGTGTCGGCCACGGACATCTCGTTGCTCGCGAGCAGTGGTTGCACGGTCGTTTCGTGCCCGACGACCGAGGGCAACCTCGGCGACGGGTACCTGCCGGCGATGGCCTACGCGGAGGCGAGGGTGCCGCTCGCGGTCGGGAGCGACTCGCAGGTGCGGATCGACCCGTTCGAGGAGGCGCGCGAGCTCGAGACCGGCTCGCGCCGGGAGCGCCAGCTCCGCTCGGGCCTGCTCGCGTCGGTGGGGGACCTGTGGACGGAGCTGTGCCGGAACGGCTACCGCAGCCTCGGGGTCGGCGCCGACCTCGAGCAGCCGACGATCGAGATCGACCTTGGTCACCCCGATCTGCGCGGCGTGGATCCCGACGACCTGCCGCTCGCGCTGGTCACGTGTGCGTCGGCGGGGGTCGTGTCCCGGGGCGTCGGTCGTCGTTCCGCGCCTGAGTGACGGACGCCGGCCACGGCGCCGTCACGCCGGTCCCGGGGCGAGGACTGGACTCCCGCCCCGGCGGCCCGGGGAGGCGATCGGTTGAGCGGATCGTCAGCAGCAGCGCCCCGAGGACCAGGATCGATGCGATCTCCGCAGCGATCGCGAGCACGACCACGAGCCGGTAGCCGATTTCCATGAAGCCGAACAGCGGCGTGCTCTCGGACACGAAAAGGGCTGCCAGCGATGTGCCCGCGAGTCCGATCCCGGCGGCGGCGATCGCCGGGAGGGCCACGGTCCCGAGCCGCCACGGCGCGAGGCGTTGTACGGGCGCGATCAGGGCTAGCCCGAGCGCGGTCGCGGACGCGGCGTTCAGCAGGAATAGCGGGCCGATCGTGGGGATCGCGGAATAGTGGTCGACGTGGTACTCGTAGAGGTGGACGGCGGCGACGGCGAGCAGGGCGACGGCCCCGAGTCCGCGCAGCACCCGGGTCGAGCGCATCAGGGAATCTCCTTCATGGCGGGTTGGTCGGGGCGCGGCCAGGTCAGGCCGCGTGCGCTTGGCTGCTCGACGCTGCCAGCGACTCGTCGACCAGCGCGATCGCCGATGAACCGCGCACGAACTTGACCGTGCGGATTCCGATTCGGCTCGGCAGCGTCCCGGCCGCGACCACGAGCGGCTCGGGCGCGACGTTGCCGGGCGGGTGCAGCGGATAGGCCGTCGATGCGGCGGTGTGCATCACGACGTTCGCGTCGGTCTTGCTGATCAACTGGTGTATGTGTCCGTTCAGGGCAGTCACCGAGCCGAATCTCTTCAACCACGCGAGGACCTGGGTGCTGTCCTCCGTCGCCCACCCCCATTGCGGGTAGACGGCCAACAGCGGGACGTGGCCGAAGATCACGATCGGTGTGTCCGACGACTGCGCCGCCAGGTCCTTCTTGATCCAGCTCAGCTGCTCGGGCCCCAGGATCCCGAGACCGTTGTTCGCGCCCGTGCTCTCGGCCTCGGACGCCTGCACGTTGGCCAGCGCGAGGAAGTGCACGCCGCCGGCATCGAAGCTGTAGTAGCCGCTTCCTCTCGATCCCTTGCCGAAGAACTGCAAGTAGCGCCGGCCCTGGTCGACGAACACATCGTGTTCGCCGGGGACGTTGAACACGCGGTCGGTCTTGATCGTGCCCAGGATCTGCTTGACCGTGTCGTACTCCTCTAGCGTGCTCAGGTGCACGTGATCGCCGGTGTGCATCACGAACGCCGGCCTCTGTGGCAGCGAGTTGATCCGCTCCACGCACTGTTCGAGCGTGCCGATCACATCTTTGTTGGCTGCCTTGTCAAAGCCGATGTGGCTGTCGCTGATCTGGACGAAGGTGAACGATCCGGTCGCTCGCGCTGCCGTGTGGTCGCCAAGCCGCTGGGTCGTCACGCCGCATCCGGTAAGGGCAAACACCACCCCCGTTCCAGCCCATGCCATGCACTTCAGAAAGCCCCTGCGATCAACGTCGTCGTGATCTTGGTCAACCTCGATGTAATGGCTCATCCCTGCACCACCACCGCGCCGTGCATGAACGGATGGATCGTGCAGTGGTACGTGTAGGTCCCGGCTCGCCGGATCACCTCCGCGTAGTGCGAGCCCGTGTCAAGCGCCTGTGATGAAAAGCCTGGCTTGTCGGTTGTGACCGTGTGCGGATCGCTGTCCTCGTTCGTCCATACCACCTTCGTCCCTGGGGAGACGACGATCCGTGCCGGCTTGAACGCGAAGTTGCTGATCTTCACCTGAACCACCGCGCGGTGAAGCTCGACGGTGGCCTTGCCCGTCAATCCGGTCGACGGCATCGGCATCGTCATCTGGGCCGGGCTCGCCGCCACAACCGCGACGTGCGGAGGCTTCGAGCCGGCGGAGGAGAACACGCCGGAAACCCCAACGACTCCGGCGGCGAGGGCAAGCGCAACCGCCAGCACGACGAGTGTACGTCTCATTGAAATACCTTTCGTGGAAGGAAGGACGGTCCACGCACGCCGAGTCACGGCAGCCACAGCGGGCCACCTTCTGGCGCCCTTCGCCGGGCGCCGAGCGCGGCACGTGAAGTACGACGCATCGTAGTAGTGATCCTCGGATCTGTCAACGACACAGCGTCGTAGCTGCGCACGCCTAGGCGTTCATGCCGCCACCCGGATTGGGAGCCCTGGTTTAGGGGCGGGGCAGATGGGCGGTCAGCACGGGCTCACGGTCGGCCGGGCGCGGGAGATCGTGTTGTGGCGCGCGAGCTTCAAGATCAGGGCCGGCCACCGGCGAGTGATCACGGTCAAGCTGACCGCGGCAGGACGAGCGTTCGTGCGCAAACACCACCGTGTACGCCTCTCCGAGCGCGGGCCGGGTCGCGGCGCGTCACGACGACCACGCGGATCGTGCTCACCTACGCGCCCGCCAGGCCCCGGTCATGATGGCCGACGGAAGCGCTCCTTAAATGAGTCGCGCCCCGAATCCGGCGGAGAGGGGGTGCCGGGCTGAGGGGCGCGCTCAAGGGAGGAGGGTGAAACGGAATGATGACCGCTGCGGACCTAGCTGTCCAAGACCAACTTGTTCGCGAACTGATAAGCGCCGCTTATGAGTTCGCGAACACGATCTTCCCGGCCGTCTCGCCCCGGAGCATCGCCTCGAACCCCTGCCGGGCGTCGGCCAGCGGCAACGTCGCGCTGATCGCCGGACGTACGCCCTTGTCGACGCACATCCGGATCAGCCGGCCGAGCTCTTCGCGCGTTCCCATCGTCGACCCGATCACGGACAGCTGCAGGAAAAAGATCCGGGTCAGCTCAGCCGGCGGGGCGTCGCCGGTGGTCGCTCCCGAGATCACGATCTTCCCGCCGGGCTTGAGTGCGCGGACCGAGTGCGCCCACGTCGCCTGACCGGTCGTGTCCATCACCGCGTCGACCCGCTCGGGCAGGCGCGCGCCCGGCTCGAACGCCGCCTCAGCGCCGAGTTCGAGCGCCCGGGCGCGCTTCTCCTCGGATCGCCCGGTCACCCACATGCGGATCCCGGCGGCGCTGCCGAGCACGGTCAGCGCCGTGGCGACCCCACCGGTCGCTCCCTGGACGAGCACGGTCGAGCCCGGCGAGATCGCGCCCCGGGTGAACAGCATCCGGTACGCGGTCAGCCACGCGGTCGGCAGGCACGCCGCCTCCTCGAACGACAACTCGGGCGGCTTGGGGACGAGATTCCAGCGCGGCACCGCGACCTTTCCGGCGAACGTTCCCTGGTAGCGCTCGGACAGCAGCGACCGGCGCGGGTCAAGCGTCTCGTCGCCGTGCCACGACGGGTCGTTGATCACCGAATGGACGATCACGTCGTTGCCGTCCTCGTCGACGCCGGCGGCGTCGCAGCCGAGAATCATCGGCAGCCGGTCCTCCGGCAGGCCGACGCCGCGCAGCGACCACAGATCGTGGTGGTTGAGCGAGGCGGACTTGACGGTAATCGCCGTCCACCCGTCGGAAATCTCGGGCTCGGGGCGCTCGCCGACGGTCAGTCCGGTGAGCGGGTCCTCACGATTGATGGCCGAGGCATAGACGGCGAGCATCGGCGAATCATGCCTCAGTGGGCGCGCCCGCGGGTCCTACGGTGCCGCACGACCCGCCGGCGAGCCCACTAGTGCCACAATCTCGGTCACATGGCAACCGTCACCGCGCGCGCCACCCGAGCGGTCGACGCCCCGCCGGACCGGGTCCTTGCCTTCCTCAAGGACTACCGCGAGGCGCGGCCGCGCATCCTCACCGACAACTACAGCCACTACCGAGTGGAGTCCGGAGGCCAGGGCCAGGGCACCGTGATCGGCTACCACTTCGCGGCTGGGCGTCGCGAGCGCGACTACCGGCTGGGCGTCGAAGAGACCACCGGCGGACTGGCCGAGCGGGACCAGCTGTCGACGTACGTCTCACGCTGGACCGTCGCCCCGGCAGCCGACGGCTCGCAGGTGACGCTCGAGGCCAGCTGGGACGGCGCCGGCGGGATCGGCGGGGTGTTCGAGCGGACGTTCGCGCCGAGGGTTCTGGGCGGGATCTTCGGCGAGATGCTCGACAAGCTCGCCGCTGCCGTTTCAGTCTGACTCGATTTGCTTCTTGAGCTCGCCGGCGCGCGAGGCGACCAGCATATGGCGGAGACCGTCGACGAGTGGTCCGCGGATGATCAGGCTGAGCGTCCGTCCCAGGTCGACCTCGAGCGAGTAGGTGGCGCGGGTGCGTTCGCCGCCGAGGTCCTCGAGCGTCCAGCTTCCGACCACCGACTTCAGATCGCCCTTCTCCTGCGTCCACCGCAGCGCGTCCGGACCCTCGTACTCGAAACGCACGATCGACTTGACCGTTCGCACCTTGGCGTCGGTCTCGGCCTCGCAGCGGGTCGCGCGACCGTCGCCGTCGCGTTCGAGCGCGTGCATCGACTTGAGCCCGCCCTGCCAGTCCGGGGCGCTCTCGACATCCTGCACCAGGGCCCAAACGCGGTCGAGCGGAGCGTCGATCTCCGCGGTCGAGCTACCGG
>Ga0335073_10015894_pt1 | contig 10517 bp, 7 predicted proteins | sample Lox_Sample_22_FD_207093 | JGI IMG/M metagenome (GOLD analysis project Ga0335073, IMG submission 207093) | Soil microbial communities from Loxahatchee National Wildlife Refuge, Florida, United States - Lox_Sample_2.2 | ecosystem: Environmental > Terrestrial > Soil > Wetlands | place: USA: Florida...
CAAAGCATCCCGGTCGCCCACACATGGCATGTTTACAACGTTTTCTTTCGTGGGCATGAGATAGCGTTGGGCATCGATGCTTCTGGTTGACGCTGCGTAGCCGTTTCCCCCGCGCCGGCTGCTGGCGATCACGGACTGATTGCTTCAAGATGCCTATAACTTGCTTGAAGCGAGTAAAACGGGCGGGAGGACACCAAGTGGGTCAGGCTTCGGAAACAGTTGATTCGATGCTGCGTGCGGTACCCCGTGGCCTGGAGAGTCTCGACGACGCCCAGGTCGCCGCGCTGCGGGAGCTGACCAGTTCGCTGATCGCCGCCAAACCGGAGGCGACGGGGGAGTACGCGAGGTTTCTCGGCATCAAGCAGCGCGGGCTCTGCCTGCCGGAAACGGAACTGGCGGAGCGACTGCGCGGCGCGACCATCCTGGTGACCGGGGGGACAGGCTGCATCGGCTCGACCCTGATGGCCCAGGTCGCCGCGCGGGGCCCGGAGCGCCTGGTCAGCGTCAGCCGCGGGGTCACCGCCAGCTGGCCACGGCAGGAGGACGCGGAGTATCGCTACGCCGACGTCAGGGACCGGCGCGCGATGGACGAGCTGATCGCCGCCACGGCGCCCGACGTGATCTTCCACGTCGCCGCCCAGCGGTCGCCCGCCCTCGCCGAGATAGAAGTGCACAGGACGGTCACCACCAACGTCCTCGGCTCGCGTAACGTGCTCGCCGCGGCCGCGGCCGCGGGCGTGCCGCAGGTGGTGTGCGCATCCACCGGCAAGGCCCTGCGGCCCTACTCGCCCGAGATGTACACGGCCTCCAAGCGGGCCGCGGAATGGGTCGCCACGACGATCGCGGCAGGCAGTGAGATGCTCTGTTCCGCCTCCAGGTTCACCCACGTGATCGACAACTCGATCGTCTACGAGCGGCTGCTCGGCTGGGCCGAAGGCGAGGACGGCAGCGAGGTCGTCCGGCTGCACAGCCCGACCATCGCCTTCTACGTCCAGTCCGCGCTCGAGTCGGCGCAGCTGCTGCTGCTCGCCCTGCTCGGCGCCCGCCGCGGCGAGTTCCGGGTGCACGCGATCACCGACCTGGGCTGGCCGGTCAGCCTGCTCGACGTCGCCCTCGGGGTGCTGGCACACAAGGGCTCGCGGGCGCCGGTCTACTTCAGCGGCTACGACCCCGGGTACGAGGAGGTGCCGTTCCCCGGCCTCTACGACCCGGCGACGGCCGGCGACGTGAGCCCGCTGCTCAACGCGTTCGAGACGGCGGCTTCCGTCGATTCGCCGTGTCCCCTGGTCGACGCGTTCCGGCTGGAGATGACACCGGACCCGGTGGCCCCGAAGCTGCTCGCGGACCTGGAGGCGGTGTGCGAGCGGACCCAGGACCCGGGCGCGGTGCGCCACGCGCTCGACGACCTGAGCTGGCTGGTTCTCGACGCGACCCTCTGCGCCGCGGCGCAGCCCGCGCTCGACCGGTCCGCCAAACTGGTCCGCCAGCACGAGCACGCGCTGACCCCGGTGCACCGGCGGGTGATGGACGCGATCAAGGGTCACGCCACCGCCACCGCCCGCTAAGCGGCCAGCCGCATCAGCGGCCATCGCATTCCAGCCGCGCCGCGATCCCGTCGAGCACGCAGTCAAGGCCGAACTCGAACCGCTCGTCCCTGGTCTCCGGCGAGTCGGGGTCGATCCCCAAGTCGAGCAGCCGCGCCAGGTGCGGGTACCGCCCTGACTCGCTGATCCGGCGGCCGTATTCGGCCATGAACTCGTCGACCTCGGTCTCGCCCAGGCCGGCGGTCGCCTCGGCCGCGTTTTTCTCCCAGCGGATCTCCTGGATCTCGCGCAGCGCCGCGCCCAGCACATAGGTGCCGAAGGTCAGCAGCACCCGCATGACGGTCACCGGGTCAGGGCCGAGCCCGTCGAGCGCGCCGATCAGCCGTTCGGCGTTGCGGGCGTCGTTCGGCCCGGATGGCGGGCCAGTGCCGAGGAAGTCGATGGCCCACGGGTGCCGCAGCAGCGCGGCCCGTGTGGTGCGTGCGTACCCGCGCAGATCCGCCCGCCAGTCCCCGGACGGTTCCGGCGCCTCCGCCTCGGCCTGCACCCGCTCGAGCATCAGCTGGTGCAGTTTTTCCTTGGAGCTGACGTACCAGTACAGCGACATCGTGCCCACGTCCAGCTCGCGGGCGATGCGCCGCATGCTGACCGCTTCCGTGCCCTCGGCGTCGGCGACGGCGACCGCGGTGACGACGATGTCGTCGAGCTCGAGGCCGCGCACCCGGCCCCCCGGCCGGCGTCCGTGCTCACGGTGCCTGCTCAGGTGCTCGGCGATCTGCTGCTCGCGCCTGCGCTCGCGCCGTTCGCGGGGACCGGCGTCGCCGAGCAGGGGCCGCAGCGGCACGAAGAGGTCTTCCGCGTCCTCGTCCATGGCTCGCTCCCTCATAGCTGGCGCTAAAGCAGTTGCCTGTCGTACACCGTACTGCTATCGTACAACGTACTAGAGGATTCGTACGCTGTACGACAACATCCGGAGACGCGATGAGCGAGACGCCCGCCATCGAGGCGGAGGGGCTGGTCAAGCACTACGGGAAGACGATGGCGCTGTCCGGCCTCGACCTGACGGTTCCCGAGGGCACGGTTTACGGCCTGCTCGGCCCGAACGGCGCCGGCAAGACCACCGCGGTCCGCGTGCTCGCCACGCTGCTGCGGCCGGACGCGGGCCAGGCCAGGGTGGCCGGCCATGACGTGGTGACCGATGCCGCGGCGGTCCGCCGCACCGTCGGGCTCACCGGCCAGTACGCGGCCCTCGACGAGTACCTCACCGGACGCTCCAACCTGGTCATGATCGGCCGGCTGAGCCGGCTGACCGCGCGCGCGGCCGGCCGCCGCGCCGACGACCTGCTCGACCGGTTCGGCCTGACAGAAGCCGCGGCCAGGGCGGTCAAGACGTATTCCGGTGGCATGCGGCGCCGCCTCGACCTGGCGGCGAGCCTGATCGGGCACCCGGCGGTGCTGTTCCTCGACGAGCCGACCACCGGCCTCGACCCCAGCGCCCGCGCCCTGATGTGGGACATCGTCAGGGAACTCGAAGCCGACGGCACGACGCTACTGCTGACCACCCAGTATCTCGACGAGGCCGACCAGTTGGCCGGGCGGATCGCGGTCATCGACGGCGGCCGGGTCATCGCCGAGGGCACGCCCACCGAGCTCAAGGCGTCCCTGGGTAGCCAGCGCCTCGAGCTCACGCTGGCCAGGGCAGCGGACTCCGCGGCCGCGATCACGGTTCTCCAGCCGTTCGCTGCCGGTTCCATTGACCCGAACGTACGCGGCCGGCTCATCGAGGTTCCCGTGACCGCTTCGGACGGGCTGGCCACGCAGGTGCTCCGCGCGCTCGACGCCGCCGGCGTGGCGGTGAGCGACATCGCGGTCCGCAGCGCCTCACTCGACGACGTCTTCCTCACCCTCACCGGGCACGTGGCCGAAGAACGATCCCAGCAGAAACTCCCCCAGGAGGCGACGGTATGACCGCTGCAACGCTGTCCGCGGCGGACCTGACGGCCGGCCGCGGCTCGTTTCCCCAGTTCCTCAGCGACGTCTGGGTGCTGACCAAGCGCAGCATCGCCCGGATCAGGCGCGAGCCGGAGACGCTGTCGGAGGTGACGATCCAGCCGGTCTTGTTCGTGCTGATGTTCGCCTACGTGTTCGGCGGGGCCATCCGCATACCGGGCGGCGGGGACTACCACGAGTACCTGATCGGCGGCATGCTCGGCATGGGCCTGGCGCAGACCGCGCCTGGCACCGCGGTGGCGGTCGTCTCCGACATGTCCACCGGGCTGATCGACCGCTTCAGGTCGCTGCCGATGTCCCGCGCCGCCGTGCTCACCGCGCGCACGATCGCGGACCTGCTGACCCAGGTGATCGGGGCCGCCGTGGTGGCCGCGGTCGGGCTCGCCATCGGCTGGCGGGTGCACACCGGGCCTGGCGACGTGATCGAGGCGTTCGCGCTGGCGCTGCTGTTCGGCTACGCGTTCACCTGGGCTGGGGTGTGCCTCGGCATGGTGCTGCGCAGCCCGGAGGCCGCGCAGCAGAGCGGTTTCGTGATCTTCCTGCCGCTCACGTTCATATCGACCGCCTTCGTGCCGACCCAGGGCATGCCCGGGTGGCTCCAGCCTGTGGCCGAATGGAACCCGATGTCCTCGCTGGCCGCCGCCTGCAGGCAGTTGTTCGGCAATCCGAATCCGGCGGCGGCCGTGCACGCGTGGCCGGCCCAGCACGCAGAGCTCGCCGTGGTCTGCTGGTCGCTGGGGATGCTCGTCGTGTTCGCCCCGCTCGCCGTCCGCCTCTACATGAACAAGGGCAGGTAAGTCGCCGGCGGGCGTGCGTGACTGCGGGAGCTTCGCGGTGCCGCGCGGCGCGGGGCGCGCCGACGGGGGCGGCACGACCGGCCCGATGTCGCCGTCCGGCGCCTCGTCCAGGTCGACGATGACCGGCGCGTGATCGCTTGGCCCGGTGCCCTTGCGCGCCTTGCGGTCCACCCACGCCGCCCGCACCCGCTCGGCCACCGGCGCGCTGGCCAGCACCAGGTCGATGCGCATCCCGAGGTCCTGGTGGAACATGCCGGCCCGGTAGTCCCAGTAGGTGAACACGCGGCTGTCCGGCCACCGGTCCCTGACCACGTCCCGCAGGCCGAGCGCCGCCAGCTCCGCCAGCGCGGCCCGCTCCGGCGGCGTGACGTGCGTCTGCCCGACGTAGGCGGCGGGGTCGAACACGTCCGTGTCGGCGGGCGCGATGTTCATGTCCCCGCAGACCAGCGCCGCTTCAGGGCCGGCGGCCACCGCATCCCTGAGCGCGGCCAGCCAGGTGAGCTTGTAGCGGTAGTGGTCGGAGTCTGGCACCCGGCCATTCGGCACGTAGACGGAATGCACCCGGACGCCACCGCAGGACGCGGACACCGCCCTCGCCTCGGGGCCGGGAAAACCCGGCTCGCCGGGCAGCCCGGTCACCACGTCGCCGAGCCCTGCCCTGGACAAGATGGCGACGCCGTTCCACTGCGCTTGCCCGTGGATGGCGAACGCATAGCCCCGCGCCGTGAGCTCGGCGCCGAGCAGCTCGGTGAACGCCTCGTTGGTGAGCTTGGTCTCCTGCAGGCACACCACGTCGGGCTGCCGTTCGTCGAGCCAGGGCAGCAGGCGCGGAACCCGCTGCTTCACCGAGTTGACATTCCACGTCGCTACCCGCACCCGTCCACGATAGCGAGCGGGCAGCAGGAACTGACGCGCGTGTCGGCGATCTTGAGCGGTTTCCGAGTGGCCGGGGCGACAATGGCTCATAGGAATCATTCAGCGATTGCTCAACCCTTAACGTGCTAATCCACGCCGATCCAGAGAGGCGTAAACGAATGGGATTCCCGCATGGTCACCGGCTGTACCTGGCCCCGGCGGTTGGCCTGGTGCTCGCCGCCGCGATAACAGCCTGCTCGAGCAGCGGCTCGTCGAGCTCGAGCGCCACCTCCGTGCCCCCCGCCACCTCGACTTCCGCCGCCCCGGCCACGAGCGCGGCCGGCGGTTCCGCCGTCGCGCAGATCACGGCCAATTGGGAGAAGTTCTTCAGTTCCTCGACCCCGAATAGCGAGCGCGTCCAGCTGCTCGAGAACGGCTCGCAGTTCTCGAGCGCGCTCACCGCGTTCTCCGCCAGCCCGCTGGCGGCGGCGGTTACCTCCAAGGTGGACGCGGTGACGGTCACCTCGGCCACCCAGGCGAACGTCAAGTACGACCTCTCGGCGGCGGGCACCACGGTGGCCACCGGCGCGACCGGCACCGCCGTGCTCCAGGACGGCGTCTGGAAGGTCGGCGACGAAGTGTTCTGCGGGCTGCTCAAGGAAGGCGCGTCGATCCTTAACATCAAGCTGCCCGCGGCATGCAGCTCAGCCGGCTGACCAGGGCGCCCCGTGAACCTCGGCTAAGCGTCGGCGGCGGGCGCGACCGGGCCAACTCGATCGCGCTCGCCGCGCTGTGCACGCTGCTGTTCCTGACGTTCCTGGACAACACGATCGTCGCTGTCGCGCTCAGCAGCCTCCAGACGACCCTGCACGCCAGCGTCGCGGACCTGCAGTGGGTGGTCGGCGCCTACGCCCTGACGTTCGCGAGCGTCATGCTGGCCTGCGGGATGATCGGCGACGAGCTCGGCCGCAAGAAGGTCATGCTGACCGGCGCCGGCGTGTTCTGCGCCGGCTCGATCCTGTGCGCGCTGGCGCCCAACGCCCAGGTGCTGATCGCCGGGCGGGCCATCATGGGCCTGGGCGCGGCGGCGAGTGAGCCGGGCACGCTGTCGGTGCTGCGCCAGATCTACACAGGCGAGCGGGCGCGGGCCCGGGCGATCGGCGTCTGGGCGGGCGTCTCCGGGCTGGCGCTCGCGCTCGGCCCGGTGATCGGCGGTGCCATCGTCGGGGCGTGGAACTGGCGGGGCATCTTCTGGTTCAACCTGTTCTTCGGGCTGCTGGCGCTGCTCGTCGCGGCGGCCGTGGTGCCGGAGAGCGCGGACCCGCAGGCCGCGCGGGTCGACACGGCGGGCACACTGCTCGGCGCGGGGGCGCTGGCCACCCTGGTGTTCGGGATCATCGACGCGGAGACGTCCAGCTTCGCCGCCGCCGAGCCCGTGACGCTGTTCTGCGTCGCGGCGGTGCTCGCGGCGGCGTTCGTCTGGTGGGAGCACCGGTCCGCGAACCCGCTGCTCAGCCCGAGGCTGTTCCGGCTGCGCTGGTTCACGGTGCCGAATGTCGTCGCGTTCTGCACGTACTTCTCGACGTTCGCGATCTTCTTCTTCGCCGCGCTGTACCTGGATCAGGTCCTCGGCGCCGATGGGTACCGCATCGCGCTCGTCTTCGCGCCGATGACGGTGCTCATGATCGCCTCGTCGGTGGCCGCCGGCTACTGGACCGGCCGCAGCGGGCCGCGCTGGCCGATAACCATCGGCTGCGCGCTGTTCGGCGCGGGGCTGCTGCTCGCCGACCCGCTGATCAACACCCACCCGAACTACTACCTGCTCGGCCTGGCCCTCGCGGTGGCCGGCATCGGCATCGGCGTCACGGTCGTGCCGGTCACCTCCGCCGTCCTCGACGCGGTGCCGCCCGACCGGTCCGGCATGGCCGCCTCCGCCGCCAACACCAGCCGGGAGATCGGCGCCGTCACCGGTGTCGCGGTCCTTGGCGCTATCGTCTTCTCCCAGGTCAACTCCAGCCTCAGCAGTGGCCTGGTGCGGCTCGGCGTCCCCGTCGCCTACAAGACGCTCATCCTCGAGTTCATCGAGACCGGCCAGGTCCAGGGCGTGAACATCAACAACTACAAGTCGAACCCGATAGTCGGCAAGGTGATCGGGGCGGCCTACGCGGCGTTCGGCGACGGCGTGCACCTCGCCCTCTACGTATCGGCCGGCCTGATGTTCTTTGCGGCGCTTCTCTGCCTCGTTACCCTGAGAAGTGGCCGGGGCGCGCCACACGTGCAGTCACCCTTGTCGGGAGGCCCTAGCGCCTAGGCCCGATTTTGACGCAGAGAGGTGGCCGCACCGGCCGCTCCGGCGCGCAGCACCACCAGCGAGCGCGGGCGGACCTCCACCCGGTCGCCGGCGTGGCGCGGCTGTTCGTCCGCGGCGGGAACCGCCGGGTCGTAGCTGTCGAGTTCGGTCAGCCAGTCCTGGGGGGCTGGCCGCACGGCGGGCAGGGTGAACTCCACCGGCTCCCACCAGGCGTTCACCAGCACGAGGAAGTCGTCGTCGACCAGCGGCGTGCCGTCGGCGGCCTCGTCGGGATCGTCGGCGCCGTCCAGGTAGACGCCGACCGCGTGCATCGTCGGATCGGCCCACTGGCTTTCGGTCATCGGCTCGCCCGCGCTGGAGTACCAGCCGAGTTCGGCCGCCTCCGCGCCGGTCAGGTACTTGCGGCGGCGGAACACCGGGTGCGCGCGGCGCACCGCGATCAGCCGCTTGACGTAGTCGCGCAGCCCGGTGTCGGCGGCTGCCCAGTCGAACCAGGAGATCTCGTTGTCCTGGCAGTAGGCGTTGTTGTCGCCGCCTTGCGTGCGGCCGGCCTCGTCGCCGCCGAGCAGCAGCGGCAGGCCGAACGACAGCAGCAGGGTGCTCAGCATCGCGCGCGACTGGCGGGCGCGCAGCGCGTTGATCTCGGGGTCGCCGACCGGACCCTCGGCGCCGCAGTTCCACGACCGGTTGTCGTCGCTGCCGTCGCGGTTGCCCTCGCCGTTCGGTTCGTTGTGCTTGCGGTCGTAGGACACCAGGTCGCGCAGCGTGAAGCCGTCGTGCACGGTGATCAGGTTCACCGACGCGGTGGGACGGCGGCGGGCCCGGCCGTACAGATCGGACGAGCCGCTGAACCTGGTGGCGAACTCCGCCACGCCCACGTCCCTGCTGCGCCAGAAGTCGCGCATGCTGTCGCGGTACCGGCCGTTCCACTCCCGCCACTGGGCGGGGAACCGGCCGAGGTCGTAGCTGTCTCCCTGACCGACGTCCCACGGCTCCGCGATCAGCTTGATCTCCGACAGCACGGGGTCCTGGGCGACCAGGTCGAAGAACGCCGAGAGCTGGTCGAACCGGTTGTCCTCCTCGCGGCCGAGGGTGGCGGCCAGGTCGAACCGGAAGCCGTCGACGTGCATGTCCGACACCCAGTACCGCAGTGAGTCCATGATCAGCCGCAGCGTGACCGGGTTGGCCGCGTCCAGCGAGTTGCCGGTCCCCGTCGTGTCGTAGTAGCGGCGTTCGTCGCCGTCGACCAGCCGGTAGTAGGCGGGGTTGTCCAGCCCGCGGAAGCTGAGCGTCGGGCCGTTCTCGTTGCCCTCCGCCGTGTGGTTGTACACCACGTCGAGGATGACCTCGATGCCCGCCCGGTGCAGCGCCTTGACCATGTCCTTGAACTCGGCGACCTGGTCCGTGCCCCCGCCGGCCGCGTAGGCCTGGTGCGGGGCGAAGTAGCCGATCGTGTTGTAGCCCCAGTAGTTGGTCAGGCCGCGCTCGAGCAGGAATCCCTCGGGCACGTACTCGTGCACGGGAAGCAGCTCCACCGCGGTGACGCCCAGGTCGCGCAGGTAGCCGGTGGCGGCCTCGTGCGCCAGCCCGGCGTAGGTCCCGCGGATCTCCGGCGGGACGTCCGGGTGCCGCATGGTGAAGCCCTTGACGTGCGTCTCGTAGACGATGCTGTCCGCGTAGCGGTGGCCGGGCGGGGTGTCGCCCGCCCAGTCGTAGTCCGGGCTGGTGACGAGGCATCTCGGGACGTTGCCCTTGGAGTCCGCGCCGCTCGGCCGGTCCGGGTCGGCCGGGTCATGGCCGAGCAGCTCGGGACCGTAGGTCACCCGGCCGCGGAAGGCGCGGGCGTAGGGGTCGAGGAGCAGCTTGGCCGGATTGCAGCGCCGGCCGTTCGCCGGCTCGAACGGGCCCGCCACCCGGTAGCCGTAGGCCTGGCCGGGACCGATGCCGGGGACGAACCCGTGCCAGACGCCCGCGTCCTGGTCCTCGATCCTCAGCCGCGTCTCGGTGCCGTCGGCGCCGAACAGGCACAGCGTGACCTCCTCCGCGATGGTGGAGGAGACCGCGAAGTTGACGCCGCCGTCGTGCGGAGTGGCGCCGAGCCGGGCGAAGTCGCCGGGGAGGACCTTGGGCGCGACCGGCGTGCCTGTGCTGGTCATGGCCGCTCCAGCGGGTCGATGAGGTCGCCGACGAGGTCGACCGTGGCGCGGACCGCGCCGTGCCTGCGGCGGATGACGTCCGCGATCAGCCCGGTCCACCCGGTCTGGTGGCTGGCGCCGAGCCCGGCCGCGTTGTCGCCGTGGTAGTACTCGTTGAAGTAGATGTTGTCCCGCCAGCGCGGGTCGTGCTGCAGCACGTCCACCCAGCCGAAGCACGGCCGGCGCCCGTCGGCGCCCCTGGTGAAGATCGAGATCAGCCGGTCCCGCAGGTCGTCGGCGATCTCGGCGAGCGTGCGCTTGTTCCCCGAGCCCGCCGGGTATTCCACGGTGAAGTCGTCGCCCAGGAACCTGTGGTACTTCTCCAGGGAGCTGATCACCAGGTAGTTCAGCGGGAACCAGACCGGTCCGCGCCAGTTCGAGTTGCCGCCGAACAGCGCCGTCGTCGACTCGGCGGGCTCGTAGTCGATCGTCGCGGTCGTGCCGTTCAGGTGCAGCACGTAGGGGTGGTCCCTGTGCACCGCGCTCAGCGAGCGCAGCCCGTAGGGCGACAGGAACCTCGACTCGTCGAACAGCGACTGGAAGAGGATGGTGAGCCGGTCCACGCCGACCACGCTGAGCAGCATGCGCTCGTCGCCCCCGGCACCCGCGCGCAGCAGCCCTTCCGCCCTGAGCTTGCCGCTGTCGCTGAATCCCCGCCGGTCAAGGCCCTGCTTGCCCAGGAAGGCGGCGAACTGCTTACCGAACTTCAGCGCGTTGTGCACCATCTGCCCGTGCACGATCGCCACGGCGAGCAGCGGGATCATCCCCACCATGGACCGGGCCTTGACCGGGATGACGGCGCCGC
>Ga0335073_10015896_pt1 | contig 10517 bp, 5 predicted proteins | sample Lox_Sample_22_FD_207093 | JGI IMG/M metagenome (GOLD analysis project Ga0335073, IMG submission 207093) | Soil microbial communities from Loxahatchee National Wildlife Refuge, Florida, United States - Lox_Sample_2.2 | ecosystem: Environmental > Terrestrial > Soil > Wetlands | place: USA: Florida...
AGCTTCCGGCGCAGGCTGCGCTGCCTTTGAATTGTCCTGTGCAGATTGCGCTTGCGAGGGCTCGGCCGCGTAGGCCAGGTTCACTTGCACGAGCAGAATCGCTACGATGGCTTGAAAACGGAATACTGCAGATTTAAAAGTGCCGGATTTCATGCGTCTCTCTCTGACAAACTGCATAGGGCTCTCGTTCACTTCTCCCCCGCTGTCGCTGTGTGCAACGCTTCGTTGCGCGTGATCCAGCCGTCGCGCAACTCCACAATACGCTGGCCGTAGCGCGCATTCTCATCGGAGTGCGTTACCTGCACAATGGTGGTGCCCTGACGATTCAGGCCGCAAAACAGTTGCATGATTTCGCGGCCTTGCGTCGAGTGCAGGTTGCCTGTTGGCTCATCGGCCAAAAGCAATGCAGGAGCGTGCACCACGGCCCGCGCGATGCCGACCAGCTGCTGCTGCCCGCCGGAGAGCTGACTGGGGAACAAATCCTTCTTGGCCACGATCTGAAAGCGATCGAGAATGTCGGCCACCATCCCCTGGCGTTCTTTCGAGGGCAGGTTCTTGTAGCTGAGCGGCAGGTCGATGTTTTCGGCAACGGTGAGATCGTCGAGCAGGTGATAGCTTTGGAAGACCATGCCGATACGCTGACGGGCGAGATCGGCGCGCTGTTTGCGATTCAGCGTGTGTACCGCTGTCTCTCCAAACCAGTATTCGCCTTTCCAGCCATCGTCGAGCAGGGCGAGAATGTTGAGCAGCGAGGATTTTCCCGCTCCGGACGGGCCCATGACCGTAACAAAGTCACCCTCTCGGATGGTGAGGCCGATGCGGCGCAACACCCATTCTTCGGTGTGTCCGGTCTTGTAGCTTCGTTCGACGTTTTTCAGTTCGATCATGATGGAAAATGGCTCCGATCTTGGTTGCGATAGATGTGGCCAAAATTACTCGATCCGCAGCGCCTGCATCGGATCGAGGAGCGAGGCGCGCCATGCGGGCACGAAGCAGGCCAGAGCCGCCACCAGCAGCAACGTGACTGCGACGGCAACGAAAACCGAGGGATCGAGGGGCTGCGTCTCGTAAAGCATCGCGGTGTCCATCAGGCGCACAATTGCGGAGCTTGCGCCCAGCCCCAGCGCCAATCCGAAGAACGCAGGCCACAGCCCTTCGATCAGCATGGCGCGCAAAACCTGCTCCCTCATTGCGCCGAGCGCCATGCGAATGCCAATCTCATTTGTGCGCTGCGTCGTCAGGTAAGAGAGGACACCGTATAGCCCCACTGAAGCCAGAATCAGTGAGAGCACGGCGAAGGCCAGCACGACAGTAGCGCTCAGGCTTGCGTTGCCCACGGACTGTGCAAGGATCTGCTGCATCGTCAGCACATCAGAAACGGGAAGCTGCGAATCGAGCTCCGCAATCAGCTTCTGGACGGGAATCGAGATGGCGAGCGGATCGGAGTCAGTGCGAATCGCCAGAGTCAACCCAACGTCGCTGACCCCGCTCAGGATGGGAAAGTACATGGTTGGTTTTTCCGGCTGACCCAGCTGATAGAGCGTATCGCCGACAACCCCGACGATTTCGTAGTCCGCCGTCTGGAACGCTGGGATGTGGAGATGCTTGCCCAACGGATTCTCGCCGGGGAAATACTCCTGGGCCAGCTGATGGCTGATGATGACCGTGTTCGGGTGGCCGGCGCGGTCATCGCTGGTAAAGAAGCGCCCACCAAGCAGAGGAATCTGCAATGCGCTGAAGTATCCCGGATCGGCTCTGCGGTAGAGCGCGTCGGGCAGCAACGCGCCGGGTGCAATCGGCGGATGCTCTGGAATCGTGAAGATATCGTCGCCACCGTAGCCCGCGCCGGGCACGATCGAGCCCAGCGCCGCGGCGCGGACACCGGGCATGGCGCGTACCCGTGACAACAGCGTTTCGCTAAATGTGTTCACCTTCTCAGCAGTGTCATATTTTCCCGTGGGCAGGCTGTAGCCCATCGTCAACACATTGTCGGTTACGCAACCCACATCCGTCGTACGCAAACGCCAGAAACTCTTGAGCAGCAGACCGGCGGCGATTAACAGCATGACCGTCGCCGCAATCTCCACAGTGAGCAGCGTTTTGCGCAAAGTCGTGCGCGATTGGCCGCCGGTGGCGGTGCGCGACAAGGATTGCAGCGAAGCGATCGCTTTCCTGCCTGTGGATGAAATTGCCGGCAGCAGGCCGGACAGCAGAGCAGTTGCAAAGACGAGTACGCTGGCAAATACGAAGACGGCGCCGTCGGCGTGGATGTTTTGTGCGCTGGGAAGATCCCTCCAGGCACTGACCAGCCATTTGGTCGCTATCAATGACAACAGCATTCCGGCCACGCCGCCCGCGATCGAGATCAGCAGGCTCTCCAGCAGTTGTTCACGAATCAAAGTGGTATTCCGTGCGCCAAGCGCGCTCCGAATTGCGAACTCCTTCTGCCGCGCAGCCGATCGCGCCACCATCAGGTTGGCCACGTTCAGACAGCCAATGAGAAGCATGCAGGCCACGGCGCACAGCAGAACAATCACGGACTTTTTTACGTTCTTTGCGAGGTCGTCGATGAGGGTTCTTGATGCAACGTCCTCGGCAACCGGCGCATTCATGTACTGCATGTGCAGTTGGTATTGCACAGCCGCCACCTGGCTTAGGGCGCTGGCCAGGCTGACGCCCGGCCTCAGGCGCGCCACCACGCGGCTGAAATGGAAGTCATGATGCTTGAGCACCGCCGGCGGCATCCCAGATGCGTATGGCACCCAGAGCTGCACCTTCGCATCGGGGTAGGTGAACCACTTCGGCAACACTCCTACCACCGTGTAGGGTTTTCCATCCAGGTGGATTGGTTTGCCGACAATCGATGCATCGCCGCCAAACCTGCGCTCAAAGGTACTCCAGGTGAGCATGACGGCGTTCCCGTCGGGACGGTCTTCGCTTTCGGTGAACGTGCGCCCGATGGCCGCGTTCACACCGAGCAGGGGAAACAGGTTCCAGCTTCCGCCGCGCGCCTCCACCATTTCCGGCAGTTCTCCGCGCTCTCCTGTCAGGTTGAATTGCCAGTCGCGCCACACAGCCATATCAGCAAAGCCGTGTGTCTTCTCGCGCCAGTCATAATAGTCGGCTGGGGCCACCGGGTTGTAATCGAACCCCTGGGCATTGATGCTGGGGTCGCGAAAATGCTCGTAAATCATCACCAGCTGATCCGGATTGCGAAAGGGGAGAGGCTTGAGCAGCACCGAACGCACCACTGTGAAAAGCGACGTCGTGGCGCCGATGCACAACGCCATCACCAGGATGGAGGTACCTGCAAACACCGGCGCAAGGCGCAATTTGCGCAGCGAGTAGCGAAGATCTCGAAGCAAAGTGCCCATCTTGCTTTCTCCTTTTCAGCTGCTACTCGGTGCGCAGCGCTTGCATAGGCTCAATGGAGGCGGCGCGGCGCGCGGGGATGAAGGCGGCAGCGGCTGCGAAGATTACCAGCATCACCGGGGCTCCGGCCAGAGCTGCCGGATCGTAGCTGTCTACGCCGTAAAGCATCGCTTTCATCAGGTAGCCAACATAAAGCGATGCCGGAATTCCCAGCACCAGCCCGACAAGGATCTGCCATAGCGCGCCGCGCATGACCATGTTGACTACGCTTTGCCGCGTCGCGCCCAGCGCCATGCGAATGCCGATCTCGCTGGTTCGCCGCGCCACAAAGTAAGACATCACCCCATAAAGTCCAACGGATGCGAGCACAAGGGCCAGCAGGCCAAAGAGGCCCGTCAGGCGGGCGACCACCCGCTGCTCGGTAAAATTGCCCGCCAATTGATTGCCAAAGGTGCGCAAGTCCTGCACCGTCAAATTGGGATTAATACCGGCAAGCGTGTGCCGAACAAGCGCGTCCACGTTGGGCGGTGCCGAATGAAAGTCGAGGATCATCGCGTTCACAAACATCGAGCGCGTCTCGCCCCGGATCATGCCAGGATCTGTGTAGCTCGAATCCTGCTGCGTGAGCGGACGCAGGAATACGGGATGAACATTACTGCCTGCATATTGCAGGTTCATCTTGAAATCGCGGAAGACGCCCACAATCTCAAAGCTGCCTGAGTATTGCGGCAGATCCATCCCAAAATGACGGCCAATCGGGTCCTGGTTGGGAAAGAACTTCTTCGCGAACGATTCGTTGACGATCGCCACGAGCGGCGCAGTTGCCGTGTCCTGCTCGGTAATGCCGCGGCCGCGCAGAATGGGAACCCCAATGGCGTCGAGAAAATGTGTGTCGGCGCGATCCCATGTTGAATCGCAATCGTCGCCGTGCCGCGGAGCCGGATGCCCCTGCTGAATCACACAGTCGCTCCAGTTGTCGCCCTCGAGAGGGCTATAGAGCACAAGGCTTGCATGGGCAATGCCGGGCAGAGCCGAGAAGCGATCCTGGATCTCGCGGTAGAGGGCGGGCAGCGTGTCGATGGTATATCCCGCGCCCTGCGCATCGAAGTGCAGCACGTAACGGTTTTCCGTTACGACTCCGAATTTCTGGTTCTCCAGGTTCGTAAGTGTTTTGGTCATCAATATGGCTCCGGCAAGCAGAACCACTGAGAGCGCGGCTTGAAGCACCACAAGCGCCTTTTGAGGAAGCGACGACCGGTCGCGAGTTGTGCGGCTTACGCCGCGCAGCGCCTCGGCCGGCTGCGCGTGGAATGAGAGCCAGGCGGGCGCTGCGCCGAAAAGAATGCCGGTCACCAGAGACACCAGCAGCGCAAAACCCAGCACTGAGAGCGAAGGGCTCGCGTTGATAGGCATGTTCTTGGCGTCGGGAAAGACGAGCGAGAGAATCGTCCGGCAGCCGGCGTAGGCCACGATCAGTCCGGCCAGGCCGCCGATGCAGCTGAGGACGACACTCTCCGTGAGAATCTCGCGCAGGATGCGCCGTTTGCCGGCGCCCAGAGCGGTTCGCAACGCGATGTCGGCGCGGCGCGTGGTGGTGCGCGCCAACATGAGGTTAGCGATGTTGGCGCAGGCGATGAGCAGCACAAGCGTGGAGAGGGCCATGAGCATTTTGAGGCCCTTGCCCGCCTGATTCTGGAGGATCTGGATGCCGCCGCCGCCCGGTGTCATCACAACATGCATCCTCGGAACCAGCGCCGCTCCGCCGTTGGCGACCATATCGGGACGAGACAGAATCCATTGCCGGAGGGCAACGGTGAGTTTGCTTTGCAGTGCGGAGATACTCGTGCCTTCGTGAACGCGGCCAAGCAAATAGAGCCAGTGCGACTCGGGTTCGTTAAGAATCGCGTCTCCTGCTTCCACGTAAGGCTCGGTATGGAGCGGCATCCACAGGGCGGGGGGTGTGTCGCTGACGCGATCGCCGAAAAAGCCGGGCGGCGCGATACCGATTACCGTGAAAGGTTTGGCCTGGATATAGATGGTTGAGTTGACAATCGATGAATCGCCGGAATACTCGCCCTGCCACGTTGCGTAACTGAGCACCACGACGGGAGCTGCGGAAAATGCATCGTCGCTGTCGGTGAAAAGCCGGCCGGCGTACGCGTTGATGCCAACCGTCGAGAAGAAATTGCCCGAGACAAACTGCCCCTTCATTGATTTGGCCAGATCGCTGCCTCGGCGTATGCTCCAGTCCCATTGACCCGCCTGCGTGGCGGCAAGCTGCTCGAACTCGGGCGCCGACTGCTTCAGGTGTTGATAGAGATCGAAAGAAAAAATGGAAAAGTCTCCTGTTTGCGAGGCATCTTCAGGGAATCCGCCATCGACGCAGCACTGGTTGTTGTCGCCGATGCGGTAAAGTTGCGATGGATCGGCCACCGGAAGCGAGCGGAGCAGGATGGCGTGGACCAGCGTAAAGATGGCCGTATTGGCGCCGATGCCCAGCGCCAGCGTGATCACGACGGTGAGCGTGAACCCCGGCGACTTACGCAGCTGGCGCAGTGCGTAACGGATATCGCGAATGAGACCGTTCATCGGTGAAACCCTCGAAGGTTGGTTATTCCGCTCGCAGCGCCTGCATCGGTTCGATCGTTGCGGCGCGGCGCGCGGGAAGGAACGATGCGGCCACTGCCAGCAGCAGAATGGAAAACGCTGCCAGCGCGATCACTGCCGGGTCCAGCGGGTCGACCTCAAAGAGCAGCGACCGCAAAAGACGCGTGGCAAAAAAGGCGCCCGCTGCGCCCAGGACAGAGCCGGCCAGCCCCAGCTTGACGCCGGAAACGAGAATCAGGCGCATCACGCTTGAGCGCTGGCTGCCCAGCGCCAGCCGGATCGCCATCTCCTGCATGCGCATCGCGGCCGAGAAAGAGATCACGCTATAGATGCCCAGCAGGGCCAGCAACACCGCTGCCGCGGCGAAACTGGAGATGAGCACAGCGTTGAAGCGCCGCGGCGCCTCGGTTTCACTCACCGCTTGCTCCATCGATTGCACCTGGGTCAGCGGAAGCTGCGGATCGATTTCGTGCACCACGGCAAGCAGCGAATCTGTCGCCTGCTCAGGATCGCGCGCCGTGCGCAGCACGATGGAGCCGCCTTGGGCATTGAGCGAATCGGGGGGCGCGAGCGAACCGTAACTCGCCGCACTCTGGCTGGCGGGCTGGTAAATCTGGTATCCCGTTTCGGCGTCGGCCGTATTCTGTTTGACGTCGCCCACTTCGCCCACCACGGTCATCCACGGCGTGGGCGTCTCCACCATGCCCATGCGCAGGCGTTTGCCGATGGGGTCCCGGCCGGGCCAGAAATGTTCAGCCAATTTCCTGTTGACGATCGTGACCAGAGGCGCGCGGGCATTGTCCGCCTCGGTGAAATCGCGTCCGCGCAGCAGAGGAATGCCTGCCGCGTGAAAATAATCCCCGAGCAGTTGAGAAGGAAAGGCCAGGCTCAGCGGCGCGCCTTTGGGGGGCACAAAACCCTCCGCAACGAAGGCGCTGTTTGCATTGACGCCAGTGGCGGGCAGGAGAGAGGTAATACCCACCGCCTCGACTCCCGGCAGCCGCCGCAGTTTTTCAAGCAGCCTCTGGTTAAAGACGTCGATCGATGGCTGCGTGGAGTAATGCTGCTGGGGCAGGCCATAGGACGCGGTCAGCATGTGGTCGGCGCGAAAGCCCAGACTGACGGCGCGCAGTTTTTCAAAACTGCGCAGAAGAAGGCCTGAGGCAGTGAGCAGGATCAGAGCTACAGCAGTCTCGGCAATAACCAGCGCCGAGCGCAGCCGCGCGTGACCGCCGCCGGCGGTTCCGGTGCGTCCTCCTTCTTTGAGCGCTTCATTCACGCTGGTGCGGGCAGCGGCAAACGCCGGAATCAGCCCACAAAGCAGGCCGGTAACAACGGCGGCGCCAAGTGCAAAGCCGGCCACCTGCCAGTCCAGGCCGATGGAGCTGATGCGCGGCAACGACTCGGGGAGAAAGCTGATTCCCACGCGGAGCGCAACTGCGGCCAGTCCCAGGCCGAGCAGCCCGCCCGAGATGCTGAGCGCCAGCGCCTCCAGCAACATCTGTCGGACCACCGCTCCGCCGCTCGCCCCCAATGCCAGGCGCACGGCCACCTCGCGGCGCCGGCCCAGAACGCGCACCAGCAGCAATCCCGCCAGGTTGGCGCAGGCGATAAAGAGCACCACGACGACGGCAAGAAAGAGCGTGCGGATAAGCGGCCTCGCCTCAGCCACCGTGTCTTCGGCGAGCGGACGAACCATGGCGCTGATGTGCAGGCTGTTCATGTAGGCCGGATAGTTGCGCATGATTTCCTGCGCCACTTGCTCGGCGTCCTGTTGAGCCTGCGCCGCGGTCACACCCGGCTTGAGCCGGCCCACCATTCCGCAGCACCAACTGGCCGCGCCGATGGTCAGTTCGTCGTGAGTGGGGCTCATCGGCACCCAAAGCTGGCTGCGGTTCAATTGTCCCGGAACCAGGGGAAATTCGAAATCGCGCGGCATCACGCCGATGATTTCGTAAGGTTTGCGGTCGAGCAGGATCTTGCGGCCCAGGACCTGCGTATCTGCGCCGAAGCGGCTATGCCACATCTCGTAGCTGAGCACTGCTACCTGCGCGTTTCCGTCGTCTTCCGTTTGCGTGAAAGCGCGGCCGATCTGGGGCGCAACGCCCAGCAAGGCAAACATGCTGGCCGTCATTCGCGCAGCGTTGATCTGCGCGGGAGCACCGGCGCCAGAGAGTTCGTAACTGGTTTGCCTGAAGCCTCCCAAGCTTGTGAAGGAATGGGTCTCGCGCTGGTAAGCGGCGATTTCCGGTGTCGTGACGCCTGTCTCGCCGTTGTCGCCGAAGTCTGTTCCTTCCAGATGATCCGAGAGCACCGCCAGCCGCTCCGGTTGAGAAAACGGCAAGGGCCGCAGAAGAACTCCTTCGACAATCGAGAAGATCGCAGCCGTGGCTCCAATGCCGAACGCCAGAGTGAGCACTGCGGTCAGCGCAAAACCGGGCGATTTGTTGAGCTGGCGCAATGCGTAACGGATATCGCGAAGCAACATATTTATTCGGCCTCCGCCGCCTCTTCGAGCTTCTTCATCTCCTGTTCGCTGACCACTTTCCCGTCAAACAGGTGCAACTCGCGCTCGGCGTGCCGCGCGAATCGCGGATCGTGCGTGACCATGCAGATGGTTGAGCCTTCGCGATGCAAGTCGCCGAGCAGGCGCATGACAGCTTCGCCGTTCTTCGAGTCCAGATTACCGGTGGGCTCGTCGGCCAGAAGAATCGACGGCGAGCCGGCGAGCGCTCGCGCCACAGCAACGCGCTGCTGCTGACCGCCGGAGAGCTGCGCGGGATAGTGACGCATGCGGTGCGCCATGTTCACCCGCTCCAGCGCTTCCTTTACGCGCCGCTTCCTCTCCGCCGAGGGCATTCCGGCGCGATAGGTTAACGGCAGCTCGACGTTCTCTTCAACGGTCAGATCCCCGATGAGGTTAAAACTCTGAAAGATGAATCCGATTTCCTGGTTGCGAATCCGCGAGCGGTCGCTGAAGCTGAGGTTTTCGACCGCGTTCCCGTTGAGCAGATAGCGCCCACCGGTGGGGGTATCGAGCAGGCCGAGAATCGAAAGCAGGGTGGATTTGCCGCAACCCGACGGGCCCGACATGGCCACGTATTCACCGCGCTCAATGGTCAGGTGGATGCCCGAGAGCGCGTGCGTCTCGACTTCGTCGGTGTAGAAAATCTTGGTCAGATCTTCAATCTCGATCAATGTGCCGTTTGTTGCCATTGTGTCTCTCCTCAATCCCGTGGTCAGTGAACAGTGATCAGTTGTCAGTGATCAGCACTCTGTTCTATGGGCTGTCGGTTACCATTTCTGATCGTTGTTCCCAGTGTTCTCTGCCTTATTCAAGGCGAATGCGATCCACGTTATCCCAGCGCGACATGTCCGACAGGATCACGGTGTCGCCTTCCTTCAATCCATCGAGCACCTGAATCTCGTTCACCGACGCGCGGCCGACTTTCACCGGAACGCGCGTCGCTCCCTTGCCATCGGCGTCGACCTTGAACAAGCTCAGCGTGGAATCCTCGTTGCCGAGGGCTGGGCGGCCCACGTATAAAACGTCCTGCAGCCGTTCCAGGTCGATGGTGCCGTCCACGCTCAGCTGTGGAACCGCCCCTGGCGGCAGTGGCCCGTCCAGTTGTACGTCCACAGTGCGCGTTCCGTTCACTACCGAGGGATCAATTCGTGTCACGTGGCCGGGAATGATCCCGTTGTGCGTGTCGATCGAGGCGGGTTGGCCGATCTGGATATCGCGAGCCTGCGTCTCGGCAATTTGCAGAGCGGCCTTGAGTTTGTCGCGCTGGATGACCTCGGCCACGCTCGTTCCTGCGGTCACATGCTCGCCCACTTGAACTGGCGTGGCCAGCGGCGCCAGCGTGCCGGCGATGGTGGAATGGACCTGGAGCGCCTGCGCCTGCTTCTCGTAGAGATCGAGCAACGCCTGCGCCTGGTCGATCTTGGTCTTCTGCGAGGCAAGCTGCACTTCGATCGCTTTCTCGTTCACTGCGAGCTGCTGCTGGCTCAGGTCATGTTGCGCAGTCAACTGGTCGGCGGTGCTTTTGGATTTTTCGTACGCAAGGCCGGAGATGACGCCGAGATCATAGAGCGCCTTGTCGGTCTGGGCCTGCAACTGGTCTTGCGTGTAGTTGGCATTTACTTCTGCTGCCGCCGTCTTCTTATCCATCAAAGTGCTTTCCAGCTGCGCCTGGAGGCTTTTGTAATCGGCTTGAGCGGCCTTGAGAGCCAGCCGGGCGTTCAAAAGCTCCTGCTGGAGTTGCGGATCGTTGAGATCCATGATGATCGTGTCGGGCGTGACCTGGGCTCCCGGCAAAATGCGAATGCGCACGACGGTTGCATCAGTCTGCGCCGGGATCAATTCGATGGAGTCTTCGCGCGGCGCGAGCACACCGGTTGACGAGCGAACCTGCCGTATCATCGGGCCGCGCTTCACCGTGTCGGTCCATATAGTTGAGCGGTCAACCGCGGGCGCGGCAGGCTTCAATCGCGAGACACCCAAGGCCAGCAGGATGACTGCCACCGCCGCGCCG
>Ga0335073_10015898_pt1 | contig 10516 bp, 7 predicted proteins | sample Lox_Sample_22_FD_207093 | JGI IMG/M metagenome (GOLD analysis project Ga0335073, IMG submission 207093) | Soil microbial communities from Loxahatchee National Wildlife Refuge, Florida, United States - Lox_Sample_2.2 | ecosystem: Environmental > Terrestrial > Soil > Wetlands | place: USA: Florida...
CCTGGAGAAAGAGTCGTGGATCTCCTCGGTGCTGCTGGAGTGGGGAAGTTGCGGGAAGATTCTCTACGTCGACAGCGTCCCCGCCGCATATGTGCTGTTTGCCCCGCCGCAATATGTGCCGCGTTCTGTCGCTTTCCCGACAAGTCCGGTAAGCGCGGACGCCGTGCTATTGATGACCGCCCGGGTGCTCAGCGAATTCTCCGGCGGCGGACTTGGCCGAATGCTTATTCAGGGAATGGCCAAGGACCTGACGCGTCGTGGGGTCAGAGCGATCGAGGCCTACGGTGACAAGCAGTGGACCGCGCCCGCCTGTATGCTTCCGGTCGATTACCTGCTCGCGGTCGGGTTCAAGACCGTCCGGCCGCATCACCGGCACCCCAGGCTCCGGATGGAACTGCGGACAGCACTCACGTGGCGCGAAGACGTTGAAGTGGCTCTTGAACGGTTGCTTGGCTCCATGTCACCAGAGCGCGTCCTGCTCAGGCCGAGCCCCGCGGCCGTAAGCGGCGCCTGACGCGAAACGGCGGGCGGGCCGCTGCCCGCCCGCCGCTCGATGTGGGGGTATCGTCTCAGAGGTAGTCGGCGAGTTCCTTCAGCAGCGCCGCCTTCGGCTTGGCGCCGACGATCTGCTTCACGACCTGGCCGTTCTGGAAGACGGACATGGTCGGAATGGCCATGATCTGGTAGCGCTGGGAGATGGCCGGGTTCTCGTCGATGTTCAGCTTGACCACATCGATCTTGTCGCCGTACTCGTTCGCGATTTCCTCGAGAACCGGCGCGACCATCCGGCACGGACCGCACCATTCGGCCCAGTAGTCGACGACGACGGGCTTGCTGCTGCGCAGCACCTCCGTGTCGAAGGTCTCTTCGGTAACGACCTTGGTCGCACCCATTCTGATCACACCTTCCGTGTCATTTGCCGGTATGTCTTACCGGGCCGTCGCTGCTTACCTTGCGCCGTCTCATGAGCCATGCTCGGCCAGCCACCGCTCGGCGTCGATCGCGGCGCAGCAGCCGGTGCCCGCGGCGGTGACCGCCTGCCGGTAGGTCCGGTCCACGACGTCGCCGCAGGCGAAGACCCCCTCGATCGCGGTCCGCGTACTCGGCTGCTCGACGAGCAGGTAGCCGTCCGGGTCGGTGGCGAGCTGCTCGGTGAACAGCTCACTGCGCGGCGAGTGGCCGATGGCGATGAACACGCCGCCGACCGGGAGCACCCGCTCCTCGCCGGTGCGTGTGTTCTCGATCCGCAGGCCGGCGAGCTTGCCCTCGCCGACCATCTCGACGACCTGGCTGTCCCACAGGAACCTGATCTTCGGGTTGGCCAGGGCTCGGTCCTGCATGATCTTGGAGGCGCGCAGCGCGTCCCGCCGGTGCACGACCGTCACCGACTTGGCGAACCGGGTCAGGAACGTCGCCTCTTCGAGGGCCGAGTCACCGCCGCCGATCACGGCGATGTCCTGCTCCCTGAAGAAGAACCCGTCACAGGTCGCGCACCAGGACACCCCGTGTCCCGACAGCTCCTTCTCGCCGGGGACGTCGAGGTCCTTGTACTTGGAGCCGGTCGCGATGATCACGGCTTTCGCCAGGTAGGTGTCGCTGTCGGTGCGCACGACCTTGGGGGAGGCGGTGAGGTCGACCGCGACCACGTCATCGGACACCAGTTCGGCACCGAACCGTTCCGCTTGCTTGCGCATCCCGTCCATGAGCTCGGGGCCCATGATGCCGTCGGGGAACCCGGGGAAGTTCTCCACCTCGGTGGTCTGCATCAGCGCACCGCCGGCGGTCACGGATCCCTCGAACACCAGGGGGTTCAGCTTCGCCCTGGCGGCGTACACGGCAGCCGTGTAGCCCGCCGGGCCAGAACCAATGATGATGACGTCACGTACGTCGGTCATGCATGCGCCTTTCGTAAGACTCGCAACCCGCTCAACCGATCCTAGGGCTCAGAGATTCCCGCTCAGCTCAGGTTCGCCGCCTTGAGGATCGCGTCGGCGATCACCCGGTACCCGGCCGGGTTGGCGTGCTGGTTGGGACCGCGCGGCGGGGGCGCGCACTCCCAGGTCCACTGGCAGATCCGCGCCACGTTCCTGGGCAGCGAGCCGATCCCCGGCACCGCTACGGAATTGCCGAAGTCGGTGGTGTCAAAGGCGCCGAAAACGTTGGCCGCGCTGACGCCCGCCTGCGCGTAGGCGTGCATCAGCAAGTCGTTGTAGGCGATGGCGAGCTTCTCGCTGAGCAACGCGATCAGGTGACCCATCGTGCCGTCGCGCCATTCGGCGAGCGCGGGCAGGTAGTAGCTCATCCCGACGATGCGCACGCGCTGGCCGGCCGCGGCCCGCAAGCTGGCCAGGATCGCGGTCAGGTTGGTGGCGGCCTTCGGGGTCTGCCCGGCGCAGGACGCGAGCTGGGCGAGGGTCGGCCGATTGCCGCAGCTCTCCGGGTCGTTGGCGCCGATGTCGATCGTGACGAGGAAGACATGGCCGCGGTGGGCGCGCAGGAAAGAGGTGGCGGCGGCCAGTTGCGACCCCGCGGGATAGTGGCAGATCCCGCCGTGCATCATCGTCTCCGTGGTCTCACCGGGGCAGCCGAGCCGGACCAGCTCGAGGCCGGGATGGCTGGCCCGCAGCGCCGCGTACACCAGGTCCGGATAGCCCTGTGCGGTCTCGACGCTTGTGCCGGCCGCGTCGGGCTGCACTCCCTGCGACAGCGAGTCCCCGAGCGCGACGTAATAGGACGTGACCACGGGCCGGGGCGCGGGTGACGGCGGCGCCGAGGAGCACGCCGTGACTGCCGCGGTGGCCGCCACCGCGAGGGCAGCCGTGAGAGGACCGCGGAGCACCGGCTTGTTCATCGCCCTGTCGGCTTCATAGCCCTGTCGACGCGATGACGTCGGGGTTGCTCGCGGTGCAGTCAGGCCCGACCACCCAGGCACGGTCCGGCACGGCGATCACGTAGGCCGGTTTGCCCTGATATGTCGCCCGGTCGACGAGCGTGGGGACGGCGTTGCCCGTCAGGTGCAGCACGCAGGCAGCGAGCGCCGCCTGCGGGGCACTGGACGCGGCGGCGGCCTTGCTTGGGTTGAGCCGCTCGCTGGCGGACTTGGCCGCCAGCTCGGCGCGCACCTGCTCGGCCAGGGTCGCTTGCTCGTAGCGAGTCCCGCTCGCGGTGACGAGGAACGCCACCTGGCCGCCGAAGGCGGCCTGGGGGCCGTTGACCGGCAACGCCTGGCCCGCCGCGGCGTGCGCCGGGCCGGCGAACGGGGAAGACACCGAACTTCCCGCGGCGGACGAGGACGTCGGTCCTGTCCCAAAGTGAGCGAAACCCACCAGGTATACGGCACCGGCCAGCACCAGGCACGCGGCGGCCGCGCTCACCGCCACGAGCGGGCGGAGCCGGTGGACGCGGCCGGCGGGTCCTGTCCGGCGCGGGCGGCTGGGAATGGGCGCCGCTTCGCCAGGTTGCCCTGCTTCGCTCGCCAGCGCTGCTTCGCTTGACCGCGCTGCTTCGCTCGCCAGCGCGGCGGCAATCCGCCGCTCGACGGCGTCCGGCATCGCCGGGGCGGGTGCGGACGCCAGTGCCGAGCTGACCGCGGCGAGCTGGTCGCCGACCTGCGCGCAGCGGTCGCAGGTCGCGACGTGCGCCGCGAGCCGCCTGCCCCGCTGGCCGTCGGCGAGCCCGGCCCGGTACTCCGCCAGCGCCGTCGCGTCCGGGTGCCGCTGCGCGCTCATCCGCCTCCTCCCCGGGGGAATGGTGGGTGGGAGTCCCCCATGCGGGATGGGAGCTGCTCAGGTGAGACGGTGTCGGCGCCAGGCTGGTTCCCCCTGGCGGCGGAATCACCGCGCAGGTGCGCGAGATAGGGGAGCAACCGGGCCCTGCCCCTGGCGCACCGGCTTTTCACCGTTCCCTCCGAGACCGAGAGGATCGCGGCCACCTCGGCGACCGGGTAGCCGAGCATGTCCACGAGCACAAGGGCGGCGCGCTGCTGCGCCGGCAGCACGCGCAGCGCCGCGTCGACGTCAAGCCGCGTGTCGATGGCGGCCGCGGATGGGCCGCCTCCGCTGTCATGCGCGACCAGCGACTCGAGCGCTTCCGGGTCGCCGGACCAGCTGACGCTCCTGGCGGGCCTGCGGCGCAGCCGGTCGAGCGACGCGTTGACCACGATCCTGTGCAGCCAGGTGGTGACCGCCGAGTCGCCGCGGAAGCCCTTCGCCTGCCTGAAGGCCGAGATCATGGCCTCCTGCAGCGCGTCGGCCGCCTCCTCGGGATCGCACGTGGTGCGCAGCGCGACCGCCCACAGCCGGTCCCTATGCCGCTGGAAAAGCAGGCCGAACGCTGCGGCGTCCCCGGCGACATGCAGGCGCAGCAGCTCGGCATCCGACGGCTCGCCGGCGTCCATCGGCAGGTCGCCGTCAGCTGGCGCCGGTGGCCGGTTTCCCGCGGACCACGACGTTGTAGATCTCCGCCTGGTACCGGCCCGGGCTGCCCTGCATGGGCGGCAGGCTAGTGATCCAGATCAGCACGTACCGCCCGGTCGCGGCGCTGTCGGTGGTGTACTTGTGGTCGCCGGAGACCGTGGCCGACGGGGCCACCTTGGTGAAGTTGCTCAGCGCGGTCCGCGACATCGCGTTCGAGTTGCCGAGGTAGATCTCCGCCGTCGTGCAGCACTGCGCGCCGAACAGCACCTCCACCTGGCTCAGGTGGACCTCCTGACCCATGTCGATCAACAGCCCGGTGCCTGGCTTCAGGCCGCCGAAATCGGGCCGCCCGATGTAGTAGCTGGTCTGCCAGCCGGTCGAGGTGCTGCCGTCGATGGCCAGGGCGGCGGTCGTCGGGTCTTCTGTGTTGCCAGGCGGGGAGCCGAAGATGTTGAACGTGCTCACGCCGGCCGGCTTGAGCACCTCGACCGCCGGGGCGGAGCTCGTTTTGGTGTGCTTCGTTCCTGTCGAGGCCTGGCCGCTGCCGCCGGAGCTGTGCAGGCTGGTGCCGATGACCAGCGCGGTCGTGACGAGCGCCGCGATCACCAGCACGACCACGACGGTGATAACGGCGCGGCTGGCCCCGACGCCAGTTCCGCCGCGCGGTTCGCGCTGGCGGCGGACCGGCGCCGTGCCGGGGTACGGCTGCTGCTGGTACGGCGCGGTGTCGCCGCGGCGCCGGTCCGGCAAGGCCCAGCTGGCCGGGTCGTTCGGGTCCGGGTAACCGCCATAGCCGTTCTGGCCGTGGTACGGCGGCTCCAGCGTCCCGATCGGCATCATCGGGGCCGGCTCAGGGAGCGGCACAGGCGGCGCCACACCGGCCAGCGCGTCGGCGAACTCCGCGGGGGACGTGATCGGCGGCCCCTGCCGCCCGCCGCGCTGCAGCATGGCCCGGCAGACCACCCCGTCGATCGCCGGTGACACGTCGGCGGTCACCTGGCGCGGCGTGCACACGACGCCGTCGGACTCGGGCGCGGGCGGCAGCGCGGTCTGCGACTCGAGGGGCCAGTAGCCGGTCAGCGCGGCGTAAAGCAGCGCCGCCAGGTCGATGGTGTCGGTAAGCGTGGGGGCACCCGCGGCCGCGCCGATCAGGCCGTCGCCGGCCAGGGCCGCGTCGATGCCGAGCCCGGTGATCTTCACCCCGCTGCTGCGCGTCCAGCACAGGGTGTCCGGGGTGAGCCGCAGGTGCACCTGCCCGGCCGCGTGCGCGGCGGCCAGCGCCCGGGAGGCGTCGGCGATGAGGGCGCAGGCCCTGGCCGGCTCGAGCGGGCCGTCCGCGAGCAGATCGGTGAGCCGCTCGCCGCCCACCCACTCGAGCACCACGTACGCCTGGTCGCCGCCGTCCTCGACGTCGAAGACCTGGGCGAGCCGCGGGTCGGTGAGCCGGCTCGCGGCGCGGGCGGCGGTCACGACCTGGGGGATGCGCGGGAACCCCGGCGCGAACGTCAGCACGGAGACGAGACGCGCGAGCGTCTCGTCCATGGCCTTCCACATCGTCCAGCCACTGCCGACAGCGGCCTGATCCAAGAGCCGGTACCGTCCGGCGAGCCGGGTCCCGGGTTCTGAGGTATACGTGCTCATACGTATGCGCCAAGAGTGGGGCCGCTCTCGGCCTCCTTCCAGCCCCGGATATCCACGATCACCGAGTGGTACCTCTCATGCTAATGTCCGGCGCCATCAGGGACCGGCACCCGGTCACCTACCCCGTACAAACCGTCTCACCGTTTCGCGCGCTTGCTTTCAAATTCTCACATCCGCGTGCGGAGTTTGCCACATGAGTTCCCCCGGTTGTCTCAGTTGTCGGATATCGGCCGCCTGCCTGTCACTGCCCGCTAACTGTAACTGAGATCACATTGCCGCTAGTTCGTTATGTCTCGCGTGTCCGGCACGATCTGGAGGATCGGTTCCCCCTAGCCAACGTGCCGGAAACGGCCGCCGAGGGAGCGCACCAAGGTCCGGAATTCCTCGATGCCGAATACCCGCGCGCAGAACGCGTAGAGCAGGAGCGCGCCACCGCCGCCGACCACGGTCACGACCAGGCCATAGACGCGGCCCTGGTGCATGAGCGACCCGGTGACCGCCGTGACCGCGAAGATGAACGCGAGGCCGGGCAGCGTGGCGAGCAGCATCCGGACCAGCGACCGGGTGATCCGCCAGCCGTCGAGGCTGCCCACCCGCCGCAGCAGCAGCGGCCAGGAGATCACGGCGCCGGTCAGCGTCACCAGGTTGTAGGCGGCCGCGAGCCCGATCACCGTGTGCGACGCGGGCAGCGCGTACAGCGCGACCAGGTCGCCGATCACGCCGACGAGGAGCATCACCATGCCGACGACCGCCGGGGTCCGGTTCTCCCGGAACGAGTAGAAGACCCGCAGCTGGAGCTGGGTCAGCATGAACGGCACCAGGCCAAGCGAGAACACACCGAACACCTCGCCGATGTACCGCGCCTCCGGCACCGTCTCACTGCCCCAGGCGAACAGCAGCTCGCACAGCGCCGGGCCGAGCATGGCGAGGAACACGGCCGCGGGTACCACGATGACCGACGCGAGCCTGACCCCCTTGGAGAAGTCGTCGCGGACGAGCGAGTAGCGGCGGTCGGTGGCGTGCCCGCTCATCCTGGGCAGCAGCGCGCTGATCACCGAGATCCCGACGATCGCGTAGGGCAGCTGGAAGAGCTGCCAGGCATTGGAGTAGGCCGCGTACCCGACGCCGAATACGGCGTGATGCCCGTGCGCGGGATGGGCGGCCGAGTTCGAGGCCGCGTTCGCGACCCGCTGCACGATCAGGTTGCCGAGCGCCTGGCTGGCGACGTAGCCGAACATCCAGCCACCCATCCGGCCGATCTCGCCGATCTCGTGCCGCCGCAGGTCGAAGCGCAGCCGCATGCTGAACCCGGCGCGGCGGAGGATCGGGAACAAGCAGACCGACTGGATGACGATGCCGAGCGTCGTGCCGATCGCCAGCAGGTGGATGCCGGCGGGCGAGATGTTGTCCGCGGTCTTGTCCAGCCCGATCGTGGCGATGTACAGGACGCCGACGAGGATCACCACGACGTTGTTGATGACCGGCGTCCACATGTTGGGGCCGAACCGCCCGCGCACGTTCAGGATCGCGCCGAGCAGCGAGTCCATCCCATAGAAGAAGATCTGCGGGATGAAGTAGTACGCGAAGATCACCATCACCGTGTGCTCGCGCGGGTCGCGGATGTTCCCGGCGTACAGGTCGACGAGCGGCCCGGACAGCAGCGTCGCCACCACGGTGACGAGGAGCAGCGAGATCACGCCGAGGGTGAAGATCCGCTCCGCGTACCCCTCGCCCCGGTCCGGGTCCTCCTTGGCCGCCCGGACGAGCATCGGGACCACGACCGAGGTGAAGATGCCGCCGAGCATGAGGTAGTACACGGTGTTCGGCAGGGTGTTGGAGTTGGTGTACGCGTCTCCGAGCGTCGTGCTGCCGATCGCGGCGAGCAGCACGAACGTGCGCAGGTATCCGGTGGCCCTGGACGCGATCGTGCCGAGAGCCATCACCTGGCTGGACCGCGCCAGGTTCGGCTGGGTGATGATCGCCGCCCGGGGGCCGCTGGCGGCGCGGCGCTCCGGCGGCTCGAGGACGCGGGGGCGGTGGTCCCCGCCAGCGGGCGGCCGCCGCTCGTCTTCCGCGCCTGGCCGCGGCGCGGGCCGCTCCGGCGCCTCCGGGTAGAACGGCTGGGTGTAGGACTGCTGCGGGTAGCCGGCCGGCACCGGCGGCATGATCGCCGTCTGGGGGGGCGGGTAGCCGACCCGCCGCCTGCCGTCAGGCGGTGGCAGGTAGCCCTCGCGCGGGGTAAACGTCGGGCGCGGCCTGCCGTCCCGGTCGCGCCGTGACATGCCCTGCCGGCCGCCCCGCGGCGCTCCGTCCCGCGGCGCTCCGTCCCGCGGGCTCCGGTCCGGCCGCGCACCGTCCCCGCGCGGAGTGTCACGCGGCCGCATGCCCTGGGGCGGGGTGTCCCCGCGCGGGGTGAAGGTCGGCTGCGCGGGCGGCATGGGTGTCTGCTGCGGCGGGGGCGGCATCGGCTGCGGCCGCGGCGGCCCGCGGTGCGGTGCGGGGGACGGCGGCGACTGCTGCGGCCCGGTAGCCTGTGGTGGCCGCGCCTGCGGGTGCGCCGCCGGCTCCCGCCCGGGCTGGCGCGGTGTGAACCGCGGCTGCGGGCGCCCCGGCGGGGCGGGCGGCGGGCGCCCAGGTGGCCCAGGCTCCGGTGGCGGTGGCTGCTGGAACTCCGGATCCCCCTGGTCGTCAGGGGGCGGCGGCCCGGGGGGCCGCGTCGGCCTGCTCATCCGGTGCCTCCAGATCTGCCCTGTGCCCCGCTGTCCTGCGCCCTGCCGCCGGTCAGCCGGCGACGGGCCCACCGCGCCCCGGACGCCAGCACGAGCACCCCGAGCGCCGCGGCGATCAGGATGAGCAGTGCCCTTCCGTACCGCGTCGCCTGGACGCTCAGCGACTGCGAAGTCCAGGTCAGCGGCGATCCGTCCTCCGTCTGCAACTGTAGCTGCATCGTGGTGGTGCTGATGGCGCTCGTGTGGAGCGGAACGCGCACGGTGGCCGTCTTCATCGACGGCACCGGGATCAGGTCCTTGAACTTGCCCACCGTGAGCTGGCCGCCCGCCGCGGGCGTGGCCACCACCCGCACCTGCACCTCCACGGGAAGCAGGTTCTGCACCGACACGGGAGTGGTCCCGGACGACCCGCCGAGCAGGATCTTCTTCCCGGTGATGATCTGGACCTTCTTCTCGCTGGTGACGAGGAAGGAGCCGAGCTTGCGCAGCGCCAGCCAGCCCGCGGACGCGCCGGCCCCCCGCCAGGCGGCGGAGGTGGTCGCCGTGACCGCTTCGTTGATCGTGTTCAGCGTGCCCGCGCTCGGCTGGTAGAGCAGGTCCTTGTACACCGCCGCGGTCTCGCCGACGGCCGCGATCTGGCTGGTGTAGTCGCTGCCGAGTTCGCCGCTGGCCGGCTGGCTGGCCGGCAGCGCCGCCTGCGTCGTCAGGTGATTCGCCGCCGTGGCCAGGGTGGACAGATCGGTCGGGTGCAGCCAGGGCACGGTGCTGGTCAGCGACAGCAGCGCCTCGGCCTCCGCCGCCGACGGGTCCCAGCGCTGCGGCGGCGCGATCACCAGGGACCGCTGCAGGTTCGGCCCCTCGGCCAGGATCATCGCCGTCTGGGCGAGGAAGTCCTGCTCGGCGTCGAACTGCGTGCCAGCAGGCGAGCTGGCCGACGCCGACCCCAGCGCGCTGGTGATCGCCGAGTCCGCGAGCAGCACGCCCATCGTGGTGCCGCTCTGCGTTTTGGTCGCGTTGAGGGCGTTGTCGTAGGGCCCGTCGTTCGACGGCAGTTCGCCGCTGTTCAGCACGACCGTGGCGGCCCCGCCGTAGCGGACGAAGCTCGTCAGCGCGCTGGCGTCCGCGGTGCCGCCGGCTGGCAAGGCGATCGCGGTCGACACGGGGTGGGAAAGAACCTGGCTCGCCACCGAGTCGCCGAGGCGGTAGGCCGTGCGCATGTTCTGGTCGAGGCCCGCCCGGGTCAGCGCCGCGATGTCGGCGTCGGCGTACGGCGTGACGAGCATCGGCTCGGCCGCGGTCGTGTCGCGCAGCGACGACAGCCACGAGCTGGCCGCGCTGCTGGCCGGCTCCTTCTTCCTGTCCAGGCACGAGGCGTCGCCGCCCACCTCGTACGAGCGGGTCATCACGTTCGCGTCGGACAGCAGCGCCGGGTCGACCGCCCAGGTCAGGTGATCCTGCTGCGCCCACTGGCTGCCAACGCTGAGCAGCGTGTCAAGCCGCCCTCCCGTGCTGAAGCTGGTGGCCAGCGAATTCGTCGCCAGCGTCGCCGGGCAGATGCCCTGCTGCGGAGTGTCGATAAGCGGCCAGACCCACGCCACCGACAGCGGCGTCGCGGCACCGCTTCCCGGCCAGTACGGCAGGAAGGTGCGATCGATGGCGGCCGGCGCGCCGTCGCCGTAGAGCACCTGCGCCGCCAGCGGGAACACCACCAGCCCGGACCCCGGATAGCCG
>Ga0335073_10015900_pt1 | contig 10516 bp, 8 predicted proteins | sample Lox_Sample_22_FD_207093 | JGI IMG/M metagenome (GOLD analysis project Ga0335073, IMG submission 207093) | Soil microbial communities from Loxahatchee National Wildlife Refuge, Florida, United States - Lox_Sample_2.2 | ecosystem: Environmental > Terrestrial > Soil > Wetlands | place: USA: Florida...
CGATCGAGCTGAAAGCTGTCGCGGCGATGGTTGTCCAGCAGCCGCGCAATGCCTGCCCGGCGTTCGCCGACAATGGCGTTGATGCGCGCCAGGGTGATTTCCAGCTTCTCCGCTTCGGGGATTACGGGCAGAAACAGGCCTCGCTGCGCGGAGCGCGGCGGCGCCGGCTGGACCTCGATCCAAAGTTTAGTCACCGGGGCGCCGGGCGGATGCGCCGCCAGGTCCAGTTGCAGCAGCTTCAGAAAGACCCGGGAATCCCGCATGGCGACCGGCAGCCGCAGCACGCGCTCATAAAACTGGTGGCATGCTACATTGTGGGAGTCAGATGGAGATTGGTCCAGCTCCTGAACGGTTGTAGTCTGTTCGTCTGCGACCCGCGGTTCAAGCTGCAAACGCAAGCGCAGTTCGTGAACAGCCAGGGCACGGGCTTCGAGGCGAGCGCATAACTGCTCCAAAAGCCGGTTCAGCACAAACGATAGCGACTCGATGGTTTCCACCGCGCATTCCAGTTCCATCGCCTCTTCGAATTTCCCAGGCGGCTCGCACAAAGCCAGGGTGCGCACGCCTTCGCCGCGCGCCAGGCGCCGCAACTCGGTGCCGACCTCGCCCAGACGCGAAGCCAGGGCATGCTCGGGAAGCAAAGCCAGGGTGCGAAAATCGCGGACTCCCCAGCGCTCCAGCGTGTCGAGGATCTGGTCGCGCCGTTTTTGCCGCTCAGGGCCTGTGGCGGCTAATTTGGGCGACGAGATTTCGAAGGCATCCAGCAGAATTTGCACCGGCAGCACGCCTAGTCTCCGGCCCTCGCTGCCGATGGGGAGGACCGTGACGCCGTCGAATCCCCGCGCGGCATGCAGGGCGGCATCGGGATTGGCCGCCACAGCAATATTGGCCTCCAGCCCGATCAGGTTCACACGCGATTTCAAGTCGCTGCCCATTTTGGCGGGCGGCCCGTAGAGCCGCTCCAGGCCGGCGAGATCGAGCAGCAGGGTGTCGGCAGCGGCATCTTCCACCTGCGGCGAAAAAGCATGGGCCGCATCAAGCAGCGCGGCATGGGCTGTGCCCTCCTGCTCCAGCGAGCGCTGGCGAAGCACCGCCGTATCCTTCTTTGTGGTACCTGATTGTGGGACATGGTCGGACGCTGCGAAAACCGCGGCTTGCAGCTTGGTCATGCCGATTTCCATTCCCAGCAGGCGGGCCTTCCCATTGAGCGCGATGATGCGGGTCAGCGGCGGCTTGCCTTCGAGGACGGCAATGGCGCGCTCGCGCAGCAATGGCTCGGCGCGAACGATAGCTTCGACGGGAAAATCCGGGATGTGGATGCAGGCGAACATGAAGCCGAGTGTCGCCGCTGCCGCGGCTCAAATCGTCTTTTGAACATAACGGGGGGCTGCAGAGACTATGTCGTAACTTGGTGCCGCCGCTCTGCGGCTCGTTCTTTTGTCCACTTGGAGCGTGGGCTGCCGCCCACGCCTAACATCATCCCGCCGCGTTGCGGCTGGTTCACCCCCACCCGGATCAACTAAACCGCAGCGCGCAGATCGAAATGCGCCCCGGCCGACTGCGGCGGTTTGCGCTGTGTCCAGGAGCGCACCACTTGGGCACGGCTGCGCACTGCGCGCAGCAAAGCGGTATGGCTGACGGCGCTGTTTTTCGGAACGAATAGAGCAGAATTCGTTTCGAGCGCGCGCGGCAACCCGCCCATTGTGGCGTCGTGTTCGCTCGGCAAAACTGGCGTCGCCGCACCCGCCGAATCCGACGCGCAAATCGCCTCCGACTGCATGCGCAACACCAGCGACGCGCAGGTTTTGGCGCAGGACTCCTGTTCCAGCAGCAGCAGCACGGTTGCCGTCGGCTCAACCGCGCGGCGAAAGCGAAACCACGACGTCAGCGGCACGCGGCGCACGCTCTCCGCCGGAATATCGCCCAGATCGAGCACCACCATGCCGAATCCGCCGGCTTGCAGCAGCAGGTCAGTGACCTTCAGCACCTGCTCCAAAACACCGCCAAAGGCGAAACCAGCGTTTCGCGACAGTCCTGGCTTAACGATGCCTCGCATTGCGTTCTTCCCTGCTTGCGCTCCTGCGTTGCAGCGCACCCACAGCAACCGCTCCAGGTCGATGCCGGCGGTTGCCGCCGAAGCCGGGTCGAAGCTGTCGCTGGCGTCCACCAGCGCGCAAATTTCCTGGCGGCGCGTGGCTCCCGCGAGGGCCGAAAGCATCACGCCGGTGCGGCCGGAAGACGCGGGCCCGACGATCTCGGTGAGCGCACTGCGCGGCAGGCCGCCGGTGAGCTGGTCCAGCGACGCGATGCCAAAGGGAACAGTCAGCGGTGCGGCGCGCTCGCGCAGCAGCAGAGTGGAAGAAAGTTGCTCGCCGAGCGAAGACTCGAGGCGGGCGCGAAGGCTCTCACCAGAACTATTAATAAAGGGTTGAGGGATGGCCGGGTTGATCGCGACGGAAGACATGGGGATCTCAGAAGGCGAAGCAGCGCGGGCAGGACACCAAGCTTAGATCGTACGGGGAAAGCGGTCCCAGGTTAGCCCAAAAGATGGGCGAACCTGGGGCACCCACGTTTAAGGGATGAAGCCCTTATTTTCGCTTTTTATTCGCCTTCGAATGAGATTCTGCTACGGGGAATCCGGGTTGTCAACCCCCAATCGGAAACGCATTTTTTCAGGAGAAAATTGAAGTGGGAGCCGGGAATTACGCCGCTTTCAATCCGGCTTTATTTGCAAAGCGCCGCGTGGCATTCCTTTTGAACAGTTCATCGGCCAGGATCAGCCATCTACGTTCTCTGGGCGTCAAATCACGTTCCAGCAATCGTTTCGCCCTTTCAAACGGATCGTTCTCCGCGTTGAATATCCATAACTTCATGAATCCCTATAACAGTTGGGATGGCACCACATAAGATCGGGTTGGAGGGATAAGGCGCGATTTGGCGTAGGATCTTCAGCGAAAAATATCGCCTTTTTGACAATTGCCAGTCACATCCATGCGAGAAGGCATGGCAAATGCCCACGATTTCTATATCAGCTCCAGTTCGATGATCTTCGCCTCGCGGTCCAGCCTGGCGATGCGGAAGCTTCGTACCTGTCCGGTTTGGAGCACTTCCGGCTTTTTGGTTGCTGCCGAGGACGCGCCGCCCTTCCAGCGCGCTTGCAGCATCGAGGTGAGCGAGGACAAATCCGCCGCGGCAACCGTCTTCTCCTCTGCCGTAGCAGGTGCGGCGCTGATGCGGCATGTGCCCTGCACGCCCTCACCCAGCTCCACGCGCGCGATGCCGCCCGACTCTTCCCGCACGCGGCCGGTCACGACGTCTCCGGAATTGTGCTCGGCAAGATATTCGTCGAGGCTGGTAGGCACCAGCTGCTTCATGCTCAGGCGCATCAGGCGCCGCTCGGGATCGATGGCGAGCACCTGCGCCTTCACCACTTGCCCGAGCTTCAGCACATCCTGCGGATGATTGATGCGCTTTTCGGCGCTGATTTCGCTGACGTGAATCATGCCCTCGACGCCTTCGGTGACCTGCACGAATGCGCCGAACTTGGTGATGCTGGTGATCGGGCCCTCGATGGCCGATCCCGCGGGAAAGCGCTGCGGCACAACCGCCCAGGGATCGCCCAGCCCCTGCTTGAGGCCAAGCGAGAGCCGCTGCTCGCCGACGTTCACGGCGAGAATGACGACCTCGACGGTGTCACCGACTTGGACCACGTCGCTGGGCTTGCGCACTCGCTTCGTCCACGACATTTCGGAGATGTGGATGAGGCCTTCGACTCCGGGCTCGAGCTCGACGAATGCACCGAAGTCGGCGAGGCGTGAAACGGTCCCGCGCACGCGCTCACCGGTCTTGTATTTCTCCGCGACCGAATCCCAGGGATGCGGCTGGAGCTGCTTCATGCCCAGGGAGATGCGTTGCTTGTCGGCATCGATCCTGATCACCTTGGCTTCGATCTCCTGGCCGACGGTCAGCACATCCGAGGGCTTGTTCACGCGGCTCCAGGAGATTTCGGCGACATGCAGCAGGCCATCGACGCCGCCGATGTCGACGAACGCGCCGTAGTCAGCCAGGTTGCGCACCGTGCCGGTGACGATATCGCCTTCGCGCATCTCGGAGTAGCGGCGCTCCTTGGCCGAGCGCTGTTCCTCTTCGGCGATCACGCGGCGATCGACGACGACGTCTTCTTCCGTCGTGTCGAGCTTGGTGATGCGGCAGCGAATTTCCTGGCCAACGAGGGCTTCCATCTCGGAAGCTTCGCGCACGCCGCTGCGCGACGCGGGCATGAAGGCGCGCACGCCGACATCGACGCTGAAGCCGCCCTTGACCTGCGCGGTAACGGTGCCGACGATCGTAGCTTTTTCAGCGAAGGCGCGTTCCAACGCGGGCCAGTCGGCGGGCCGCGCGACTTTGAAGCGCGTCAATTCGTAGTAGCCTTCGGGATCGCGACCTTTTACGGTGACGGGAAACTTGTCGCCAATCTTCGGCGCCTCGTTCTCGGCAAAGGCGCCCAGCGGCAGAATGCCTTCGCTTTTGTAGCCGATGTCGAGCAGGACGGAATCCGCGGTGATGGCGACAATGGTTCCTTCCAGTTGCCGGGCGCCGTCCTCGGAGCGGTGTTGATGACTGCGTTCATATTGCGAGAGAAGATCGCCGAAGGACTCGTTGGAGTCATCTTCGGGTTGAGAATTTTGCAGGATCTGGTCGGACATAGCTGAGGTGCTGCCCCGTTGAAGGAGGGTGGGTTAAGGATAACACCGGGCTGGGTGCAGGTTTCGCGTGCTTGGAAGGGTGCTTGCGTTGCTGTCTCGCACCAAACACTAGAACTGGCGCGGGTGGTCGGCAAGGAGCGAGCGCCGAAGGCGCGGAAGAGTTTAGCCCAGCCTTTCAAGGCTGGGACAGCCTTCATCTTCTACCTGAGTGCCATAGGCACGGCAGGCCTTTCGTCCCTACGGGACTCAAATCCGACTCTGAACGGCCACCCAGCGTTGAAACGCTGGGCTAAGCTCTTCCGTCTCGCTGCGCGAGACTCGCGTCCGATTATTCGAAGCAGTTTACTCAAAAATCAGCGTTACCGGGTTGACCGTGTTGGCAAGCTGGTGCATTGTTACAATCTGTTGAATTCCAATCGTGCGAGAGCGCAATCGTGTCCAGCCTGCCGCCGGAACTTGAAGCGAAACATGTAGAGGCCGCCGCGCCCCGGCGAAGCTTCGCACTCTTCCAGAGCCTGCGACCGCTGCGCCGCCCACAGGCGATCCGCGACATTCTGGCCGGCGTCCAGCTTGCGGCGATGAACATCCCGCAAGCGCTGGGCTACACCAAGATTGCGGGAACCCCGGTGGTGACCGGCCTGTACACGCTGCTGCTGCCGGCCGCCGGCTTCGCCACGTTTGGCTCGTCGCGCTACCTGGTGGTTGCGGCCGATTCGGCGACGGCGGCCATCATCTTCGGCGCACTGTCCAGCATGGCGCCGATTGCCAGTCCGCGCTACGTCGCACTGGCCAGCCTGGTGGCGCTGCTGACCGCGGGATTTCTGTTGATCGCGCGGCTGCTGAAGCTGGGGTTCGTCGCCGACTTCCTCTCCCGCACCGTACTGGTCGGATTTCTGACGGGCGTTGGTTTTCAGGTGGGCATCGCGGTGCTCGGCAGCATGCTGGGCATCGAGATCGTTGCGCATCGCAGCCTCTGGCAACTGGTGGAAGTGATTCGCAAGCTGCCCGGTTTGCACTGGACGACCTTTGCCATTTCGGTCGTCGTGGTGGCTTGCATCTTGTCGGTCAAGCGGATCGCGCCCAAGGTGCCGGTGTCGCTGATTGTGGTGATTGCCGGAATCGTGGCCAGCAAAGTCTTCGATTTCGCCGGGCGCAAGATTGCGGTGATCGGGCCGATTGCCGGCGGACTGCCGCATTTTGGGCTGCCCGACTTGAATTGGCGCGACGTCGAAGTCCTGGTGCCGGTCGGCTTCGCCTGCTTCGTGATGATCCTGGCGCAAAGCGCGGCTACGGCCCGCCTGTACGCCGAGCGCCATCACCAGGAGCTCGACGAGAACTCCGATCTGCTGGGCCTGTCGGCGGCCAATGCGCTGGCGTCATTCAGCGGGACATTCGTGGTCAACGGAAGTCCCACGCAGACGGCCATGGTGGAGAGCTCCGGCGCCGGCAGCCAACTGGCGCAGCTTTCCACGTCCGCAGTGGTCGCGCTGGTACTTTTGTTTTTCACCTGGCCGCTGCAGTATCTGCCGCGCTGCGTGCTGGGGGCGATCGTGTTCGTCATCGCCACGCGTCTGCCTGACTTCCCCAAGTTGCGCAGAATGCGGATCGAGAGCCCGGCAGAATGGGCGCTGGCCGTGATGACGGCGGTGGTGGTGGTTGTGGTGGGCGTCGAGCAGGGCATCATCCTGGCCATGGCAATCTCGCTGCTGCGCATCGTAAGCCACAGCTACTCCCCGCACACGGGTGTGTTGGTCCCTGACGGCATACATTGGAAGCACGTCCCGCCCACACTCGGCGCCATGACCCATCCGGGAGTAACGATCTACAGCTTCGGAGCTCCCCTGTTTTACGCTAACGCCGGCCGTTTTTCGGAGCAGATTCGCACCATCGTCGGGCCGGACCCATCGCCGATTCACTGGCTGGTGGTGGACGCTGAGGCAATCACCAACATCGATTACACTGCGGCGCGCGTGGTGCGCGAGCTGCTTCCGGATTTGAAGCAGGCAGGCGTAACCGTGAGCTTCGCCCGCCTGCCGGACGCTCTACGCGCCGACTTCGACCGGCATCACGTAACCGAAGCCGTTGGCCGGGAGCTGCTCTTCGATCGCCTGCATGAGGCGGTAGCCGCCTACACGAAGATCAGCGAAGGCGCAGCCTGCGAAATGCTGGACCGGTGAGCTGGCTGCATCCGTTTCGTAAATCTCTGCGTTGTTAAAGAGAGCTGGGTGCCACAGAGCCTGCCCTGGTGCACCCAAGCGGAAGCGCTGGCGCGACCGCGATACCTTAGCGCGCAAACGGCTTCTTGAACTGCGCCACGCGGTCTTTGGCCTTCTCCGCCCAATCCGAGCCCTTGTCGAGCCAGTCGCCCGCCTGATCGGTGAAGTCGTCCATGGCGTCGCGCGCGTCTTCCACCTTGCGACGCAGAGTGCGACGCATCTGCCGGCCGGTCTTGGGCGCCAGCAACAGGGCGGTGAGCGCCCCCGCCGCAATTCCGATAAACAACATCGTCAAGGCGAGGCTGACGCCGCTGCCGCTGGAGCGGTATTCCCCCTCGCTGGCGTAATCATAGGCTTGATCTTCCATGATTCCTCCTTACAACAAAATGCTACTCCATTCATGAGATGCCAAAAGGCCGGCGAGCAGCAAGCCCCCCGGCGGCAGAAGCGTCAATCTGTTCTACGGCTGGGCGTACAGGCTAAGGCGGGTGCGGCTCGCGGCTCGAAGCTCGCGGCTCGGAGCTAGTCGCTAGTTGCTAGTCGCCGGTTGCTTTAGAATGAAATCGCAATGAATCTCCCCGAAATTCAGGCCGCGCTGCGTGATGGCGGCCACGAGTGCTGGCTGTTCTACGATCATCATCATCGCGATCCCATCGCCTACCGCGTGCTCGGGCTGCCGGAGAGCATGATGGTCACGCGGCGATGGTTCTACGTCATTCCGGCACAGGGCGAGCCGGCGAAGCTGGTGCACCGCATCGAGAGCCATCATCTCGACTCGCTGCCCGGCAGCAAGCTGGAGTACTCGGCGTGGCAGGAGCTGTGGCAGAACCTCGAAGCCATGCTCAAGCCGTACCATCGCGTCACCATGCAGTACTCGCCCAACAATCAGATTCCCTACATCTCGCTGGTGGACGCGGGCACGCTGGAACTGGTGCGCAGCTTCGGAAAAGAAGTCGTCAGCTCGGCGAACCTGGTGGCGCGCTTCGAAGCCACGCTGACGGAAGCGCAGATGGCCTCGCACTTCAAGGCCGGCCAAGCCATCGACAACATCACCGCCGCATTTTTCCAGCAAGTCGGGCAGCGTGCGCGCAATCGCGGCACACACGAGTTCGAGATGCAGCAGTGGATCATGGAAGCCTTTGGGCGCGAAGGCCTGGAGACTTGCGATCCGCCGAACGTCAGCGTCAACGCCCACAGCGGCGACCCGCATTATGAGCCGACGTCGGCCACATCCGCGCCGATCAAGCAAGGCGACTTCGTGCTGCTCGACATCTGGGCGAAACGTCGCGAGCCGGACTCCGTCTATTACGACATCACCTGGACCGGCGCGATCGGTACGCCAAGCGACCAGCAGCGCGAAGTTTTCGACATCGTGCGTGGAGCGCGCGACACCGGCATTCGCAAGGTGCAGGAGGCGTTTGCGGCGCAGCAGCAGATTCACGGCTGGGAAGTGGACAAGGCGGTGCGCGAGTTTATCACCGCGAAGGGCTGGGCCCAGTACTTCATCCATCGCACCGGGCACTCCATCACCAGCGACATTCACGGCAACGGCGCGAATCTTGATAATCTGGAGACCAAGGACGATCGCCAGATCCTGCCCAACACCTGCTTCTCGGTCGAGCCGGGCATTTACCTGCCCGAGTTCGGCGTGCGCAGCGAGATCAATATGATGATTCGCAACGGCAAGGGTGAGGTGACCGGCAGGATCCAGAATGAGTTGGTGGTTGTTTAACTAGAGCTGGGGAAAGAATTCCGTATTACCCGGTGGAAGAGCACGGCTTTAGCCGTGCTGAAAAAATGTTTTGCAACACCGGGCTTCAGCCCCGGTTCGCCACGGCTGAAGCCGGCTTTTTCTAGTATCCGATTTAGCCGGGCTGAAGCCCGGCTCTTCCACCGCTGCTTAGGAATTATTGACGGTCTATCTGATGGCAAATCCGCAAAACGCAGCCGTGGCCAATGCCCGCGGCAAGAGTTCTGACGCAGGCGCGCAGGCCGGCTCGATGACCTACATCGCGCCGCTGGCGGGGTGGCTTGTACCCGGCCTCGGACACCTCATCCAGCGCCGCTACATGCGCGGCCTGCTGCTGATGCTGGCCATCTTCACCATGTTCTTCGCCGGCCTGGGCATGCAAGGGAAGGTGTACTCGTTCAACACCGGCGACCTGCTCGACATCCTCGGCTTCATCGGCGATCTGGGCGCGGGCGCGCTGTATTTCATCGCCCGCATGATGAACTGGGGCATCGGCAACATCCATCGCGCGGTGGCCGATTACGGCACCAAGTACATCGTTGTGGCGGGCCTGCTCAACGTGATCGCCGCGGTGGACGCCTATCATATCGCGATCGGCAAAAAGCAATGACCTTCGAACTCTCGCATTTCAATGCCGCGCTCGTTTTCGCTCTCTGCGCGTCCATCGTCTTCGGCATCACCCAGCGCGCGAACCCGCGCGACATGCTGCGCTACGGCGCCTATTGCTTCTCGCTATTTGTCGGAGGAGTAATCGTAGCGGCGTGGGTGATGTGGTTCATCAAACACTGAAAATCAGTGGTCAGTAGATAGTGGCTACGAAGCTATCTCATAAATCAGATCAGCTTCGTATTAGGGCGACTTGAGTCGTACCGAACGGTCCGCGCGCAGGCGGGTGGCAGGAGCGAGGAACCTGCTTTTCCGCCTGGAGTGGCAGACAGCAGGTTCTCTCGCGGCAGCGCCGGGTACGCCGCCCTCTACTGCGAAAGGCGCAACAGAATCTTGGTCGCGATGGCCTGGAACGCCTGGGTCAATTCCTGGGTGCAGGCCGAAGAAGGACAGTCCGGCACGATCAGGAACTCCCCACCCGGCTGGGCGGAGTTGTACACCGCTCCCGAATAGTTGCTTGGACCATTGGGATCGTTGGCGATGGTCGAGAGCAACGCTTCGGCGGTTGGGTTGTGGGTGATCACATTGCCCAATCCGATCGTGAAAAAGTAAGTAGGAACCGGGCTCTCCGCGCGCATCTGACTGGCGGTATATTCCGCACGGTAGATCGTGTCATTCGTGATGTTGTTCCAGTTAAACGCAACCTGGCCTGACTGGCTCTGGGAATAGAACGTGGTCACGCCCAGGCATCGCTGCGATGTACTCCACGGGGGATTACCCTGACAGAAATTCTGGCCGCCTGTGGAACAACCTCCGGTGCCTCCAGTCGATCCGGCATACAACTGACTCAGATCGTTACCAGTCGATTGTGTGAAATTGCTGTTACTATTCGCGGAGTTAAAGAAATCGAAGGAAGTGCTCCCAGGAGGAGTACACGTGGCTCCGCTGCAGTTCGGGTCGTACCCTCCATAGTTGTATAAAACTCCGGTAGCACCGGAAGTGCCAGTTATGGTTGCAGCATTGGTGCACGGGAGGAGGTCCTGAATGGTATTCATCTCGCCATCGGTGAAGTAAACGATGACTTTCACTATGGGATAACCCGGCTCGACCGGCACAGTGCTGTTCTGGTAGTCGGCCATGTTCATGGGCGGGCCATCGGTAGTTTGGCAGGCCCCCGTGCAGCTATTTGTGCCCGCGCCGCCGCCAAAGGTACCGCCGACAAAGTTATTCGTGTAGCC
>Ga0335073_10015901_pt1 | contig 10515 bp, 11 predicted proteins | sample Lox_Sample_22_FD_207093 | JGI IMG/M metagenome (GOLD analysis project Ga0335073, IMG submission 207093) | Soil microbial communities from Loxahatchee National Wildlife Refuge, Florida, United States - Lox_Sample_2.2 | ecosystem: Environmental > Terrestrial > Soil > Wetlands | place: USA...
CCGCGCTGGTTGCATTCCGCCGCCTTCGCCCGATCTCGCGGGCTTAGGCCGCCAGCGCCGGTTCCATCCCATCGACCGGCGCTCTAATCTGGCGCCTTTCTCGACCAGACCATAAGGCCGTTCCATGTCCTTCGCCCGCTACCCCTCGCTCATCGACAAGGTCGTCTTCATCACCGGCGGCGGGTCGGGCATCGGCGCCGCGATGGTCGAGGCCTTCGCCGCGCAAAAGGCCAACGTCGCCTTTGTCGACATCGCCGTCGAGCCGTCCAAGGAGCTCGTGGCGAGAATCGCCGCGTCCGAGCCCCCGCCGCTGTTCCTCAACTGCGACCTCACCGACATCGCCGCGCTGGAGGCGGCGATGGAGGAGGTTCGGCAGCGGCTCGGGCCGATCGGCGTTCTCATCAACAACGCCGCCAACGATCAACGCCAGGACGTGGACGAAACGAGCGAAGCGGATTGGGACAAGGCGATGGCGCTCAATCTCAAGCACCAGTTCTTCGCCGCCCAGATCGCGCGCCGCTCGATGCGCGAACTCGGCAGCGGAGCGATCGTCAATTTCTCCTCGACCGCCTGGATGGTCGGGATCGCCGGGCTCTCGGTCTATTCCGCCGCCAAGGCGGCGATCGTCGGCCTGACGAAGAGCCTGGCGCGCGAATTCGGGCCCGACAATATTCGCGTCAACGCCATCGCGCCCGGGGCGACGATCACCGAGCGGCAACGGCGCCTGTGGATGAGCGAGAAAGACATCGCCGACTTCCGCGCGCGTCAATGCATTAACCGAACCTTGCTCGCCGAAGATGTGGCCCGCGCCGCTCTGTTCCTGGCCGCAGACGACAGCGCCATGATTACTAAGCAATGCTTGCTGGTCGATGGCGGACTGCGCTGACCCGCCTCGACAAAAATGAACTTGATCACGCCACTTTGCGGGCGCATCTTCCGGCCTTAAGCGGCGGCCCGAAAAGACCGCCTGATGAAGGGGAGAGACGGATGACGACGGTTGCTCGGATTCTGGATGACAAGGGGCGCGACGTTTTCACCACTCAGCCGCATCGCACCCTGAAGGAAGTCGTGGAGCTCCTCGCCGCAAAAGGCGTGGGAGCGGCGGTCGTTTCGGACGCTTCTCTCAGCGTCCTCGGCATACTTTCGGAGCGCGACGTGGTCCGCGTCATCGCCAGACATGGCGCCTCTGCTCTCAACGATCCCGTGTCGCGTCACATGACGCCGAAAGTCGTCACCGTAACCGGCGACGACACGATCGAGCATGTGATGCAGACCATGACGGCGGGGCGGTTTCGCCATGTTCCGGTCGTCGACGGCAACCGCCTGACCGGCATCGTCTCCATCGGCGACGTGGTCAAGCGCCATGTTAACGCGCTCGACAGCGAGCGCCAGGCGCTGCGCGAATATATCGCGACGGCCTAAGCCGGAGGGCCCGCCGGGACGTCAGGGCCGCCGGCGTCGGTCCGCGCCGGTTCGGCGTGCTCGCGGATTTCGGCGGCCGCCTTGCGCACCGCCTCACGGCCGAGCGCGATCAGTTCGCCGGCGCGATGAAACTCGAACATGCCGATGTTGCCGACCTTTAGCTGCACCAGCGCGTCCGGCGGATCGCCGGCGAGCCTCGAGCGCATGATGCGGTCCTGGAGAATATCGAAGGCGTTGACCATCGAAGTCATAAGGCCCGGCGCGGAGGCGTCCCCACCGGCCCGGGCCGATCCGTTTCCGCCGCGCCACCAGCGTGCGATCATGCCGGCGCTGTCGTTCCCCGGTTCCTCGACTGAGGGCGGGCGCTCCGGGCGGCCGAACGGGTCCTGAATGGCGGTGCCGCGGCCAACGCGATCGCTGGAAATGTTGAGCGCGATCACGCGCTCGGCGCCGAGCGCGCGCGCGACGCTGACCGGAACCGGATTGACGATCGCGCCGTCAAACAGCCAGCGTCCGTTGACCTTCACCGGCTCGAATACGCCCGGCAAGGCGTAGGAGGCGCGGATCGCGTCGACCAGCAGGCCGCGCCGGAGCCAGATCTCGTGTCCGCCGCCGATCTCGGTGGCGACGCCGGCGAACCGGACCGGCAAATCCTCGATGCGAATCCCGCCAAGCTCCGCCTCGAGCCGCGAGCGCAGCCGCTCGCCGCCGATAAGGCCGGCGCCGGTGAAAGAGAAATCCAGCAGTCCTAGCACCCGCCTTCTGGTCAAGGAGCGGGCGAAGGCCTCGAGCATGTCCAACCGGCCGGCCGCGTAACAGCCGCCGACCAGTGTGCCGATCGATGAGCCGACCACGACGTCGAGCCGCAGGCCCATCGCGTCGAGCTCTTTCAGCGCGCCGATGTGGGCCCAGCCGCGTGCGGCGCCCGCCCCGAGCACGATCCCGACTTTTGCTCGGCGGGACCGCCCCCCGCCCGACGCTGGTTCAGTATCGTTTCTGCGATAGGCCGCCCTAAACATCGCCCAACTCGTCTGAAAATGCCCCCGCTGCTCGCCTTCCGCTACGAAACTTAAGCTTGCGCCCCAGATATCGCCAGACAATTAACGTCACGATGTTGCGATCCGGCCGGACCGGGCGGCAACGCCCGTTCGCAAGCCGCCGACCATCAGCCGCTTGGGCTCGACGGTTCGACGAATGCGAGCCGGGCCGTGTCGCCGTCCGTCTCGACCCGGCGGTAGAAGCACGACCGCCGCCCGGTATGGCAAGCCCCACTATCGCCGGCCACAGTCACGAAAGCCAGAAACGCGTCCTGGTCGCAATCGACGCGCAATTCGACCAGCGTCTGGGTTTGGCCCGAGGTGTCTCCCTTGCGCCACAGCGCCCCGCGCGAGCGCGACCAATAGTGGACGATCCCGGTGGCCAGCGTCGCGTGTAAAGCCGCCTGGTTCATATGGGCGACCATCAGCACGTCGCCGCGCGAAGCGTCGACGGTGACGCAAGTCGCGAGGCCGTCGGCGCCGAACTTCGGATCGAACACGGCGCCCTCTTCCCGGTCATTCGTCGCCTCAACTCCGGCTTTTGATCGTGCGTTCTCGTTCATTTCCGTCTCTCGTCGGCGCGCGGCTTAATGTCCGCGCGCTGTGGGCCTCGATTTCGGCTTTCTCGCGACCTATATAGGGGACGCTGAAAATCGGGCCAGGATGATCAACGACATCTATAATCGCCGCATTCTCGAGCTGGCGGCCAATATTCCGCGGCTTGGGAGACTTGCGAAGCCGGACGCGAGCGCGAGGGCGCATTCGCGGCTGTGCGGTTCGACCGTGATGATCGACCTTTGCGTCAAGGATGGACGCGTCTCTGATTTTGCCCATGAAGTGAAGGCTTGCGCCCTCGGTCAGGCGTCGTCCTCCTTGATGGCTCGGCATATCGTCGGCGCGACGGCCGAGGAACTCAACGAACTGCGCGATCGCATGACCCGCATGCTGAAAGGCAACGGTCCGCCGCCCGAAGGCAAATGGGCGGAGTTCGCCGTGCTCGAGCCGGTGCGCGACTATAAGGCGCGCCACGCCTCCACCCTGTTGACGTTCGACGCGGTCGCCGACGCCTTGGCGCAGATCGCGGCGCGCGAGGCGGCCCCGGAGGCCGCGCCCGCGCCGTGAGCGCGCTGGTCGCCGCGCCGCGCCGCGCCGCGCATGCGCTCATCCGCTTCTACCAGCTGACGCTGTCGAGCCTCGTCGGCCGACAGTGCCGGTATCTGCCGACCTGCTCGGCCTATACCGATGAGGCGATCCAGCGTTATGGGCTTTGGGCCGGCTCCTGGATGGGGTTGTCGCGAGTGTGCCGCTGCCACCCTTGGGGCGGCGCCGGCTACGACCCTCCGCCAGCTCGACTTCCCCCGAACGCCTCATGGGCGCATCCCTGGCGCTATGGACGGTGGCGCTCGGGCGAGTAAGCGAGCCTTGCCTCTCTTGCTCCCGGCCTTTATGCACGGGCGCCGTTCTTAACCCAGCCTTGACGAGATCTGACCGATGGCCGAGCCGCGCCGGGCCGCCGCAACTCTGCCTCGCTTCGAGGGCGGCCGCTTCCTCATTGTCGAGGCGCGCTACTATGAGGCGATCGGCGCCGACCTCCTCGCCGGCGCGACCCGCGTGGTCGAGGCGGCCGGCGCGGCCTACGACCTCATCAGCGTGACCGGCGCACTGGAGATTCCGGCCGGCATGGCGATCGCCCTCGATGCGGCGAAAGCCGCCGGCCGGCCTTATGACGGCGCCGTCGCGCTTGGCTGCGTCGTGCGCGGCGAGACCTTTCATTTCGAGATCGTGGCCGGCGAGTCGGCGCGGGCGCTGATGGACATGTCGGTCGAGCGTCGGCTCGCGCTCGGCAACGGCATTCTCACCACCGAGACGATCGACCAGGCCGCCGAGCGCGCCGATCCCGAACGCGGCGACAAGGGGGGCGACGCGGCGCGGGCGGCGATCGGCCTTGCGCATCTCGCCCGCAGGCTTAGCAAGCGATGAAACGGTCCGACCGACGGTCGGCGGCGCGGCTTGCGGCTGCGCAGGCGCTCTATCAGATGGAGATCGCCAGCAAGAGCCTCAACGATATCCTCGCCGAGTTCGAGGCTCACTGGATCGGGCGCGAGATCGAGGGCCAAGCCTATACTCCCGCCGACCCGGCGTTCTTCCGGGACGTGGTGTCGGGCGTATTGCGCGATCAATTGCCGATCGATCGCGGCCTGGACGACGCGCTGGCCAGGGGCTGGCCGCTGCGGCGGGTCGAAGCCCTCATGCGGGCCATCCTGCGCGCGGCCTACTACGAATTGCGCAGCCGCCCGGACGTGCCAGCGCGAGTGGCAGTGACCGAATATGTCGACGTCGCCGTCGCCTTCTTCGGCCCCGAAGAGAGCGGCATGATCAACGCCGTGCTCGACGCGCTCGCGCGCCAGACGCGGCCCGCGGAGTTCGCCGCCTAGTCACGCGGACAAGGCGCGCCGTCATTCATCCACTTGCCGAAGTCCAGCACGAAGTCGTCATGGCTGACCGGCGGGGTCGTGCGCGTCTCGCCGTTCGGCCGCTTGCCCGGGTCCCAGGCCCACAGCACCAGGAACTCGGTCGCGATATGGTGCAGCGTATCGGCGAGCTCCCGATTGCCGTTCATGCTCTTGTCCTTGAGATGACCGCAAAGCTCGGGCCCGCTGAGGGCGACTCCAGGCGACTTCTCGAACGTCATCTTCGCCGGCGCCATGACCCAGAATGGCTGGCCCGGATGCGCCGAATCCTCCGCCCCGGGAATGCCGGTCACCGGGTCGTTGCGGGTTCCGTGGCACGATCCACAGAGCAGGTACGACGTTCCCTGCCCGGGACGGACGAATCCGGTCTTCTCGGCCGTCTCGAACGGGAAGGTGTCTCCCCTGATCACCGCGTAGTAATGCGGATGGCGGTCGTCACCCTGGCGCGGATAGTCGCTGATGAACTCCGGCAGCTTCGGTGATGAGACGGTGTGGCAATTGATGCAGCGCGGCGAGGTCACGACGCTGTAAATGGCCTGCCATTCCTTGGTCCCCCCGCTCGTCGGATGAGTGGGCGCGTCGCAGCTCTGGGGCGCGTCGGGGCCGCACTTGAAGACCTTGGTCTTCAGATAATCGGCGAGCGCCTCCACGTCGTCGTCGTTGAGCACGCCCGGGTAGAGATGCGGCATCGGCGGCAGCACGGTCATGAGGAACGTCTTTAGAAGCGCGGGATCGGCAAGCTGGCTCTGCCGCAGCATCGGCGGCGCGCTGCCGCCGGCGCCCGCCAAGCCGTGGCACTGGGAGCAAGCTTGGCCGTAGATCGCCTCGCCCACGGTAATTCCGAAGCGGGCGGGCGGCGGCAGGCGGTCGAGCATGACCACGGCGGGCTGATCCGGCGCGTGGAGGCCGTACACGACGACGCGCAGGGGCCCCGCGATCGGGCTGGGGTTCTCCGTCATCCCGCCGACCGCCGCGGCCACATATTGCTCGCCGCCGACCGCGTAACTGATGAGGCCGTTGTTGAGGGCGCCGCCAGCGTCGATGCGCTTGAGCAGGGCGCCGGTCGCTGAATCGAGGGCGAGCAGATTGCCGCGGGTGTCGCCGGCGAACAGAAGGCCGCTGCGAGTGGGCACGAGGCCAGCCAGCACCTGCGAATCCGTCCGGTACCGCCAGAGCACCCGCCCGCTGTCGCCGTCAAGCGCGGTGATCCAGCCCTTAGGCGCCTTGAGCTTCGCCGCGGCGGCCCAGTCCTTGAACCCCGCGCCGCCCAGGTCGCCGAACTTCCTGTCCTTGACGAACCAGGCGCAATGATCGGCCATCCCCACGAACAGCGTGCCGACGCCGGGCCAATAGGCGGCGCCATTGAACATCGCGCCGCCCTGCACGCCGGGGCAGACGTAACGCCAAGTCTTATCGAGAGGCACGTCGTTGTTGACGAGGCTTGTTCCCGGAACCTTGAACGCCAGGCTATGCGTCGCCCGGTCGAGGCCGTGGACGTAGCCGTCCTTGCCGGCGATCGCCACCATGTCCTTGCCGGAGGGCGTGCGATAGAGCGTCGGCGTGGTCGCCAGATCCCAGTCATGCTCGTCACGCGGGACCGCCTGATAGTGCCAGTTCAGCCGTCCGGTCGCCGTATCGACCGAAATGATCGAGTCGGTGTAGGTCGTGGCAGGGATTTCGTTCGGATTTGAGTCGCGGTCGAAATCAGGGAAGGGATTGGAGACCCCGGCGAACACCTCGCCCGTCGCCGGATCAAGCGAGTAGCTCGCCCAGAAGCCCCCGCCCGCGTTGAACCCCAACGTTGTGTTGAAGCGCCATAGTTCCTTGCCGGTCTCGGCGTCGAGGGCGAGCAGGCGGCCGGCTATGCCGGCCTCGCTGAAGGCGATGCCGATGAACACTTTCCTCTGCCAGACGATCGGGGCAGACACAAACATCTCAAGTTTTTCTGTATCGGCCTCCTCCACGTCCCAAAGGATTTGGCCGGTCTTGGCGTCGAACGCCATGACGCGCCCATCATTGGTTCCGCGAAAGATTTTTCCATCCCCATAGCCGAGACCTCGGTTGCCGACGCCGACCGGCCGACGCTTCAACTCGAGCACGTTGCGCCAGCGCACGGCGCAAGTCGCGGCATCGATGGCGACCGTCTGAGCGTTGGTCGCGACATAGAGCGTTCGGTCGACCATCAGGAGGCCGCTGTTGAAGATGACCGGCTGATTGAGGCCGACCTCGCACACCTCCTTCAGACCGCCGACATTGTCCTTGTTGATCCGATCGAGATCGACATAGCGCTGGGCCGAGTAATCCTTGTTCATGGTGAACCAGTCGCCGGGTGCCGGTGCTCCCTGCGCCAGTGCGCCGACCCCGGCCAGTAACGTGAGCACGAGGAGCCCGGCGGCGAATCGCCTGGAGATCGGCTGAACCATCGGAGACAAACCGAAACCGAATTCCGGAGCCATGGCGATTATCCTGGGCTTAGGGGATGCGAACGGACCTCATTGTTGAACGTCGGCGCGTGCGCAGCGCGCCGGAAACACGAAGCATCAACGCTGCGCTCCAAGGACCGGAATGGGACCCCGCGCACTGACCCGCGCCAGACCGGCCTAAGGACGGGCTAGCGCGAATTGGCTCGAACGTTTGGTCAGCGCGCCGAAATGCGTCCCGACCGCTCGGGACAGGGGACAAACGATTGTCCCGACGGGGGCAAGATTAGGACTGGAACGGCTGCTGAAATGGCGGAGAGAAGGCCGTGGACCACCACGGCGCCCAATCGTCCTGGGTTCAGGGCCCAAGTCACGAGGTTCGCTTCACGCACCGTCGTCATGCGGCGCCTCTGGCGGGGGAATATCTTCTCGCGATACAATGGCCAAGGGGCCTTATGCAACTGTCGGGAAGGCGGACCGACGTCACGAAACCGTGATCTCTCGCGGCCTGCCGGCTGAGCCCGCAGACGTAGGCATTTCCGCGCCGTCAAGCCAAAAAACGCGTTCGCCAGCGAAATCCTTGTGGATAAACATTTCTGGCGATTTACTCCTCATTAACCATCGCCAATCACTTTCCACATCGCCTCGCGAGGCCTAACCTCCTGATTCGCGTTGCGAAAGTTGCGAAACAAGCGTCGAGGAGTGCCTGTCATGCGTTTGGTCGACCTATCCGAGGGCTTCTCCGGCCTCAAGCAATGGTCCGAGCCGGTCATCTACGATCGGCTGGTCGCCGCCTATTACAGACTCGTCAGCGACCGCGAGCTTGCGCGCGATCTCACGCGCCTGCACGCGCGCGTCTGGCGCGCCCTCATCGGCAGCGACGTGGCGGGCTTCGAGGAACTGCGCGAGACTCTGGTCGGCGCGCTCGAGCCTTGCAATCTGACGCTCGACCATCTGGCGGAGGTCGACGGCGAGATCATGATCGAACTGCTCGACGTGGTGATGGCGCGCTACAAAAGCTCGCACCGCACCGCGAGAGCCTATCATCTCGCGCTGATGGAGCTCGCCGGGCGATTGCCGCCGGTGCGGCTCGCCGCGTAACGGGCGCGGAGGCCCGCTTTACAGCTGCTCGCGGAGGCGTTTGCCTCTGAGCTCGCGATAGAAGGGTCGCGGCCGGCGCTTGTCCAGACCGCCTTCGAGCGCTTGCTTTAGGTCATCGAGCGCGGCGTGGGTGATCGCCGGCAGATCGAGGCTCCGCGCTTCGTCGAGCGGCGTCCAGACGAGTTCGACCAATTCCGCCTCGGCATGGACGGCGCCCTCGACGCGCCCCGCGATGGAGCGAGCATCGGCGATCAGAAAGCGAGCGTCGAAGCGCCTCGGGCGTCCGGGCGGGGTGATCGCGCGGGCGAGGAAGTCGATGGCGTCGAGCGCCGGATAGACGCCGGTGGCCGCGAACCGGGTCCAGGCGCCGGGCGGCGGATTCTCCGGCGCGCCATAGTCGGAGACGCCGACCGCGAGACCCGTCTCCTCGAAGGTTTCGCGGATCGCGGCCAGCGCCAGCGCCCGCGCGAACTCGGCCGAAGGCTGGCGCACGCGGGCGTTGAGCTTTTCCTCGACATGCGCGTCGAGCGCGCCCGCCGCGGCCATGCGCCGGTCCTCGGGCTCGACCCGGCCCCCTGGGAAAACGAACTTGCCCGGCATGAACCGGTGGCCGGCATGCCGCTTGCCCATCAGCACGCGCGCCGCCCCGCGCTCCGAACGTTCGACCAGGATGAGCGTGGCTGCGTCGCGCGGGCGCAGGGAGCGTCCGCGCTGGTCGGCCTCGGCCTCCGTCACGCGCGGTCGGTCCCGAAGCCGTGCATGCAGAGCGCCCATTGCTGGCCGACGATCGCCCCCTTGGCGCGCGGCAAGATGAGCGTACTCGCGACGACCGTCACGAGCACCCAAAACAGGGCGACCCAGAGTAGTGAGGAGTTTGGCCAGAGTTCATCGGACAAAAGGACGCCAGCGCCGACCCCATGGGCGACGATTAGCAGCGTCACGTAAGCCGGCGCGTCGTCCGCGCGGTGATGGCTCAAGTCCTCGCCGCAGACCTTGCAGGTATTGACGACCTTAAGATAGGAGCGGAACAGACGGCCCCGGCCGCAGGCCGGACAGCGTCCCATGAACCCGCGAATCATCGCTTCGCGCAGCGAGCGCTCCGGCGGCGGCGTTGGAACGCGCCAGATGCGAGACATGTCGTTCATCGACGCTCGCCCTTGCGAATCGGCTTGCGCGGCGCGGGCCTGCTTGGGTTTCGCATGGCCCGCGACTCGGACGAGGCGCGCACGATCGCGAACCTGAGCGCTCCGGCGAACGGCGCGGCCTCGACGAGACGGACCTTGACGGCGTCGCCCAGCCGGAACGTTTCCTTGGTCCGCGTCCCGATGAGCGCCCGGGTCGCCTCCTCGAAGCGGAAATAATCCTCGCCCAGGGTCGCGGCAGGCACGAAGCCGTCAGCGCCGGTTTCGCTCAGCTTCACGAACAGGCCGACGCGGGTGACGCCCGCGATGCGGCCAGCGAAAACGGCCCCGACCCGATCGGCCAAGTGCGCCGCGATGACGCGATCGACGGTCTCCCGTTCGGCCGCCATCGCGCGGCGTTCGGCGGCGGAGATGTGCTCAGCGATCTGCGCCAATTCGCCCCCGCGCATCTCGTTGAGGCCGTCAGGACCGAGGTTGAGCGCGCGGATCAGCGCGCGATGGACAACGAGATCGGCATAGCGGCGGATCGGCGAAGTGAAATGCGCGTAGCGGCGCAGGTTGAGACCGAAATGGCCGTAATTCTCGTGGCTGTATTCGGCCTGCGCCTGGGCGCGCAACACCACCTCGTTGACCAGGGCCTCGATCGCATGGCCGCGCACGCGGCTCAAGACGCCGTTGAAATGCGAAGGACGCATGCGCTCGCCCTTGGCCAGCTTGACGCCGATGGTGCGCAGGAACTCGATCAGATCCTCGAGCTTTTCGGCGCTCGGCGCGTCATGGGCGCGGTAGAGGAGAGGCGAGTGCGCGGCTTCGAGCGTCTCGGCCGCCGCGACATTGGCGAGGATCATGAATTCCTCGATCAGCCGATGCGCCTCGAGCCGCTCCGGCCACCGCACATCCTTGAGACGACCATCGGAGTCGA
>Ga0335073_10015902_pt1 | contig 10515 bp, 9 predicted proteins | sample Lox_Sample_22_FD_207093 | JGI IMG/M metagenome (GOLD analysis project Ga0335073, IMG submission 207093) | Soil microbial communities from Loxahatchee National Wildlife Refuge, Florida, United States - Lox_Sample_2.2 | ecosystem: Environmental > Terrestrial > Soil > Wetlands | place: USA: Florida...
CGAGGGTTGAATCACCCCGTCGTTATTACTGCCCTAACGGATCACTTCGCATACACCCTCAAAGTCGGTCAAATGGAGCCCAACGGAGATTATCCCATCACGGTAAACGTCTCCGGCAATGTCCCGGACACGGACCCGGACGCAGAAGCCTTGCGTGCGAAGCTGGCAAAAGAACAGGCTCTGATACCGTGGATTTATGATGCGGGGCATTGGGTTGAACGGCTTCTCACTGCCCGCTCATCGCTTTTGCAGCAGCCGGGAGCCGCTGCCCAAACTGCTGAAAAGTAGCGGGACAGGCTTCCAGCCCGTCCGATTATTAAAAACAATGCAGCCTGCGGATCGGCAAGATGTCTATCCCACTGCTTAAGCAATAAATCTGCAATGCGTAACATTTGGCGAAAAATGCTTTCCACCTGTCGACTGCCTCTGATCCTTTCCGCGCTCCTGGCAGCCGCCGTGCTCGCCGTCTATGCCCCGGTTGCGCATTACGACTTTATCGCCCTCGACGACGCCGATTACGTAAAGAACAACGAAATTATCAATCATGGTTTCTCCTGGAGCGGCGTCAAATGGTCTTTTGAAAATATCGTCTCAGGAAATTGGCACCCCATTACCATGCTTTCGCATATGGCCGATTGTCAGATTTACGGTTTATCGGCAGGCGGACAGCACGTTACCAACGTCCTGTTGCATCTCGCGAACACGCTTCTGCTGTTTTGGCTGCTATTGGCGCTAACCGAACGCCGGAAAACGGGAGCAGCCGTTCAGCCGGCCACAGCCCAACAGAGCCGCGCGCGCAAGCAAGGGGAAAACAAGGCCGGCGCAGGGAACGCGACATACGAAACTCCTGTTGCGCGCGCGAACATTTGGCCCTGCGCCCTTGTGGCCGCGCTGTTTGCGTTGCATCCACTCCATGTGGAATCCGTTGCCTGGATCGCCGAGCGCAAGGACGTCCTCAGCGCCTTTTTCGCCCTGTTGACCTTATTGTGTTATGCGAAATATGTGGAGATGTCTCGACTACAAAAGCGAATCGGCCTTGCCTTTTATTTTCTCGCCCTGTTCCTGTTCGCACTCGGACTGATGTCCAAATCAATGCTCGTGACGTTGCCTTTCGTCATGCTGTTGCTGGACTTCTGGCCGCTTCAGCGCTTCAACATTTCGATGGCTCAACGTCTTATTATCGAAAAAATCCCGTTCCTGATCCTGACAACAATTTTCAGCATCATCACATTTCTTGTGCAGAGAAAGGCCGGCGCGGTCGTGGCGTTGAAATATTTTCCGGTTCAGGAGCGACTCGCCAACGCGATGGTCGCTTACATGCATTACCTGGAAAAGACGTTTTGGCCTTCCTCCCTCGCCATGCTCTATCCGTATCACCACTGGTCTTCCGGGCAAATCACCGTTGCGACCATATTATTCATTGGACTTTCCCTTCTGGCGGTTTGGGCAGCGCCGCTCAAGCCATATGTATATGTGGGCTGGCTCTGGTTCGTGGGCATGTTGGTCCCGGTCATCGGAATTGTGCAGGTCGGACTTCAATCTATGGCAGACCATTATACCTATTTGCCTTTGATCGGCATCTTCATCGCCCTCGCCTGGGGCCTCGCGGATCTTGCAAATGATGCACTCCGAATTCCGCAATTGGGCTGTCAGCCACTTTTGGCTTCTGCGGCCGTTCTAGCCATCGTATGCCTAAGTGTCGCGAGTGCCATTCAGGTGTGTTTTTGGCGAAATTCCGAAACATTGTTTAACCACGCAATAAGCATTACAGGCCACAATACAGTCGCCCACTATATTCTCGGTGCGCTCTATGATTCCCAGGGCAAGTCGGATGCGGCGGCTACGCAATTCACGGAAGCCATCGACGATGATCCCGGAAATGTAAAAGCGCGTTGCGGCCTGGGTTATATTTTCTGCAGCCAGGGCAAGCTGGACGAAGCCGCGCAACAATATCAAATCGCCCTGCGCATCGCCCCTGACCTGGCAAAAGCGCACTTTGGCCTGGGTGATGTGCTCATGAAACAACACGATTTTGACCACGCCATGAGTGAATATTCCCTCGCTCTCCAATCTAACCCGAACATTCCCGAGGCGCATTACCAAATGGCCGCTTTGTTTAGCGCAAAAGGCGACCCCGCCTCCGCAATATCTCAACTCGAAGAGGCCGTGCAATTGGCGCCCGATTGGCCGCTCGCTCTCAACAACCTCGCCTGGATGCGGGCGACCGAGGCCGATTCAAAATTGCGTGACGGCAACGAGGCGGCGCGCCTGGCGATGCGGGCGGTCGTTCTTACCGGGAAAAGCAATCCTTCAACCCTGGACACACTCGCCGCCGCTTACGCCGAAACCGGAAAATTTCCCGACGCAACGGCCACTGCGAAAACAGCCATCGAAACCGCCAGCGCCGCGGATGAAACCAACCTCGTCCAGGAAATCCAATCCAGGCTTAAATTGTATCAATCCCAGCAACCCTATCGTGAGTAGTCGTTCAACATTCCCAACCAAATCCGCTCTTCCACCCAACGCCTGTCTTTTACGCACTGCATCAAGAGTCCAGGAAACACACTAATCCACTAATCCAAAAATCCATTAATCCATAGGCAATTATTTGGGCGCCACACTGACAATCACCGGCACCTTCAATTCAGGCAAAAACGGAGACGACGTATCAATGATCACATCGCCGCTCGTGAATTGCTGCGGCAGCTCTGCGAATTTAAGAATGAGTGTGAATAGCTTTCCAGCTTCCGAGGGCGTAACGCTCGCGTTCATCCCTTTGATGCTTGAGCGCACAGTCTGAATCGTTACCGGTTTATCGAGGATGGACTTCAGTTCCACCGTCCGCGTGAGAGACTGTGCCGGATAATTCGTTATGGAAACTCCGAAGTCGGGAATTACCCAATAAATTTGGGCCGGGTCGGCGCTTAATTCTCCCTGCATGTCACAGGACAGGAACATCGTCTGAACCGGACGATCAACCTGGTTGCTGGCCCACAACTGGACGTTCGCAATCATGGTGGAGGGTGGATGAGGCGGCCGATGGACCGTCACGTTGACCTGGGCCGAGCCGGCTTCCGGCGTCACCGATGGGTCCAGCGCCGCGCTCACCCACTTTTGGGACGTGAGCAATTCTTTCAGCGCCAGCGGTTGGCCGTCATTCCGGACAATCGTAAAAGCCGCGCGCGCCTCGTCTTTGTCCGCGGGCAGCACCATTCGCAGGACCATTGGGCTCAGTTCATAAAGCGGCGTGTAGTCCAATTGCACCGTCAAATCCACTTCGGGTGTTTTGGGATCAGTCGAATGCACCATGATTTGCTTCTGCACCTGCCCCATGACATGGTCCAGGTTGATGGTGTAAGAGATTTGGCCGCTTTGGCCGGGGGCGAGCTTGTTTGGGGATACTTCGGCCACTGTGCAGCCGCAGCTCGTGTCCGGTTGCGCGATTTCCAAAAGCGCGGTGCCGGTATTCTTGAATTTGAAAACGCCCGACACCTTGCCCGGCGCGGTCAGCTTGCCCAAATCGCAAAAATTTGTTTCAAACTGAATGACCGGCGTGCCGTCGCTGTAACCGTCCCTGGCGTTAACAGTCGAGGCGAAACACAAGACGCCCATACTCAATCCCAACGCAACACTCAAAGCCGTTTTCATGCTGGTTAAATCCCGGTTTGTCGTATTACCAACTCCTGCTCGTACGCCGATATTTGGCGCAGGATTGGCCGTTTTTGTCAAGGAATTACCGTTACGTTTTGCGTGGTGCGTAGTGCGTCAGGAAACCACCGTCAACGCCAGTGCCATATTTGACGCACATTCCACAATCCGCATTCCGCATTAACTAACGATCCGTCGCCCTTCATCCAGGAAGATGCCTTTGAAATTCATCTCCAATGCCTGCGGATTCGAGGCTTTAGCCAGCGCCTCTTTCTCCGTGACTCTTCCTGCCTTCACCAGGTTAAAGAGCGATTGATTGAACGAAATCATGCCATCGTCGCCTCCCGTTTCGATGGCGATCGATAGCTTGTCGAGCCGGTTTTCTTCGATCAATTTTTTGACCAGGGGTGAGTTCATGAGGATTTCCAGGGCTGGCGTCATTTTGCCATCCACGGTTCCCACCATGCGCTGGGCAACGACGCCGCGCAAGACGCCCGCAAGCTGACGGCGAACCTGTTCGCGTTCGTCGGCCTTGAAAAAGTCCAGGATACGGGTGACTGAAAGCGCCGCCGTCGTCGTGTGCAGCGTGGACAGCACAAGATGCCCGGTGTCAGCCGCGCTCATGGCCGCGGTAAAGCTGATGTCGTCGCGCATTTCGCCCACCATGATGATGTCGGGGTCCTGCCGCAAAACGTGCTTCAGCGCGTGATGAAAAGACATTGTGTCCAGGCCAATTTCCCGCTGCTCCAGGACCGATTGATTGTCTTCAAAGGCAAATTCGACCGGGTCTTCGAGCGTAACGATGTGCTTTTTAAAATTGCTGTTAATGTGTTCGATCATCGCGGCCAGGGTCGTGGATTTGCCCGAACCGGTGGAGCCGGCCACCAGCACGATTCCGCGGGGCGCTTCGGCAATTTTTTTGACCTGCGGCGAAAGGCCCAATTCTTCGAAACTGGGCACGTGTGTCTTCACATAACGCATGGCCAAACACCACTGGCTGCGTTGCTGAAACAGATTCGTCCGAAATCGGCCGATGTCCGGCACAAAATAGGAAAAATCAATCTCACGCTCTTCATCCAGGCGCTTTTTCAAATGCGCCGGTGTGATGGTTTCCACCACTTTGTTCATCCAATCCATAGTGGGGAATGGAGCATCCACGGCTATCAGTTCGCGGTTGATGCGGAAGATGATGGGCGTCCCAATTTTCAAGTGGACATCGGATGCGCCGCCGTCCACGGCGGTTTTCAAAATCTTATTAAACAATTCCATAGTGGACGGACTATCATAACCGATTTTGCTCCGAACGCCAGTGGCGAAAAAACATCTCTAATGGCATTACGCAGTCCGCATCCCGCAATCCGCATTTCGGACCGTTTCCACCAATGCCTCAATATTCTCGAGTTTGGCCTCCGGCGGCACGCCGTGGCCGAGGTTGAAAATGTGCCCGGGCCGTCCGCGCATCTCTTCCAGAATACGCTGTGTTTCCTTCCTCACCTGATCCGGCGTGGCCGTCAGAAGGGCGGGATCCAGATTGCCCTGGATTCCCACGGACGGCGGCAGCACTTTGCGGACATCCGCGAGCCGGACACTCGAATCGATTCCCAAAATGTTTGCTCCCGTCGCCACGAGTCTATTCCATTCATGACAATCCTTGGAAAAAACGATAACCGGGACTGTGCCGCCAAGCCCGGCCACGATCTCCTTCATCCATCTTGCTGAAGCTGCCGGAAAATCCTCCGGTGAAAGCAACCCTCCAAGACTGTCAAAGATTTGTACGGCATCCGCGCCTGCGGCAATCTGCATTCGCAATAACCTTGTCACGGCGGCGGTCAACGTTTCCATCAAACGGGAAAAGAGCTCAGGTTGACCGGAAAAGAGTTTTTTTGCGCGGACGAATTCCCGGGCGCTGCCGCCTTCGACCATAAAATTGGCGAGCGTCCAGGGCGAGCCGGCAAAGCCAATCAGCGCAGTTTTTTCGTCCAATGCCTTTTTCGACAGCTCGATCGCGCGCGAAATGTATTCCAACTTTTCCTCCATCGCCGCGAGATTGAGGGCGGCAATGTCCGCGGCGTCGCGCAATGCAAAATCCATTTGTATGCCGCCCGTTTCCCGAAAACGATATCCCTGCCCCAGGCCTTCGGCTGCCACCAGGATGTCGCTAAACACGATGGCTGCGTCAAAGTCGAAACGGCGGACCGGCTGGAGCGTCACTTCGGCGGCCAGGACGGGTGTGCGCACCAACTCCAGGAAATCGTGCCTGGCTTTGAGTTGACGATATTCCGGCAGGGCCCGGCCCGCCTGCCGCATGAGCCAGACCGGCGGACGGTCAACCGCCCGGCAACCGCAGGCATCGAGAAATCGTTGGCGATTTGTCATTTTCCCCTAAAATTACCAAGTAGTGGGACGGGCTTCAAGCCTGTCCTATACTTTGGAAAGGTGGTCCTCCCGGACAGGCAAAATGCCTGTCCCACTAACATTTGCCAAAAAACTGCGCAACTTTAACCAATGGCCGGTTTTTAATTTTTTGATGAATGACGAGCTACTTCAGAACTCGCAGCGACAATTGCGGGAGTTGCTTTCCAGGCTGCCGGACGCGCCACTCGCGTCCAATTTTACCGCCCGCGTGTTGCGGGCGATTGAAGCCGAGGAAATGCGCCGTTCCCGATGGGGAGTCCTGACTTGGAATTGGCGGGTTTTTTTCCCCCGCGTCACCGTGACGGCCGCCGCGGCAGGCATCGCCGTCGTTGCGCTTTATCAGCACCAACTGGGCATTCAACGTCAAAACCTCGTCCGAAGCGTCGTCGTCGTCGCTTCCCAGCCAATGCCCAGCCTTGAAGCCCTGAAGAATTTCGACGCCATCCAGCGCATGGGCCAGGCCGCCCGGCCCGATGATGACCTGCTCGCGCTTGCGTCCGACATGAAATGAATCATTTCCCTCAAGGGCGGGGGTGGTTGGTCCTGATTCCGGCCGCGGTGCTTGTCGTTTTTTCCGCCGCCGGCCAAAACATCCCAAATTCGGCGAACAGTCCGGCCCCGTTCCCTCTTCCGCAAGCCGTGGCTCTGCCACCGATGCCTTCAGCGCCCTCGCCAGTGGAATATTTTCGCAAGTTGCTGGCTATGTCGCCGCAACAGCTTCAAGCCTTCGTGGCTCATAAGTCGCCCAAAGTCCGGGAGCGAATTCTCGCCAAAATCAACGAATACGCCGCGCTGGATCCGGATGAGCGCGAACTGCGCTTGCGCGCCACAGAGCTGCGTTGGTATTTGATGCCAATTCTCCAGGGCCCTGCTGACCAACGGGCCGCGCAACTCGCCGTCGTGCCGGCAGATATCCGCGACCTCGTTCAGTCCCGGCTCATGCAATGGGAAATTTTACCTCCGGACCTGCAACAGGAATTTTTGGAAAACGAAGGTATCGCCGGCTATTTCGCCGGGCTCAACGCCACCAATGTCAGTTTCGACGCCCGGACACCCCAAACGCCCAGCAGCGCCGAACAGGCGCGTTGGAACTCCTATTCAGAAAGCCAGCGCCAGGGAATGATTCTGCAATTCAATGCTTTTTTCGATCTTTCCCCCATGGAGGAACGGAAGGCGCTCGGCAAATTGACGGATACCGAGCGCCGGCAAATCGAAGCGGCATTGCAGACCTTCCAAAACTTGCCGCCGCTCCAGCGGCTCCAGTGTATCCGCGCATTTGGAAAATTCGCGAGCATGAGCCGGGAAGATCGGACGAAATTTCTAAAAAATGCCCAACGCTGGTCGCAAATGACTGCGTCTGAGCGGAAGACCTGGTGCGACCTGGTGGCACACGTGCCTCAATGGCCTCCAGTGCCTACCGCCGCGATCATGCCACCACCCATACCGCCGCCCTTTCCCTCCGTGCAGCAGAGTTTGCATACCGTCGCCGCCACAAATCATGGCTGATGGGTAGGAGCGGACATGAGTCCGCTCTAATTCATTCGCGCATTGACCGTTCGACTTGGCTCGCCGTCCAACCCGCCCAACCATCGGCGAACAATTCACCCTCTCCTACGGGAGGGCAGGGTTGAGAATTCGCCAAGGAACCTTCGCGCATTGAACCCCTGAGCCGGGAAGATCGTTCGTCGTACCAAACAATCGGCGGACGATTCTCCCTCTCCCAGCGGGAGAGGGCCGGGGTGAGGGAGAGTCTTTTGGTGGGGATTCGTTCTACCTGAAATGCCTAACTGCTTGGAAATCAATAACTGCATTTTCAGGTTCATCGAGAGAATATTTCGGCGCGCTGCGGCTGGCCTCCGACACAGCCGCGCTCCGGACGCGCTTCACGAAGAATCCCAACGATTCCCAAATCGCGCCAATTATTTTTGTGTCCTTCGCTTTTCCTGGTTTTCAATCCGTTTAAATCCGATAAAATGTTGGTGTGGATCCTATTGCATTCCAGCATGGCTTCATCACCATCCATTGGTATGGCGTGATGATTGCCCTGGCTTTTATGGCCGGGCTTTGGACGGCGACGTTACGCGCCCGGCGGGAAAATATTTCTGCCGAACGCATCGGCGACGTAGTCTTGTGGCTCATGGTTGGATCCATTCTCGGCGCGCGCGTCGTTTACGTGACCACCTATTGGCACGAAGAATTTGCCGGACAACCAATATTCGAGATTTTCGCGATCTGGCACGGAGGGCTCGTCTATTACGGCGGGCTGATTGGCGGCATCGCCGGCGCTTTGGCCTATATGCTTTGGAAAAAGATGCCCATCTGGAAAACCGCCGACGTCCTGGCGCCCAGCATCGCACTCGGCAGCTTCTTTGGCCGCATGGGTTGCCTGCTCAATGGCTGTTGCTACGGCCGCCAAACTGACCTTCCCTGGGCCATCACCTTCACCAATCCCCTGGCGCATGAACTGTCCAACACGCCCTTGAACGTTCCGTTGCACCCCACGCAAATCTATGATGGCGTCCTGAACCTCGCGCTCTATGCCTTTTTGGCCTGGCTTTTCAAACGCAAAAAATTCGACGGCCAGATATTTGCCACGTATTTGATTTGCTACGCCATCCTCCGCTCTGTAGTAGAACATTATCGAGGCGATTATTCCGGACTGCACTATCATCTGGGACTGACACCCGCGCAATGGATCAGCGTGCCGATGTTTATCATCGGTCTTGCCATGGCCGCGATTCTTTCGCGCCGCACCGAGCCGAAACAAACTTAAGGCGTTGTGCCTATTGTGAGGTTTCTAGAAATGAAGGACCAAAATCCAACATCCAGGCCCCAGAGAATGTTCAAGCACCAGACGCGCAAAATTGGATGTTGGAACCTTGGTGTTTCTCCGGAGCTTGGTGCTTGGAATTTGGATCTTCAGTTGCTGATTCAAAATCTTTGCCAGGCCATTCCGCAATCTGCAATCTGCAATCCTCAATGACAGCCCCCCTCTTCCTCGCCGGCCCAACCGCCGTGGGCAAATCCGAAATCGCCCTCGCATTGGCCGCGAAAATCGGCGGTGAGATCATTTCCGTGGACTCCATGCAGGTCTATCGCGGCCTGGACATTGGGACAGCCAAGCCGGATGTCGCCACACAAAAGAGCATTCGGCACCATTTGATTGACGTTTGCGATCTGTCAGAGCCTTTCGACGCCGCCAAATTTGTTCAATTGGCGAATCTGGCTGTGATTGAAATTCAGACGCGCAATCACGTCCCCATTTTTTGCGGCGGAACGGGCCTTTATTTCAAAGCGTTTCTTAATGGCATCGGCGCCGCCCCGGCGGCGGATCCGCAACTGCGCGCTGAACTGGAAGCGATACCGCTGCCGCAACTCCTCGAAGAACTGCGCGAACGCGACCCGGACGCCTATGCCAAAATAGATCAGGCAAATCCTCGCCGCGTCATCCGCGCCATCGAAATCGTCCGAACGACCAACAAACCCGTCGCCGCGTCTCAGGCCGATTGGGCAGGCGATAACCAAAGTGCAACACGTAAAACGATAACCGTGTTTGCGCGCTCGGGCGGCGATTTGCTCCAACGCATTGACTCACGCGTGGACGAAATGTTCCGGCGCGGTCTGGTAGAGGAGACCCGCGAATTGCTCGAACGCGGCCTTGGAAAAAATCAAACAGCGATGCAAGCCATCGGCTATCGCCAGGTCGTCGAGCATTTGCGCGGCGGCCGAGATTTGGACCAAACGGTGGAACTGGTAAAGATCCGCACCCGCCAATTCGCCAAACGGCAGCTCACCTGGTTTCGCCGTCACGCCCATTGTAAATGGATTGAACTCAAGCCCGCGGAAACCGTAGAGGGGATCATGGCCCGATTATCTCACTGAAGTTTTTGTCCGCAGGCGGAACGGGGGCAGCACCACTGGCAACCGCCGCGCAACGCAGATTTCCGCAGATTTTTTCGACGGGGATCCAATTCGGATGTGGCAATTGTCGGCAAAGCCGCTAACTGAAGCCCTGTAAGGGCGGCCGATAATAGCCCCGGGCAAGCGACTCTGGGAGCACAGCCCGGTGTATCAACGCCCATGAATTAGCCGCTGACTGTGAAACCGCGCGATAGCGCGAATCTGATCTGCGGCATCATCCGTCCAACCAACGGCTCTTGAAACTATTAGATCACTGGCCCTCGACGGTTCCAAAACTCACGCACCTCTCGTCCTCCTTAACAATTCCTCTCCCGATATATACCGCCGTCCCACGTTCCGGCACGTGCACGATGTCATATACAAAACTTAGCCCTTTTCGTCATCCATCGTTGGATTCAATTCTTTTCGGACTCCGTTTCGGACGGCCTCGATATCCACATAATATTTGTCGAGGACTTTTGCGGCCGGGCCGTCGGTCTCGCGCATTAGCCCCAACAAAAGATGCTCGGTACCGATATAAGTATGTTGAAG
>Ga0335073_10015904_pt1 | contig 10514 bp, 9 predicted proteins | sample Lox_Sample_22_FD_207093 | JGI IMG/M metagenome (GOLD analysis project Ga0335073, IMG submission 207093) | Soil microbial communities from Loxahatchee National Wildlife Refuge, Florida, United States - Lox_Sample_2.2 | ecosystem: Environmental > Terrestrial > Soil > Wetlands | place: USA: Florida...
TTCCCAACGCCAAGCCCACCTGGCAGAAGGGCGCGCTCGCACAGATTCCCCTGATGGTGCAACTCGGCGGCGCGCTCGCGTCGGTATCATTAGGGATCGCGCGTCACGCGATCGAAGCGCTCAAGGAACTCGCGATCTCCAAGGTCCCCCTCGGCACGTTCGCCTCGCTGCGCGAGCGTCCCGTCGCGCAGCTTCAGTTAGGCGAGGCCGAAGGCACGCTGCAGGCGGCGCGCGCGTATCTGCATCAGAGCGTCAACGAGGTCTGGCGCAAAGGCGAAGCCGGCGAGCCGTTCGATCTGCCCACGCTCGCAGCCGCGCGCCTTGCGACGGTGACTGCGGGCAAGCTAGCCGCCCGCGCCGTTGACCTCATCTACGACGCCGCCGGAATCAGCGCGATGCAGACCGCGCTGCCGATCGAGCGATGCTGGCGCGACGTACATGCAGTCACCCAGCACGTAACGATGAACACCGCCCGCTACGAAGTAGTCGGCCGCATCCTGTTCGGCCTGCCGCCCACGACGCCGTTGGTTTAAGCGACACGCCCTGGAATGTGGCGTGAGCCGCGCGGCTACGTGTCCAACTGCGGGCAGGGACGCCCATAGGGACGCGCACCCCACAGATTCTTAGAGGCATATTGCGCCCGTTCACCAACAGTCACCGCCCAGCGACCATTCGTCATATTGATCGAAAAATTCCGTCATCCCCAGCGAAGTCGAGGGATCTTGGAGGCCCCCAAAGGGGCCGGTGCCAAACATCGCGCGCAGCGCTTTCGTTTGTTGCCTGTGAACCCCGCCGCAACATCCTGCCGCCCATCCCACATTCTGGTAAGGTCACGATCGATGGAGACCCGGCTATTCATCAACGGCGCGTATGTCGATGCGGCGGGCGGCGCGCGCTTCCTTGATATCGAACCCGCAACCGAACGCGAGCTCGCCCAAATCGCGAGCTCCTCCGATGCCGACATCGACCGCGCCGTCGCCGCCGCGCGCGAAGCCGCCGATCGTGGTCCATGGCCGCGCATGAGCGCCGAGACGCGCGGCAAAATCCTCGGCCGCTTTGCCGATACGATCGAGCGCCACGCGCGCGAGCTCGGGATGCTCGAGGCGCGCGACGTCGGCAAGCCCGTCGCCGAATGCGTCAATCACGACGTCGCGCGCGCCGCGCGCAATATCCGCTTCTTCGCCGCCGCCGCCGAAACCTGGACCCAGGAAGCCGCCGCGAGCGAGGCGAAGTTCCTCAGCCGCGATCTGCATCTCGTCAACTTCACTGAGCGTCCGCCACTCGGAGTCGGCGCGATCGTCATCCCGTGGAATTCGCCGCTCATGCTCGGCACCTGGAACCTCGGCCCCTGCCTCGCCGCGGGCAATACCTGCGTGTTGAAGCCATCGGAGCTTGCGCCGCTCACGTCGATCGCACTCGGCGCGATCGCCAATGAAGCGGGTCTGCCGCCCGGCGTGCTCAATATCGTGCCCGGCCTTGGCGATGCGGGCGCGGCACTCGTGGCGCATGCTGGAGTGCATGCGATCGCGTTCACGGGCGGTGTCGCCACCGGCAAGCGCGTGATGGCTGCGGCGGCCGAGTCGCTCAAGCGCGTTACGCTCGAGCTCGGCGGCAAGTCGCCGAACCTCGTCTTTGCCGACGCCGACCTGAAGCTCTCCGCCGCAGGCGTCGCGCGTTCGATCTATCGCAGCCAGGGACAATCGTGCGTTGCGGGATCGCGCCTGCTCGTCGAGCGGCGCATTGCCGACGATTTTATTTCAAGGCTCATCGCGGAAATTCCCAAGCTCAAAATCGGTGACCCGCTCGTCGATGGCACCGAATATGGCCCTCTGATCTCGGGCGCCCATCGCGAGCGTGTCCACGCCTTCGTCGCCGAAGCGATCGCATCGGGCGCGAAGCTGCTCGCGGGAGGCAAGGTTCCCGAATTGCCGCGCCCCGGGTTTTACTACGAGCCGACGCTTCTCGACGAAGTTGACGAGAAGTCGCACGCCGTCAACGAAGAGATATTCGGGCCCGTCCTGACGATCGAGCGCTTTGACGACGAGGACGGCGCAATCGCAAAGGCCAACGCCTCGCGCTACGGCCTGGCGACGTACCTGTGGACCTCCAAAGTCGATCGCGCGTTGCGCGTAGCGTCGCGGATCAAAACCGGGATGGTCTGGGTCAACAGCTTTTTCCTGCGTGACCTGCGCACGCCCTTCGGCGGCGCCAAGCAGAGCGGCCTCGGCCGCCAGGGCGGCCGTTTCAGCCTCGAATTCTGGACCGAGCCGAAGCTCGTGTGCCTGGCCTATGGCGAGGAGGAGCGCGATGGGTGAGATCAGGGCCGCGATTTTCACGACCCACGTGCCGCGCCTGATGATAATCGACCCCGCGGCGCGCCGGGCTTACATGGGCCGCAACGTCACGACCTTTTATGATGCGATGCCGCAGGTTGAGCGCGAGCGGCTGAGCTCCCTCCACTTCGACACCTTCGTGCTGATCGATTCGCACTGGTTTACCACGCTCGAATACGTGATCAACGCGCACGAGCGCCTCGCCGGCGTGTACACCTCCGAGGAGTTGCCGGCGATGCTGCACGATCTCGAATACGACTATCGCGGCGACCCCGAGCTGGCGCGCGCGATCGAGCAATCAGCTAAGGAGCATGGGATGCGCGCGCTCGCCTCGGCGCATCGCAATCTGCCGCTCCATTATCCGACCCTCAACGTGATGTACTATTTCAATCCCGGCGCGCGCCGCCGCGTCGTCTCGATGAGCGTGTGCCAGACAGCGTCAGTCAAAAACGACCTCGCGCTCGGCGCAGCAGTCGGCGACGCGATTCGCAAATCAGATCGGCGCGCGGTGATCGTCGCGTCGGGCGGCATGTCGCATCGCTTCTGGGACTACGATCGAGTCCTCGATCACGCGTCGGCCTCGCCCGAGGACATCAGCTCGACGGCCAATCGCCTCTACGACGAGCGCATCATGGAATGGTTCAAAGCGGGGCGGCACGACGAAGTGCTGAAGTGCGCCGACGATTTCCGCGCCCACTGCTCGCCCGAAGGCCGCTTCTCGCATTATCTCGTAATGGCCGGCGCGCTCGGCGCAGAAAAATGGAACTGGCGCGGGGAGCAATTCGGCCGCTACGAAGCCGCGATAGGCACGGGGCAGTCGATTTTCTACTTCGCGCCCTAACCTGGGTATCGAGGATTTGACAGAAAAACGTAACTATATATAGTTACAAATTGAACAAGCTAAGCAAGCTGCTGGCCGAGGCCCGAAACAATCCTGGTGGACTTTCCTTCAGCGACTTCGAAAGTTTGATGAATCAGGCCGGATGGAGATTTGATCGCCAGCGCGGCAGTCATCGCATCTGGTATTCCCCTGAGAGGTTGATGCTTTCAGTGCAACCCAGGCGCAACAAGGCAAAGAGCTATCAGGTCCGGCAGTTTCTGCAGATTTATGAAAAAGAAACCTCGAGTGGCTAAGCAAGACCTGTTCGACGGATACGGCGTCGAACTCTTTATAGACGAGGACAACGACTGGCTCGCACATCTCACCGAGCTTCCTTCTATCTCCGCCTTCGGCTCATCGCCGCAGGCCGCGCTCAAGGAACTCGCTGCGGCGTGGGAACTCGCCAAGGAATCGTACGCCGCGAATGGCCTCGAAATTCCAGTCGCACCTGCGCGGCGGGAATATCGTGGCGTGTTTCAGGTGCGGATCGACAAGCGGGTCCATCGCGCGCTTGCAATCGAGGCCGAGCGAGCCGGAGTGAGCTTAAACGCGCTTGTCGCAGAGAAGCTCGCCAAGTCGACGGACATCTAGCAGCTTCGGAGGAACGCACTGATGAAACTCGTGCATGGAATTATTGCGATGCTGGTGACCCCGTTTCATGACGACTACCGGCTTAATGAAGATGCATTGCGGGCCGAGGTCAGGTGGGCGCTCGACAATGGCGCCGAGGGTGTCGTCGCCGCGCCGAGTATCGGCGAGTTCCTGCACTTGAACGAGGCCGAGCGCACTCGGGTCTTCGAGATCGTGATCGAAGAGGCGCGCAAGCGCAGCGGTGTCTCCGCACTCGCGATGACCTCCGGCGCGACCACGCTCGAAACTCTGCACTACGCGAAGATCGCCGCGCGCCTCGGCTACGATGCGCAGCAGGTGATCGCGCCGTACTACTGGCGATGCGGCGAGACCGAAGTCGAGCATCATTTTCGCATGGTCGGTGAGGCGGGCGACCTGCCGGTTGTCATCTACCACAATCCCGCGCTCAGCAAGTTCAACATCTCGCCGCGCTTCGCCGGCCGCCTCGCGACGCTGCCGGGCGTCGTCGCGTTCAAGGAAGTGCTGACCGACTTGCAGCATCTCGAGGCGCTCTACGACGAGGTCGATGGCCGCGCGGATATCTACAACACCTTCCGCGTGCTGCTCGCAGGTCTCATGCTCGGCGCGGCGGGCGGCTTGATTAATATTTTCGCCGTGCCCGCTTCGGCCGCGCTGCTCCGCGCGTTCAAGGCCGGCGATTACAAGCGCGCCGAGGAAATCCAGCGCCGCCTTAATCGATGCTTCCCGCGCGGCGGCGAGGAAACTCTCGGTCATCTCGGCACAACCAAGGTGACAGCCTCCGTCGCGACCGGAATCGAGATGGGACCGGCGCGACCGCCGTACATGGCGCCGGCAGACGCCGCCGAGCGAATCAAGAAACGGCTGCCGCTGCTCAAGGAGATCCTCTGAGATGGGCGCGCGCTCGGGCAACAACTACCTGTCATCGATAAAGAAGCTGGGCGGCGAGATCTGGCTCGGCGGCGAGCGCGTCAAAGATCCGACTACGCATCCGGGCCTCATGCACGCGGCCCGCTCGCTCGCCTCGCTCTACGACATGCAGGCCGAGCGGCCCGAGGCGATGACGTTCCGCACCGAAGACGGCGGCCGCGCCGGAATCTCGTTCATGATTCCGAAGAGCGTCGACGACGTGCGCAAGCGCTCGCGGATGATGAAGGCGTGGGCCGATTACAGCGGCGGCATGATGGGCCGCACCCCCGACTATCTCAACGCGAGTATCGCGGCGATGGCGGCCGCGCGCGAGTTCTTCGCCGAGAGCGATCCACGCTTCGGCGACAATATCTGGAACTACTATTTGAGCGCGCGCGAGCATGACTGGTGCGCGACGCATACTCTCGTCAATCCGCGCGCGAGCCGTGCGCAGGGATGGGCGGGGCATACCGACGCCGACCTCGCACTCAAGCTCGTCGACAAGACGAACGAGGGAATCATCGTCAACGGAGCGCGGATGCTCGCGACGCTCGCGCCGCTCTCGGAAGAACTGCTCGTGTTTCCATCGACGGTGCTTAGGGCGGAGTCTGCTGCGGAGCCGTTCGCGCTCTCGTTTGCGATCAACTGCAACGCCAAGGGCCTCAAGTTCCTGTGCCGCGAGACGTTTGACCTCGGACGCTCGCATTTCGATCATCCGCTCGCCTCGCGCTTCGAGGAGATGGACGCCGTTGTCATCTTCGAAAATGTGACGGTGCCTTGGGAGCGCGTATTCCTGTGCGGCGATGTCGCGCGATGCAACGCGCTCTACGGCGCGACCAATGCTGTCGTCCACATGATGCACCAGGTCGCGGTAAAGAACGTCGCCAAGAGCGAGTTTCTGCTCGGTCTCGCAACGCGAATCGCCGAGGTCGCCGATGCGATGCCACTGCAGCATGTGCGCGAGCGCCTGGCGGAGATGATCACGACGACCGAGACGATGCGCGCGTGCCTGCGCGCGTCGGAAGCCGATGCGTCCGTCGATAAATGGGGCGTATGCGTGCCGGCGCGGCCGCCGCTCGACACGGCGCGCAACCTGTTCCCGAAGCTCTATCCGCGGATGGTCGAGATCATCCAGCTCAACAGCTCGAGCTCGCTGATGGCGACGCCTGCGGCGAGCGATTTCGCTAATCCTGCCGAGTTGCCCGATATCGAGAAATACTTTGCATCTGTAGATGCGGCCGCGCGCGAGCGCGTCGCGCTCTATCGCCTCGCCTGGGACGTCGCATGCAGCGCATTCGCGGGCAGGCAGGTGTTATACGAGCGCTTCTTCTTCGGCGATCCGGTCAGGATGGCTTCGGCGCTGGTCGATAATACCGACCTGAAGCCCTTGGTAGAGCGGGTAAAGCAATTCCTGAATCGTCCCACATGATGATTGCCGATCTCTTTGAATAACCTCGCCTTGAATAACCTCTCCCGTTTTGCGGGCGAAATTATTCAAACCAGGCAGAGCGAATGCATCGAGCGTTGTGCGGCTTGACTGTTGGAGGGCGCGACGATACTTTCGGCGCGTCACGTTTCGCGTGCTCCTATGAAGGCAACCTTCGCAGATATCCAAATCGTTTAGGGAAAATTCGAAACCTGACTTGTAAAAAGCCCCGGGCTTCGATGCCCGGGGCTTTTTCTTTTTCTGCTTTGAGGATTTGCGATGGATATGCGTGAAGATTCTCGCGAGCGCGCCGAGGTGCGGGTGAGCCTGCTCCGGCGGCATCGCGATTTCCGCCGGCTGTGGACCGGCGAAACGATTTCCGTGTTCGGCACAAGGATGGGCGACGTTGCCGTGAGCTTCGCCGCTGTTATCGCGCTCGGTGCGACTCCACTCCAGATGGGAATGCTCGCGGCGGCGCGCCTGGTCCCTAAACTTATCTTCAGTCTCGTCGCCGGAGTGTGGGTCGATCGCGTCCGCCGGCGGCCGCTGATGATTGGCGCCGATCTTGGCCGCTTCGCGCTGCTGGCGACGATTCCGCTCGCCGCGATGCTCGGTCATCTCGAGATGAAGTACCTCTATCCAGTGATTCTCATCGTCGGGCTGCTCGATCTGCTGTTCGATGTCGCCTACGGCGCATATCTGCCGTCGCTCGTCGATGCGTCCGACGTGGTCGAGGCCAACAGTAAGTTGTCCGCGAGCTACGCCGCGGCCGAAGTGGGCGGCTTCGCAATAGCCGGATGGCTGGTGCAGATTCTCACTGCACCCTACGCGATCCTCGTCGATGCGCTCTCGTTCATCGCGTCGGCGGTCGCGATTCGATCGATCGAAAAGCCCGAACTCGAGATTGCGCCGGGCCGTCGTCAACGCAGTTTTTTTCACGAAGCGCGCGAGGGCATCGGAGTCATGGTCGCTGACCGGAGGCTGTACGCGTTGACCGCGATCAACGGAATCGCCGGACTCGGCTTCGCGACGTTCTCGACTTTGTACATGCTGTTCGTCGTCGATGAACTGCGCTTCCGACCAGGCCCGCTCGGTGTGATCTTCGCTGTTGGCGGCGTCAGCTCGCTTATCAGCTCGATCGCGGCGCCGAATATCATCAGGAGAATAGGCGAAGGGCGGGGCTTTGCGATCGGTCTCGCGCTGCAGGGCGCTTCATGGATATGCGTCCCCGCAGCGCGAGGTGCCACGATGCTCGCGGCCTTGCTGCTCATCGCGCAGCAGCTCTTTGGTGACGCGGGCGGCACAGTAGCGCTGATCAGTGGGCAGACGATCCTGCAGATCCTCGTGCCGACGCGGATGCTGGGACGAGTCAGGGCGACGATCTCGTTCGTGGCGCTGGCTTCAATGATCGTCGGCTCGATCGGCGCCGGTCTGCTCGCCGAGTTCGTTGGCATAAGACCGGTGATGTACGCGGGTGCGATCGGCCTCGCGCTCGCGGGCGCTTCGCTCGCTCTATCGTCTGTGTGGTCTGTTAGCGCTACCGATCGCGCGATTGCGTTGCCTGAGGAAGTGAAAGCGACGGCCGGGTGAAAACCACCATATCGCGAGGTTCGGGTTGCGATGCTATTGTGCATCGCAGCCTCGACTTCCGATTCCTTCTGAAATGCGACTGGCCGATCTCGATTACGAATTGCCCGAGGAACTGATTGCGCAGGAGCCGCTCGACCAGCGCGACTCGGTGCGCATGATGGTCGTCGATCGGCGCGCGAAGAGTGTCGAGAACTCGCGCTTCTATAAGATGCCGCGCCTTTTGCGCGAGGGCGATTTGATCGTCCTCAACGATACGCGAGTGCTGCCGGCGCGCGTCTTTGCCAAGAAGGAATCAGGCGGCAAGGTAGAGCTGCTAATGATCCGCCCTGTCTCTGACGCGCCCGGCGGATGGCTCGCGATGATGCGGGCGCATCGCCCGCTCAAGGAAGGCGCGCGCCTGGAGCTCAGCGACGGTCACACGCTCGTTGTCGCGAAGTACGCGCGGCACGGCCGTCCGATTCTGATTGCCGAGGGCGAGCAATCCATCGAGCAGATTCTCAAAGCGTCGGGGACACTCGCGCTCCCGCACTATATTCATCGCACGGTCGAGCCCGCCGACTTCGATGACTACCAGACTGTCTATGCTGAGAAGGAAGGCGCGATCGCGGCGCCGACCGCGGGACTTCATTTCACCGAAGAGCTGTTCAAGGAGCTCGCCGACGCGGGAATCCGCACGGCGCGTGTGACTCTGCATATTGGACCGGGCACGTTCGCTCCGCTGCGCGCGCCCGAGGTCGAGCGGCATACGATGGAAGCAGAGTGGTTCACGATTCCGCCTGCGACGCAGGATGCGATCGCGCACGCGCATCGCGTGGGCGGGCGCGTGATCGCAGTCGGCACCAGCACGACGCGCTCGCTCGAATCGTGGGCGATCACGGGCGACGCCGAAGGCTTCACAGGCCTGTTCATTTATCCCGGCTTCCGCTTCAAGCTCATCGACGCGATGATCACGAATTTCCACATGCCGCGCACGACGGTACTTGCGATGGTAATGGCGCTGGCGGGGCGCGATCTGATCCTCCACGCGTATCGCGAAGCCGTGCGCCATCGATATCGCTTCCTCAGCTACGGCGATGCGATGCTGATCATCTAGATGAACTCGCCGATCCATCTCACGATCATCGCGACTGACGGCGATGCGCGCACGGGACGCATGATCACGCCGCACGGCGAAATCGAAACTCCCGTGTTCATGCCGGTCGGAACGCGCGCGACGGTGAAGGCGATGGCGCCCGACGAGCTGTGGTCGATGGGCTACAGGATGGTGCTGGCCAACGCGTACCATCTTGCTCTCAGGCCCGGCGCCGAACTCGTGCACGAGATGGGCGGAGTGGCGCGCTTCATGGGATTCCCCGGCGCGGTGCTCACCGACTCGGGGGGATTCCAGGCGATGAGCCTGGCAAAGATCAATTCGATCGATGACCGCGGAATCAATTTTCGATCGCATATCGACGGCTCGCTGATGACGCTGACGCCCGAGAGTGCGGTCGATATCCAGGAGAAGCTCGGCTCGGACATCATGATGGCGCTCGACGAATGCACGCCGTATCCGGCCGATCGCGATCGCGCGCGCAAGTCGCTCGAGCTGACGGCGCGATGGGCCGAGCGCTGCGCCGCCGCGCGCAAAAGCCAGACACAGGCGCTATTCGGAATCGCGCAGGGCAGCGTTTATGAAGACCTGCGCCGTACCAGCGCGCAGCAGATCGCGTCGATCGAATTCGATGGCTATGCCGCGGGCGGGCTCTCAGTCGGCGAGCCCAAAGACAAGATGCTCGCGATGGCGGCGCTCACCGTCTCGATGCTGCCGCGCGATCGACCGCGCTACCTGATGGGCGTCGGCACGCCGTCCGATTTGCTCAACGCGATCGGCATGGGATTCGACATGTTCGACTGCGTGCTGCCAACGCGCAACGCGCGCAACGGGATGGCGTTCACGAGCGCGGGGCCGGTGTCGATAAAGCGCGCGGCGTATCTGCGCGACACGCGGCCGCTCGATGAGAAATGTGAATGCAGAACCTGCCGGACCCATTCGCGAGCCTACTTACGCCATCTGTTCGTATCAGGCGAGATACTCGCGGCGCGCGCCTTAACGGAGCATAATCTGCACTTCTACGCGCGCTTGATGCGGGACTCACGGACTGCTATCGCATCTGGCAATTTCAAAGCGTACGCGAAAGAACTTAGCGGCGGGCTTGCCGAGGGCAATCCCGCGACGAGCGAGAACTGATGTTTTTTGAAGGCGTTGCATGGGCGCAGGCTGCGGGCGGCGCGACGGCGGGTAGCACGGAGCAGACGATGCTCCAGACGGTGGTGCCGCTGGCGGCGATTTTCGCGGTCTTCTATTTCCTGTTGATTCGGCCGCAGACCAAGAAGGCGCAGGAGCACAGCAAGATGCTGGGCGAGCTCAAGCGCAACGACGAAGTGGTAACGACCGGCGGTATCGTCGGCAAGATCACCGAGCTCGGCGACAAGATCGTCACGGTGGAGATTGCGCCCAACGTGCGGATCCGCGTCGAGCGCTCGCAGATCTCGGGAATCTCCAACTACGGGAAGACCTCGTCAAAATCATCTTGAATTGAGCGAATTTGCGGCGCGCCTTTAAGTGGTGGCCGATTCGAGAAGCATAGTGGAAAATCAAAGTTTCGCACCGATGTTGATGCTGCTGGCGCTGGTGGTAGCCTTCCTCTACCTGCATTTCTCGGGTGGCAGCGGGCTGACGCGGCTCTACGTCGCGGGGCTTCTGCTCGTCGCTTCGGCGCTTATCCTG
>Ga0335073_10015905_pt1 | contig 10514 bp, 9 predicted proteins | sample Lox_Sample_22_FD_207093 | JGI IMG/M metagenome (GOLD analysis project Ga0335073, IMG submission 207093) | Soil microbial communities from Loxahatchee National Wildlife Refuge, Florida, United States - Lox_Sample_2.2 | ecosystem: Environmental > Terrestrial > Soil > Wetlands | place: USA: Florida...
TACGCCATAACAACGAAAAAAGATGAATTTGAAAAAGATGAATTTAAAAAAAGATGAATTTAAAAAAAGAAGGAATTGATGGCGGTACTGGGCTGGATGGGCGTTAGAAAGCAATTAAATTAAGAAGGTGACAGCACTCACAATCGAACCCAGGCTGGCGCGGGAAAGCGAAGGTGCCATTGGACACAACCACAACGCGACGTCATACCACTCTGGATCTGGTTAGTTTCTTGGTCAATTTATTAACAGCACGAATTTACTGACAGACCATACCACCCGATATTTTGCGTTGAATTTTGATCTTAAATACCATAGACGGTTCGGACTAACTGAGAATTGTGCCAGGCGTACATAGTATTTATCGCTCCCGGTTCACCAGGAGTATTGACCGAGTTTGCATCTACAAGACGAGCAGTGCGGAATTGTCCGAGGCAATCAATTCAATGTTTCAATGGTATGCACATTCACGGGTTTGCTATGTGTATCTTGAAGACTTTACATTGAGCTCAATCAATGTCGAAGATGATACTTGTCGAATCTGCTGTACAAAGTTTTCCGAACCTGAAAGCCAAAGCGACCGGTGGTGTCTGAATTGCTTGAGTAAATGCCGCTGGTTTACCAGGGGGTGGACGTTGCAAGAACTAATCGCACCAAGGCAAATCATGGTTTACGACAAAAATTGGGCGCTTGTTGGAAAGCTGGAGTCATTCGATGACAATTTGAAGAGAGTTATCTCGTCAATTACTGGAATACCTCATATATATCTCAATGGCGCGACAGAAATTCGAGCAGCTAGCGTAGCGCAAAGAATGTCCTGGGCTTCGAGAAGAGAAACAACGAGGAAGATATGGCATACTGCCTCCTTGGGATATTTGATGTCAATATGCCACTTCTATACGGCGAGGGTTCGAAGGCATTCACTCGGCTTCAAGAAGAAATATTGAAATCTTCCGATGACCAATCATTATTTGCATGGAATATTAGCAGAAACCTAACCGGACCATACTGGAAAGGCGACGAGAAAGCGAGCTGGAAGAACAAAGGCAATCTACTTACCAGCTTACTGGCCCCTTCCCCTAAGTCATTTTTAGATTCCTCGGCCATTATTCCCGCTCACCGGAGTAGGAAACATACCGATGCACCTTACCATATGACCAATCGAGGACTACGGATCGATTTACCCCTTCTACAGAATGCTATCCGAGGTGGTGCGTTGACATACGAAATTATTCTACGCGGTCATGATCTTTGTTACGCCACGCTACGTTGTGTAGACATGACACAGCCAGCCTCTCCTCTCGCACTCGTTATCTTTCGATTAGAAGAGGACTCGTTTGCCAGATATCAACCCGACGAACCAATTGCCACAACAGTCTTCCGGCCAGTGTATCGAGATATTGCACCGAGTTCTATATATTTTCCCAAATACCCAACGTTTCCCGGAGAATTGTTGGAAAAGTTTTGGCAGCGGAGGCCTACAATGAGCCTTATTGTAGGCTCCATGCCTTTCTCCTGGTCACTCTCATCCGTGTTACCAACCGCATATTGGGATGCGAACTCTGGAATTGTATCGGTACGGAGTGGTGAACAAGTCGCCTTCATCATGCATAACACGCTGGAAGTCGAACAGCGTGAACATATACTCTTGAGAGTCCGGTACCACGGATCATCCTGGATTTGTGATATCAAATTGGCCAACAGCGATCAAGAAGCACACAACTTATGGAAAACCCTGAAAGAGTTACGTGAGACATCCGATATGGAACTGAAGCTGAGACGGAATCAAGTACGTGTGCATTTGTCAGAAGACATGACTCTCGGAGGCGTGTATCGATTAGACGTAAAGGAAGGTCCATATTGTGATGAAAACGATGGGCATTCACATTCTATGAAAAGAAGTCATCATGAAGTCTTCCCAGGCGAATCAGCAGAGCCATTGAAAAGAAGGGCAAAGATCTTCGGACAAATAACTTACAGCTGTTGAAAGGCTCCAGCGCAGGCTAATATATACTCTCATAGACTTGATTAGCAACAATATCCAACCACACTAAGTTAAGCGCTCATAGGGAATACTAAGGCGAGAGTTGGCAATTGGGAAAGCACGTAATCCGCGTGAATTCTGAGACCTTGGTTGTTTGTGACCTTGAAACAACTCTGCTAAGTCGACTCTGACTCAACATGGAGTGACAATGATATTGTTAAATTGCTTCAAGTACCCATAGCTTTTCTCTTCACGGGATGTTTCTCGTGGATCTTAGGTAAGTATAATTGATGTGAAGGCACGCAGTACGGTTTGAACGCTGTATCAAGCTCTATCCAACAAAACCTGGGAATAATCCAACTCCGGAGACGTTCTACAAATCATACTAAATCGGCAGCCTCTCCTAAATTAACCTCTTTGCATATGTCAAGCAGGCGCTGTTTGCGAGCTCGGGACTTGCATGCTCGTTGCCAGTCCATTCTCGATACCACCGAACCGCTTTCGCCATTCAGTGAGCATGTCAACTGTCACAATACTTCCTCCGCATAGAACAATGACAACTTTGCTCTCCTTGCTGAGCTTCCTTCCTAATGCCTGCTCCAGTCGCCCTTCATAGCAAAGCGCGACATTCACACCGCACGCCATTTCCACCATGATACGTTGATCATCTGCAAGGCGCCAGCATCCCATCGCTGCTTCGGCGTCAGATAGAACAACGCTCCGTACATTTGGTTTCTGAGCAAGTTCAAATGTGCGATCAGCAACCCTTGTTGCTCCCAAGCTCGTAGCCAGAGATGTAATACCAGGCAGCGTGATGATTTGTCCGGCCTTCAAGCTCTTATTTAAGCTCTCCGCGCCCTCGGTTTCCAGGGCAAGAACTGGAACATCATCCCATCCAACCCTTTCAATGCCTTCCATGATCCCGCAGAACAGTCCTCCTCCACCCACAGAACATACAATCGCATCAGGTCGCTCATCAGTGTCGTGATACCCATTAACCACGCCGTTCACGGGACCAGGATGATCCATTTGTCTCTTCATCTCGTCCACAATCGTGCTATGCCCTTCCCAGATATCCGGATGGTCGAACGGCGGGACATAGACACCATTCTTATCGCTCTTCAGTACAACTTCTCTAAGATACGTATCCGCCTCCTTCCAGTTGGCGCCTCGCTGGATAACGGCGCTCGCACCCGCCGCCTTCAACTTGGCGATCATCATGGGTTTGGTGGACAGCGGTACGACGACGGAGGCCGGGTGGCCGAGCAGCCGGGCCGCGCAGACACAAGCAAGGCCAGCGTTTCCGCCGGACGAGCTGTAGAAGTGGGTTTGGCGGTTGGCGGTGGCATTGGAGCGCAGGTGCTTCGCCATCAAGTGACCTATGCCGCGTGACTTGAACGAACCACTGGGCTGCAGGTTCTCGAGCTTGAGGAAGATTCTGCTGCTGCGATTTAGCGTGCTGCTTCGACGTTGCGCTTCATGGCTACGCTATTTTTGCGCAACTGTGCTCTTGGGGATGTGTTGCCGGGGATTCCGTGCTGCGCTTACCATCCTGCTGCTCGGGAGAGTGCTGCGGACTCGATCAAGGGCGTTTCCACCCACGGTGTCGGCTGTTTGGTCATTGTGTTTTACTCCTAGCTCTTTGCACCGATCAGATGGAAATTCTATTCTTTTATTAAGAGAGGAATCTCAGCGTTGACTCTAATCGCATTTGGGGCCAGTCGACCTCCGGATACTTAAATGGAGTAAGATGAGCCACAGAAAGCGATTTTTGTTCACGCGCCCTAGCGATGACAACACGTTTGCCCAACCGATCAATCGCCTTCTCAATGGAGCAAATGGTTCGAAATAGGTACACCTGGATCCTGTCTTATCGTGGTTTATGCATTGGCTGACGTATTATCGTGGCGAAAAGAAGATTCGAGGACTTTGAGTTCTGTTCTAGGATTGATTGGACAGGATCGACTCTCGTACGAGAAGCATTTCCATTAACGATCGATTATCAAAGAGATTCGGTTTATGTGGAGACGATGAATAAAGTTTTGGAATGGGAATATCATTATTCCCATCTCACTTCTGCACTGGGAATGGCTATGTGCAGCGCGATCATTGCAGGAGCCATTGGCGAACCACCTGCTTTGTTCCCTCTCTATCCTATTTCAACCTCCCTTCCCGAACCACTCTTATCAATAGTAAGGCTTTACTTTTCCGCCACCATTAAGCTGATACGACTTCCCCTGCAACCACGCATTTGCTGTAGAGTTAGCTTCGTAGTATAGCGTATGGCCACGTGAATACACGTTTGTCAAGCTAGTATCTGCGTCGGTGAAATTTTGAAGCAAAGTGTCCCTCGTAAGGGTCCAGTTTGATGTCGCATCCAGTGACACCGCAATCTCGCCGCCTCCTCTCATTGTGTACGCCGAACCAGTCCACGATGAGTAGTTACCAAGAGACCAAGAGATGGTGCTCTCATTGTACGCAATGATATCGCCTGTCAGCGTTGATTCGGACACGGAGAGAGTGACTTCGGCTGGGAGGATTCCGCTGTTCTGCTCGTAGCCGGCGAAGTAGTCGAATTCCTGCGTTACCTGAGAGCGATTCGCCAGAACCAGAATTCCAGAAGCGGTTACGATTTCAGAAGAGATGATGTCAGCAGAAGCGATCACGTTGCCGAACCACAAGGCCGGCTGATCTTGCTGCGTAACGGTCAGAATCGACTCGTTGAGCAGAAGGTATGCGCCTTCTTGGCGAACCATGCTACAGAAGATGACTGTTCCAGCGAGGAAATTCGACGTGAGAACGGAGTCTTGGATGTAAGCGTGCTGGGGTCCGTCGGAGAAAAGAATGGGTGCGCGTTCTGTTTGACCTATGATATTGGTTCCCCAAACTTCACCGAGCGCGTAGAAGATTGCACTTCCGATTCCCGCAGTGTGCGCAACAGAATCATAGACGTGAACATAGCCCGCTGGGTTGTCTCCCGCGAAGGACGAACAGCGATTTCCCCCAGAGTAGTGCCGTACATTGTAGGCGTAAATGGTGCCATTGCCAGCACCGTCTATTGCGTATCAGTGATCGTTAAGTTGTGAGGCGATTATCCAAACACTCACAAAGACCGTGGGAAACCGGCCCGGAAGAATACAGGTCGGTATCATACACGTAAACGACAGTATCTTCGCCATAGGCAAAGACATTTGCAGCATTGTGGGCAGTGATATTAGTATTGGATATGGTCGCCGTAGAAGCATTGGCAATATTGATGGCTGCGTTCAATCCAAAGAAACTCTGTTGAAGCAGATTTGACCCATAACCGTCCTTGATTACGGTGGAGTATTCTAGATTCAATGAACCTCTGCAAAAGAGTTAACGTTAGATGGTGTCACTAAAATGACTTGGCAAACGTACCCGTCTGTAACGACAATCACACTCGTATCGTTCGCGTCCACCGAAAGAATCTCGTGGCTGATGGTCTCTGCGGTGTCGGAGATGGTGACAACTCCTACAATATCTTCTAGTTGATACAGGATCCCAGGGACATTGTAGTTGGCCTTGATGGCATTATCGGCAGCATCCAGTTTGAGATCCGCATAATCACTTGGATCTAACACTTTGACCCATGCTGAAGCTTGACTGACAAGGAGAGCTAATGACAGGACACGAAACATGTTTTCAAGGCTTGAGAAGGCACTATTCTCACAGAAGCGATCGATTGACAGGAGCCGATGAGTTTCAAAACCGAAATCCCCATTCCTGGTGATTTGAGCTCGCAATTTATATCTCCACCTGGCATCCGCAGACCAAGAGAATCGTTCATGAGGAGGTCAAACTGCCGAGACAGCGCGGGGAACTCATCTCTTGGCTCCATTGCACAATTCGAAGCTGGATTAACACCCTTAGGGTTCCTTAATCCAAGGGTATGCAGCCAAAGACGGTGTGGAGAGCATGAAAGATATCAAGAAGGAATTGAGAAGCTGTAAGGAAAGAGACGGTGGTCCCGACGGTGACATCGGGAGTTACTTAGAGCAATGGCTGCTTTCAAGGATATATCTGTCTCCTCGAATCATGGAGATGAGGGCAATGTACGTATCTTCCTTGACATGGAGTAGGAATAGCACCGTTGCTATGTGGAGCCGAAACTGCAATGAGATTCCCCACGGGGAATAACCGGTGAGCTACGCCGATATTGCGCGTAGAGTAGCTGTTATCCGCTGTGGCGCACTGCTGACGATTCCAAAAGCCATTACTGGGTAGAACAGCCTTATTGTTGAACTCGGCTGCATATAGAATGCGAAGCACCATGGACAGCGGCACGCGTTTTTGTGGCGGAGGGCTTACGGTAGAGAGCGGCAACTGTTGAGTGGGATCCAAAAATGCGGGGAGGACGGTGAACGTCATCGCGTCCAAGTGAAAGCTGAGGTACTCGATACCTGCCGTCGTTCACCTTAATCTCTGGCCCATTTGAATCAAAAGCGGCCAATTGCATCATACTTGATTTTGTATAGAATAATAATGAAGCTTCTTCTGATCCTTTGTGTTTCAGTCGTTTCTGCTGCATCTTTTATATCGCAACAACTCCCTCTGGTGGAAGACATTCCCGATATCCAGCAAGGCAACGGAATCCTCCACCCACAGACGCGCCATGCACTCTTAGACCTGCATCGTAACCTTGTAGAAATCGAATCAATCACCAACAATGAACTTGACGTTGGAACATGGTTAGCGTCGCATCTTAGGACGCGCAATATGACCGTCGAGCTCCAGGAGGTGGAGAGCAAAAGGTACAATGTCCTAGCGTACCCGGGAGAAAAGCGGGCGACGGGCATTCTAATCACTAGCCACATCGACACGGTAATTGGCTTTTTGCTGTTGATCTCCATTTCAGCTCTGTTGACGTAGAGAGAAGGTTCCGCCATATTGGCCGTATCAATTGAAAGCTCACGATACGGAGATCTGGGGTCGAGGCACCGTCGACGCGAAGGGTTGCGTTGCAGCACAAACGATTGCAGCGCTAGAGCTACTCGAGTCCTCCAAATTCGATATTCCAGATGATGCTCTTTCTCTGCTTTTTGTTGTGGGCGAAGAGGTGAGCGGTAGTGGAATGAGATTCTTTTCAGATCACAAACCAACAAACTATACGGCCGTCATCTTTGGCGAACCCACCGAAGGTAAACTAGCAGCGGGACACAAGGGCTATTTGACATTCACCGTCCAAGCCAAGGGTAGAGCAGCCCATTCTGGCTATCCTTGGCTGGGAATCAGTGCGAACGTCATCCTGATCGAAGCTCTGGCTGAACTGATCGCTCTAGAGAAACATCTTCCCAGTAGCGAAAAATTCGGTAACTGCACGCTCAACGTTGGTTTGATTGAAGGAGGTGTAGCAGCGAATGTGGTTGCGGAGGCCAGCCAAGCAAAGGTTTCTATTCGAGTCGCTGCTGGAACCATAGAGGAACTCAAGAGCATGGTAATTGATACGCTTGCAAAAACAAAGCGCAAGGCAGAGAGCAACGGCGGTAGCCTTGACATTGAGTGGATAGGCAAACCACGCGGGCCCGTCGACATCAACACTGACATTGAAGGCTTTGACACTATAACGGTCAACTATGGCACGGATATTCCTAACCTTGCTGGCGATCACAAGAGATATCTATATGGGCCTGGAAGTATTCTGGTCGCACATTCAGATCATGAGCATTTGAAGGTTTCAGAGCTCGAACAGGCGGTCAAAGATTACCAGAAGCTGATTCTGGCGACTTTGGGATACGAATAAAGAGCTGTATTATTAAGTGATCTGTACCATGATTTTGGAAAGCAAGCGCTCCGTAACTCAATGCGGTCGTCAGATGACGGAGCTACGGACTTGCCAGTATCACTCGACGCCGGCATCTAGTAGACTCAATTCGAGACCAGATCCGATTCTCGCGGCACTAGTAATTTCTCTGTAGCTACTACCTCAGTGCTGTTGAGGTGCCGCGATCCGAATGTGAGAATTCACAGTATGAATGAGCTCTTTCAAGCGTTTCGCCCTACTCTACAACCTACCGAAGAGTCACTACTCGCGCTGAAAGCGTCTCGCCCGCAATGCCTCAGATTGAATGGAATCCTTCGGCTTAATTAATTGTCAGGCTATTGAAAACTGTTTCGTGTCTGGAATATCATCTCGCGATCTAAAAAAAATGGTAAGCGGCATCGCTGCGACTTCCCGCCTAGATGCGGCTATGACCGGATGGGCACGACGATTTTGAGCCAACCTCAAGTATGGTATTTAGAAAGACAGCGTGATCCTCTCGCCCGGGTGTCATTGGCCAGAACAGAAAGCTGACTGATTGGAGATGCGGGAGGCATGCCCATTGTGTTCGACGTTGAGTGCGGAAGTTTATTTGTTCGCACAACTGGCATTGCTAATTCTGAAGTCTGTCACACCGCACAACCACTCAACACATGCATCGAGACTCAACCTCAAGATCGGAGCTCATGCATGGCGAGAAGCCAGGTCGCAAGGAGGCTGATACAGTGGAGAAGGCGTGCCAGGAACAGCGCCTGTAGACGCTCGCTGACGGATTTCCTCTACTTTAATTACCGCTTAACCTGGCCCGATAACGTCCGAGGTCCACAACGAGGTTGCTGCGCCAGCCATGACCGAGTGTCGATTGCCAGAGGGATTGACGTATGGCGGCGGTGGAAATAGCAAACCGAAATCCATTCCGACTTTTCCCATTGTCGACGCACGCGAGCAAACCGAGGGGAGAGATAGCTTTGACTGCTGCCCATTGAAAACTCCCACATGTCCGGCAGAGTCGCGAAGAGATCTTTGTATTGCCTTACGTGCACGCACAGCAGCACCAATTGCAAGCTTATCGGCCACGGGAAATCGGCCGCCGCGGGGGAGTATCACAGCCAGATCCGCAAAATTTGCCAGGGAGCTGACTGTTTTGAATCTGCGGGTTGGCCAACGAATCCCACGCCAACGGCCGTCCGAATCTGCATCAGAGCTCTCCAAAAAGCTTGTGAGCTTCGCATCTCAAACTACTACTAGTACCGTGAAAACAGCTTCTCTCCGCACCTCTCTTTTTCTCTTTCTCCATCCCAACCTCCGGATCACTCTCCACTCTTCCATCCTCTTTTTCGCATTGCCATTGGAATCCGAATTGAAGGCTGTCAACGACAAGGTAAACTCACCCCGCCCCACCAGAATCGTTGAGATCTCAAACCCAAAATCCACGCCAACCCCGCCAAGAGCTTCTGATTGCAATGGAGACCACGCAATTGCTGGTACAACGGTGCTAATTGAGTTTGTAGAGCTATATAAGCGCACGGTCTCGACCTTTGAACCCATTTACGCACACGAATTGGCCCATCCGTCCGCGCCGGGAACCCTTCCTGCCCCTCCGCGCCGGCTGTCCGACTGATACCTCAATCAAGCCCAAGGATCGACTGCTAGGTAACCTTTAAAATGACAGACTTCATGGCTGGCGTGACCAGCGCCCAACAACTGCCTGAAAATGCAGTTGAAGCGGCCGAAGTGCACCCGAGCCAACGAAACAGCGTTCACCAGCGCCTCCGCGCCAACAGTTCCATCATGCAGCTGAAGAAGATCCTGGTGGCCAACCGAGGAGAAATTCCAATCCGTATCTTCCGTACCGCCCACGAACTATCCTTGCACACTGTGGCTGTCTTCTCCTATGAAGATCGACTGGGTATGCACAGGCAAAAGGCAGACGAGGCCTATCTCATCGGCAAACGAGGACAGTATACACCCGTACAGGCCTATCTGGCAGGTGATGAGATCATCAAGATTGCTCTTCAGCATGATGTCAATTTGATTCACCCTGGCTATGGCTTCTTAAGTGAGAATGCCGAATTTGCTAGAAACGTTGAGAAGGCCGGCATTATTTTTGTTGGGCCTACTCCCGAAACTATCCAAGCACTCGGAGACAAAGTTTCTGCTAGGAAGCTTGCAATCAAGTGTGAAGTTCCTGTCGTTCCCGGCACTCCAGGGCCAGTTGAGAAGTTTGAGGAAGTAAAAAGCTTCACTGACGAATATGGATTCCCAATCATTATCAAAGCTGCATTCGGTGGTGGCGGTCGTGGTATGCGTGTCGTTTGGAAGCAAGAAGATCTTAAAGATTCCTTCGAACGAGCTACCTCTGAAGCCAAATCCGCTTTTGGAAACGGCACTGTCTTTGTCGAGCGCTTCCTGCACAAACCCAAGCACATCGAAGTTCAATTGCTCGGTGACAATCAAGGCAATGTTGTCCATCTCTACGAACGTGACTGTTCCGTTCAGCGCCGACACCAGAAGGTCGTTGAATTGGCTCCGGCAAAAGATCTCCCGGTCAAAGTCCGCGATGCAATTCTTGCAGATGCAGTCAAGCTCGCAAAATCAGTCAATTACCGCAACGCCGGCACAGCAGAATTCTTGGTCGATCAGCAGAACAGATATTACTTCATCGAAATCAACCCGCGTATCCAGGTCGAACACACTATCACCGAAGAGATCACGGGCATCGACATTGTTGCTGCGCAGATTCAAATCGCT
>Ga0335073_10015906_pt1 | contig 10513 bp, 8 predicted proteins | sample Lox_Sample_22_FD_207093 | JGI IMG/M metagenome (GOLD analysis project Ga0335073, IMG submission 207093) | Soil microbial communities from Loxahatchee National Wildlife Refuge, Florida, United States - Lox_Sample_2.2 | ecosystem: Environmental > Terrestrial > Soil > Wetlands | place: USA: Florida...
CGCTCACGCGTCCGTCGATCGAAGCCTCGATCGCATCCAGCAGATCGCTCTCCAGCCGCATCAGGATCGGCTGCGTCTCGGGATCGCCGAATCTGCAGTTGAACTCCAGCACCATCGGCCCGCGTGCGGTCATCATCAGCCCGCAGTAGAGTACGCCTTTGAACTCCGCGCCCTCCGCCTTCATCCCTGCAACGACCGGCTGCGCAATGTGATGCACCAGCCAATCGCGCATCTGCTCGTCGATAATGTCGCGCGTCGAGTACGCGCCCATGCCGCCGGTGTTCGGACCGGTATCGCCGTCGCCCACGCGCTTATGATCCTGCGCCGCGACCAGAGGAACCACACGCTCGCCGTCGCTGAAAACCAGAAATGACAGCTCGTCGCCTTTCAAACATTCTTCGAGCACGACGCGCGCCCCAGCCTCGCCCAGCATTTTTCCGCTCAGCATTTCCGCACCAACTTCCGCAGCTTCGTCCTTACTCTTTGTAATGACCACGCCCTTGCCCGCCGCCAGCCCGTCGGCCTTTACAACCACGGGAGTATGAAAATGCCCCAGCGCATCCCGCACCTGCTCGATCGAATCGCAAATCGCAAAGTGCGCGGTCGGAATATGATGCCGCTGCAGAAATTCCTTAGCGAAGCTCTTGCTCGATTCCAGCCGCGCCGCAGCCTGCGTCGGCCCGAAGATCGGCCAGCCACGGCGCGTGAATTCATCGACCACCCCGAGTGTGAGCGGGAGCTCGGGACCAACCACGGTAAGATCAGGCTGCACGCGCGTCGCCAGCGCAACCATCGAATCGACGCTCTTCCCATCAACGGGCAGGCACTCCGCATCTGCTGCGATACCCGCATTCCCCGGTGCGCAATAAAGCTGCGCAATGCGCGACGATTGCCGTAGCTTCCACACCAGCGCATGTTCGCGTCCACCACCGCCAAGAACCAGGACTTTCATAGGAGAAAAATTAGGTTAGGGGAGAGGCCGAACGGTGTCAAACCGCGTCCTGAGCAAAAACATCCGGCAACCAATTAACTCCGGCTTGCGCGTTCATGGAAACTGCAGGACTGTCGAATGCTTCCGCAAAGCTCGTGTCGTCACCCCGCCGGCCGCCGTTCTGGCTCTATTCCAATCTTCTCGCTCACGGCATCGCGAATCCGCGTGTTTGCGGCCGAGATATCTGTTACCGTTGTATCCCTATTTTTTGGCATGAAGACGGCATTGTACGGGCGGATCGTCTTTGGCGCGTCGGCGGTGCTGTTCAGCGTCATCGCACTGATGTGGCACGACGCCGACACGTGGCAAAACTTGCAACATATCTGGAGCCTGCCTTTCGGCGCCATCATTGGCGCTTGCCTCATGGCAGCTCAGATTGCCGCTGGGATTGGGATGCAGTACTCACGCACGGTGCGCCTGGCTTCGCTCGTGCTTTGCTTCGTTTATTTGTGTTTCTCGCTGACCTGCGTCCCCGACATCATTGCCGCCGCAAACATCTATGACAAATACGGCGGGAGTTTCTTTCTGTTCTTTTCCTTACTGTGCGGAGCGATTGCCCTGTATGCTGCGACCGATGCGGATACCGCAAGAGCGGTGTTGCTCGGCCGGTTGGCGCGCCTTGGACTCGGAATCTGCGCGATTTCTTTCACGCTGGGCCAGGCACTCTTACTTCGTGATACAGCTGGCCTCGTTCCGAAGTGGATTCCGCCCAACCAGATGTTCTGGGCGATCCTCACGACGATCGCGTTTGCACTCGCGGCGATCGCCATTCTCTCCAATCTCCAGGCACGGCTTGCGATACGCCTGATGACGCTCATGCTGGCACTCTTTGGCGTGCTGATTTGGATCCCTCACCTGATCGCTCACCCCAAGGCGCATTTCAACTGGTCCGAATGTGCCCTGACTTTCCTTGTTACCGGGTCTGCCTGGACGGTGGCTGAGCTGAAGTCTTTCTGAATAAGGCTGTGGTTGGCATGCCGCTTCATCGGATTTCCAATCAGCCGCAATGGCCATCCGTTAACCACGATTAATCTCTTGGTCGTATAATCATCCCCAGTGATCACCGTCTCCAAAGAGGATTACCTGAAGTCCATCCTCGAGGCCGAGAGCGAAGGTGAGACCGTCATTTCTGCGCGCCTCGCCGATTTTCACAACGTATCTCCACCGGCGGTGACCATGGCGCTCCGCCGTCTGAAAAAAGACGGTCTCGTCGAAGTCGAAAAAAGCGGAGAAGTCCGCCTCACCGCCTCCGGACGCAAGATCGCGCGCAAGCTCACCCTCCGCCATCATCTGATCGAGCGCATGCTCGCCGAGATGTTCGGCATGGAGTGGTGGAAAGTTCACGACGAAGCCGAGCGTTTGGAACACGCGGTTTCTCCCGATTTTGAGGCCAAACTCCTGGCCAAACTCGGATCGGGCGGCGCCTGCCCGCATGGCAATCTTAGCGAAGTCGAAGGCTCTGCAAGCCGTCGCAAGCGAGGTTTGGTCTTGCTCGCCGACGCTGAACCCGACAACCACTACACAGTCAGCGGAATCTACGAACGCGATCGGCAACTTCTGGAGTTTCTCGAAGCCCGCGGTATCCGTCCCGGGGCCAAACTGCATCTACTGGAGCGCAACTACGATCAGACGGTTACACTCTCCACTGCCCGAGGCAGATTCTCCCTCGGGCCGGCCGCCACCCGCCGCGTCTGGCTCTCTCCTGCCAACGCCAAACACTAAGTGCTGTTCTACGTAACTACAAAAATAAGTTAACCATGGTTATCTTCTGCGATATACTTACGCTAACTGCTTTCATCGCAGGGTAATACCAGCCAGCCTATAAGAACCTCAAACTTGTGTTGACAAGTGGATGAATGAAAAAAAGACAGCATCGAAAGATCAGACGGGGTTGTTTTTCAAAGTCCTGAACGGCTGGTCCGTTCCCACCGATGTTGTCGTCACACATGAAGACATCGACCGCGCGCACGATCGCGAGCGTGTCCTCAGCACGCGCATGCAGCGCGGCCTATGGCCGCGGACGCGCCTGTTGTGGCTTCTGATCGGCCCCGGCATCCTCGTCATGCTCGGCGAAAACGATGGTCCGAGCATGCTCTCCTATGCCGCGACGGGAGCCCGTTACGGCATCGGATTCTTCCTGCCTTTCGTCGTCCTCACATTCCTGATGGCTTGCGTGGTTCAGGAAATGACCGTGCGTCTAGGCGCGGCCACGCATCGCGGCCATGCCGAACTCATCTTTGATCGCTTCGGCCCGTTCTGGGGATGGTTCTCCATGATCGACCTGATGGTTGGAAACTTCCTCACGCTGGTAACCGAGTTCATCGCCATTCGCGCCGGACTGGGATTTTTTGGAATTCCGCCTTGGGTCGCAGTCCTGGCCTCCTGGATCGTGCTTTGCGCTGCCTTGATGGCGCACCGCTACTGGACCTGGGAGCGCGTCACGCTATTCGCCGCCATGTTCAATCTGATCTTCGTTCCCGTCGCATTGCTGAGCCATCCGCACTGGGCCAGTATCGGCCACGCGCTATTTGTCTGGAAGCCTTTGCCCGGCGGCATCACGCAAGATACCGTGCTCATCCTGCTCGCCGACATCGGCGCGACGGTCACTCCCTGGATGCTTTTCTTCCAGCAAAGCGCCATCGCCGACAAAGGCCTGACCACGCCTGACATTCGCTTCGGGCGGTTCGACACGGTGTTGGGCGCAGCCTTGGCGGCTTTGGCGGCGCTGGCGACGATCGTCGCAACCGCGCCACTGTTCGCTCACGGCATGTCGGCCGGAAACTTCGAAGCCGCAGAATTCGCGCAGGCGCTCAAGCCGTTCGTCGGAAAACTCGGTTCCACTCTTTTCGCGCTCGGCATGTTCGAAGCCGGCATGGTCGCTGCCATAACCATCTCTACTTCTTCTGCGTACGCCTTCGGAGAAGTCGCTCGCCGCCCACACAGCCTGAACCTGCCCTTTAACGAGGGCAAATCCTTCTATCTTGTCCTGCTTCTGGAAGCCGCGGCGGCAGCAGCGCTGGTTCTGGTCCCCGGCATTCCGCTGGTGTACATCGTGTTGGTCGTCAACGTCATCGCCGTTCTCGCCATGCCGCCGGCTCTGCTGTTCCTTTATATGCTGGTGAACGATCGCGAAATTATGGGCGAACTTGTCAGTCCGCCGTGGGCCAACGTTTTGGCTTTGGGAGTGGTCGTCGTCCTGATAGCGGCCGGCCTGCTGTTCGGTGTCAGCGTCATCGCGCCGCACGCGCTCGCTTTCTTGGGAGGAACATAAAGGTGGAACAGAATTTGAACTCCGCCCCGCTTGGCGAACCGGCAGTAGCGGTTCCAGCCGAGGAACTGGCCTCGATCGTGGCTTCGCTCGAACCCGATCAGTTCATCGCCGCCAAAGTCAAACATCGCGTCGCCCGCCGCCAGCTTACCCCCTTCGAAATCGCGCTGTTTTGGCTCCTGAGACTTTATCTCGTTTTCATGTTCGGCGTCGTGCTCTATCAAATCTGGACCGGCACGCGTTAGTGTTTAGGGCGATCCGCTTTACGTCTGAACTATTCCGCAGTAGTCCAGTGCGTCATCCCGAGCGCCCGCGCACTTATCAGCGGGCGGAGAGCCTGCCCTGAGCGAATGCCGAGCAATCGCAAGGCGAGTCGAATGGGGATCTCGCGTGCAGCAAACGCCGAGTGCGCTACATCAAACCGTTTTGATGCGCCACGTGCCCAACTGCTTGGGTCTGAAGTCGGGTTGCTCGGCTACGCAATTCTCCCCGAACGCATTAGACTGATGAGTTGCGATTTTTGCACGCGCCGGCCGTTCTCGCGCGCCAACCCGCCAATGAAGGAAGGCCATCATGTCTTTGAACAGCTTCAATAGCCGCTCCACCCTGACAATCGGCAAAAAAGAATATGAAATCCACCGCCTCGATGCGCTCGACAAGCAGGGCATTTCCACCGCGCATCTTCCTTTCTCGCTTCGCATCCTGCTCGAGAACCTCCTGCGCACCGAAGATGGCCGCAACGTGACCAAAGAAGAAATCCGCGCCCTCGCGTCGTGGAACAAGAACTCGAAGCCGGATAAAGAAATCGCTTTCACACCCAGTCGCGTCCTTCTGCAGGATTTCACCGGCGTTCCCTGTGTCGTCGACCTCGCCGCGATGCGCGATGCCATGAAGCAGCTCGGCGGCGATGCGGCTCTGATCAATCCTCTGCAGCCGGTCGAGTTGGTGATTGATCATTCCGTGCAGGTCGACGAATTCGGCAGTCCCAATGCCTTCGACGTGAACGCGTTGCTCGAATTCCAGCGCAACAAGGAGCGCTATTCATTTCTCCGCTGGGGACAAACTGGCTTCCGCAATCTCGCCATCGTTCCGCCCGATACCGGCATCGTGCACCAGGTCAATCTCGAATTCCTCGCGCGCGTCATTTTCGTCCACGAATCTCCCGGCAAGCGCGTCGCATATCCCGATACCCTCGTCGGCACCGATAGTCACACGACGATGGTGAATGGGTTGGGGGTGCTGGGGTGGGGTGTTGGGGGAATTGAAGCGGAGGCGGCGATGCTCGGCCAGCCTGTTTCCATGCTGATTCCGCTTGTGGTCGGAGTGAAGTTGACCGGGCGTTTGCGCGAAGGGGCGACCGCAACCGATCTGGTTCTTACCATCACGGAGACGTTGCGCAAGCACGGCGTCGTCGGAAAATTCGTCGAATACTTCGGTCCCGGCCTGCGCGATCTTCCGCTTGCTGACCGTGCGACGATCGCAAACATGAGCCCGGAATATGGCGCGACGTGCGGCATTTTTCCCATCGATAAAGAGACGCTGCGCTATCTCGAACTGACCGGACGCAGCAAAGAACAGATCGCGCTGGTCGAGGCTTATGCGCGCGAGCAAGGAATGTTCCACGACGAAAAAACTCCGGAGGCGGAATATTCCGAACTGCTCACGCTCGATCTCGCGACGGTTGAGCCGAGTCTTGCCGGGCCGAAGCGTCCGCAGGACCGCGTGGTTCTGTCGCAGGCGGGTGAGTCGTTCACGAAGGCGCTGCCTTCGCTGATGAAGCCCAAATCCGCGGCGAAAACTGCGACAACTCCGGTTCTCAACAACAAGACGACGAAAGAACATTGGGAGCAGGAAGGCGGAAGTCCTGCTGCGATCGGCGTGGAAGATCCGAACGTGCACGAACACGTCGCCGCGCAAGTGAAAGACGCGCTCAAGCACGGCAGCGTCGTCATCGCCGCGATCACGTCGTGCACCAACACGTCGAATCCATCTGTGCTGATCGGCGCCGGACTGCTCGCCAAGAAAGCTGTCGAAAAAGGACTGACCGTCCCTCCGTGGGTCAAGACTTCGCTTGCGCCCGGATCGAAAGTTGTGCGCGACTATCTCGAAAAAGCCGGACTGATGCCCTATCTGGAAAAATTGAAATTCAATCTCGTCGGCTACGGATGCACCACCTGCATCGGCAACTCCGGCCCGCTGCCCGAAGAAGTTTCCAAAGCGGTCGACGAAAAGGAATTGGTCGTCGCCTCGGTGCTTTCCGGCAATCGCAATTTCGAAGGCCGCATTAATTCGGAAGTGCGCGCCAACTATCTCATGTCGCCGCCGCTGGTCGTCGCCTTCGCGCTTGCCGGACGCATCGACGTCGACATGCGCAAAGATCCTCTCGGCAAAGGCCGCGACGGACAGCCCGTCTATCTCGCCGATCTCTGGCCTTCGTCGCGCGAAGTCGAAGAGACGATTCAGCAGTCGATTTCCTCTGACATGTTCACGAAATCGTACAGCGAAGTTTTCAAAGGCGACGAGCGCTGGCAGAGCCTGTCGGTGCCCAATGGGGAAACTTACGCGTGGGAGAAAGATTCGACCTACATCCGCCGCGCGCCATATTTCGATGACATGGAGGTGAAACCCGCGCCGGTCCAGGAAGTCAAGAAGGCGCGCGTGCTCGCGCTTCTCGGCGACAGCGTCACCACCGATCACATTTCTCCCGCAGGCTCGATCAAGAAAGACAGTCCCGCGGGCAAGTATCTGCAGGAACATGGCGTAAAGCCGGCGGATTTCAACTCTTACGGGTCGCGCCGCGGCAACCATGAAGTGATGGTGCGGGGCACATTTGCCAACGTCCGGCTGCGCAACAAGCTGGTCGCGACCGAAGGCGGATTCACGCGCCATTTGCCATCGAATACCGAAATGTCGATCTTCGACGCGAGCGAAAAATATCGCGCCGATGGAACGCCGCTCGTCATCCTGGCCGGCAAAGAATACGGCTCGGGATCGTCGCGCGACTGGGCGGCGAAAGGCCCGGCCCTGCTTGGCGTACGCGCCGTGATCGCGGAAAGTTACGAACGCATTCATCGATCGAACCTCGTCGGCATGGGTGTTTTACCGCTGCAATTTCCCGCCGGCCAGAACACCGAATCGCTCAAGCTGACCGGTGAGGAAGTTTTCGATATCACCGGCATTCGCGACGTGGTCGAACACTTCTCCGCCGGACGCACCGTGAAAGTGCGCGCCGCGCCGCGAGGCAAAGGCAGCAAAGAGAAGGAACCGGTGGAGTTCGAAGCGCTGGTGCGCATCGACACCCCGCAAGAAGCGCTCTACTACGCCAACGGCGGCATTCTGCAGTACGTGCTAAGGCAGTTGCTGGCGGGCAAGCCGCAAGCGGTGGGCGCGTAGGGTTGCGTTCTCTGCGGCAAACCCGCGTTCCCGAATTGGGGCTTAGATTCAAATTAATGTTGAATTAGCGGCCTCCAATCCCGTCATGCGACCTAGAATTGACTTCTTGCAGACGGTCTCTGGAGGGTGTTTCCAGTAGGTACTGGACGCCGCCTGCGAAGCGGTCGAGTGGCAACAGCTACTAGGGTTCGAGTCCCTCGCCCTCCGAAAGTCACTCGACAGAACCAAATCGGCTTGACATCGCTGCCGTGAGAGTTATTCTAGAATTGCTTCGCAGGCGGTGTTCAGTACCTTTTCTAGCCCCGGGTCAAAGCCCGGGGCTTTCATATTTCCGGCAAGCTTCTCCAATCGTCCGCGCTCTCCCAGATTCAGTAAAGAAGGAGCGAGCGGATGGAAAGACGCTCTGGTGCGCATTGACACGCCGCAGCGCTGTATTACGCCAACGGCGGCATTCTGCAGTACGTGCTAAGGCAGCTGCTGGCCAGCAAGCCGCAGGCGGTTGGCGGGTAGGGGTTCACAGGGTGCAGGTTGCTAGTTCAGTCGACTTCTGTGGCGGGTTCTTCTTCGCTTGAGCTGCTCTTACCACCTGTTTCCCGGCTCGGGGATTGGTCGCGGTCACCCAAGCGAGCTTTCCGCGTGTTCGGTCGTCGATCGGCAGGCCCGCCCGTAGCTGTTGCACTGCGTCCCGAAGTGTTGCCTGTCGTCGTTCGCGCGGAACGTTCCTCTTGAAATTGAGCGTGACTCCTGTGACTTCCTGCCGCTCGCTCTGAAGCATCAGCTTGCCCTTGGAGCCCTGTTTTACGGAGAAGTCCTCCTCTTCAACGATCCGGGCCGACAGTCTTCTGAATTTCCCAAGCCTTCGGGACCCGGACAGCGTCATGTCATCCATCAGACGCGTGTGGTCGAATGCTTGTGCTCGGGCGATCCCGCTCAGCCTAGCGTCGATTCTCGGGATGCATAGGTTAGCAATTGCCGGACTCGTCGGTGGCCCCTGCGGCAGTTGGTGCTTGTATGTCGTAAGCCTCGTAAGAATTCTCGCAGCCTCGCCCACGTATCCAAGCCTCTCAAGGGCTTTCGTGACTCTTTCTGGCCGAATGCTTGGATAGAAATTCCTAATGTCCAACGCGAGTACTGCCTGCTTTCGGGCGTGACCTCGCACGTTTGTAAGGGCCGACCTTTTCTTTATCCCCCCGTGAAGGTAAGGGGGGAAGGTAACCGCAACAAGAATGCGGTTCTTAATCTTGTCCTGAACTTTTCGGAGCCTGCCGTGGGGTACATAGAAGACTCTCTCGCCACCGTTAGGTTTGGGTTCCGACCGGAATCTATAAAATCGGTCCAGGCGCGAAATCACGTAGTCAATTTCGCCTGGTGTCGTTTCGAGAACGCTCGCGAGTTCCGACTTTGTGGAAACCATGAGCCCTCAGTGTGCGCGCTCGTTCGGGTTATCAGACAGGTAAATGGTTTGAATTCGTATGAGCAGTTCCCGCACTTTTGCAGCGTTCCTTTCGCTCAGGCCCGATGTGTTTCCTTCAGCCCAGAGGAGAAAAAGCCCACTCGGAACCCGGAGTTCGAGAGCGATCTTTTTTAGAAATGCTACGCTTGGGGCCCGGCGGTTTGCCTCTAGCATGCTCAGATAGTTTGGCGACACGTTCAGTTGCGAGGCAAGATCACGCTGTTTGACGTTTCTTGCAGTTCTGATGAGCTTAATTGCGTTACCTAAAGTCATTAGTTTTTATGACGCCATTCGATGGATTTTGGGCCGTTTCACGAGAAAACCCGACAGATCAGCCCTTCGACTTCCGCAGACGTTTCAACAACTTCATTTGCAGTCTCACAAAACACGATCCGAACTGATTGTCCGGGTCCTTGTTAGCGAGCCGCTGAAGCCGTTTCAGCGAATTACGGGCTTCGAGCTCAGATCTATCGGGTTCGATTCCCGACATGCTAGTACTAGCGGAGCCATATACGATCTGCACCACCCGAGCTAGCATACGAACTACCGCTTGTTTTCGCCTACTCATAGCTGGCAGCCTCCTTTCGTTCAGAGTCGGAGCCCGCCATCACTTGAATGGCGGCACTCTCAATCGCGCGCACAATTGTGCGAACGAATTCCACTCATCGCAGATACGGCTCGCGAAACGTGGGGGCGCGTGGTGAGTCCCGCTGGCCCGCCCTCGTAGACTCGGGTATCACGTCCTGTTCGTGTCGGCCGTGGTCCTTATTTCTCTACGATTTCGAGCTCGGGCCCGCAGCGCCCAGGCCAACCTATGGACATGGGTACGCGCTGTCAGCGTTTCAGGCCGGGCCAGTTTGATTCCGGTTTCACGCTGGTTTGGCGTCCCGCTGCCGTGTCGGTCAGCATGGCGTCTTGGCTCGGGAAAACTGCGGAGAAAGTCGCGTCCGAGTCGCCCCAAGAAAGCCGCCGGGCAGAGGCTTGAGTATGCCAGTAGTTCGCTCTAACGATTTTTCAAAGATCTAGGGCTTTACGCCTGTGTCTTGCGTTCGATCCTAATGGGTGCGTCGGAGCTCGTCAAGAAAATAATAACTGTATGTTATTATTTTCTGTGCAAATCTCACCCTCGATTCTGCCGTCCCTACGGGACTCGGTTCGGTTTACTTTGCCTACCCGGGGCTGACGCCCCGGGCTATCATCTTGCGCCGCTTCGCGGCTGGAGTGCGATCGTGCAGTTCACGATCTCTCGGGGGCCTGGTTTCTTGTCGCTGCAATAGCAAAGCAGCTTCCTCGCGGCTGAAGCCGCTCGGAATCACAAGTTCGGGATAAGACGGCCTTTCGGCACGCCTGAAGGCGTGCCCTTCCCGGACACATGGTTTCCATGTCTCGCAAAGGCGGCGAGACCCTT
>Ga0335073_10015908_pt1 | contig 10513 bp, 4 predicted proteins | sample Lox_Sample_22_FD_207093 | JGI IMG/M metagenome (GOLD analysis project Ga0335073, IMG submission 207093) | Soil microbial communities from Loxahatchee National Wildlife Refuge, Florida, United States - Lox_Sample_2.2 | ecosystem: Environmental > Terrestrial > Soil > Wetlands | place: USA: Florida...
TGGTGACTAGCCCCTAAGCCCGCGCCATTGTCGCCATGGAAGTACTCGTAAAACAGGATGTACTCGCGCCAATGTGGATCTTCCTGGAATTTCTGGGTGCCGCCGTAAACGGGACGCCGTCCATTCGTGTCTCGAAGAAAAATACTGGACAATCGGCGGCCGATTTCTTTAGCCACTTCGAACAGGTTCATGTATTTTCCCGACCCTGTGGGACATTCCACCTTGAAGTCAGGCCCGTAGAACGGATACATCAGCAGCAAGCCGCGAATGAGCAAGCCGTTGACCGGCATCCAAATCGGCCCTCGCCAATTGGAGTTACCTCCGAACATGCCGGTGTTCGACTCCGCAGGCAAATACTGAACCTTATATTCTTGCCCCTGGAGATAAAACACGAACGGATGGTCCTCATGATATTTGGAGAGGGAGCGAATGCCGTAGGGACTGAGGAATTCGCTTTCATCCAGCACATAGCTGAGAATGCGTTGTAGCTTTCCCTTATCGCAAACCGACGCGAGCCTGTGCCCGGCATACCCGCCCACGGCCGGATCGTCGGCTCGGATGATTTTTGCCGCCACCTCGGGATGGCGCTTTCGGAATAGGTTGAGCAGTTCGAAGATCCTGGGATGTTTTGCGGCGGTACCGTGCTCGAAAACGGTTGCAGCGCACAGTGGCAGCAGTCCAACCATCGAGCGGATTTTCAGCCGGGCTGCGTCTCCGTTCGGGAAATGCAGCAGGTCATAGAAGAATCCATCCCCTTCATCCCACATCGCCTCTTGATTTGGCCCGATGCGATCCATGGCATAGGTGATCCAGGCAAACTGTTCGAAGAAACGGAAAGCTACTTCTTCATACATCGAGTCATATTCTGTCAGCGTCAGCGCGATCTCCAGCATGCACAAGCAATAGAACGCCATCCAGGCAGTTCCGTCGGCCTGGTCCAGATATCCGCCGGTGGGCAGCGGTGCACTCCGATCGAAAACACCGATATTGTCGAGCCCGAGGAATCCGCCCGCGAAAACGTTGCGCCCCTCTGGATCCTTACGGTTTACCCACCAATTGAAATTCAGCATTAATCCTTGGAAAGAGCGCTCCAGGAAGCGCAGGTCCGCGCGGCCAAGCTCCAGTTCGATGCGGTAAAGGAACAAAGTCGCCCAGGCGTGTACCGGGGGATTCACATCGCTGAAGTTCCACTCGTACGCGGGGATCTGCCCGTTCGGATGCGCGTACAGCGTGCGTAGCATCAATAGCAGCTGTTCTTTTGCGAAATCGAAGTCCACCAGCGAGAGCGCGATGGTGTGAAACGCCAAGTCCCATGCGGCATACCAGGGATACTCCCACTTGTCTGGCATGGAGATTACGTCGCTGTTGAGCATGTGGGACCATTCGGCGTTGCGCGCACTTTGTTTGTGAGTCCCAATCAACGGGTGTGCGTCGTGCTCTTGCAGCCAACGGTCCAAATCGAAATAGTAATATTGCTTGCTCCACAGCATCCCCGCCAGGGCTTGCCGATGAACGCGACGTTCATCCTCACTTAAGCTTTTAGGAGTGATGCGCTCGTAGAACTCGTCCGCGTCGGCGGCACGGTTGGCAAAAATTTGGTCAAACTTCGTGAATGCATCGTCGTGACGCTTGTCACTCAGCCGCAATCGAACCACCCTGCTCCCGCCGCTCGGTACATCGAGCACGTAATGCGCGGCTGCCTTGGTTCCCGTTTTTGCGGGATTGACCGCCTCGCTCTTGCCCGAGATTACGTACTCATGGAACGCGTCCTTCACATAAGGGGAGGTGTTTGCTTGCCCCCACAGGCGGGCGGTGTTTGATTCGTTCTCCGTGAAGAGCAAGTCCGGCGTGCCTTCGCATTGCAAGATGTGTTCGCCCAACTGGGGGTGCGCAGCGAGGATTGCTCCTCGATCCGCTCGGAGCGATGGCTTCCCGCCACCGTCTGCCGCCCAGGTGTTTCGGAACCAAATCGTGGGTACCACGTGGACGCGCGCCTGCTCTGGACCGCGGTTGTGTACGGAGATTCGGATCAACACGTCTTCCGGGCCATTCTTTCCGTATTCCACGAATACATCGAAATAGCGATCTTGCTCGAAAACCCCGGTGTCTAGGAGTTCGTACTCCATTTCGTCGCGGGACCGGTGACGATTGGTTTCCACCAAATCCCGGTAAGGGTACTCGGCTTGCGGGTACTTATACAGATACTTCATGTACGAATGCGTTGGAGTGCTATCGACGTAAAAATAGTATTCCTTCACGTCTTCGCCATGGTTACTCTCGCTGTTGGTGAGCCCAAATAAACGCTCTTTCAGAATGGGATCGCGGCCGTTCCATAGGGCCAGCGCAAAACACAGCTGCTGCTTGTCATCCGAAAAGCCCGCCAAACCATCTTCGCCCCACCGGTAGACGCGGGAGCGCGCCTGATCGTGGGAGAAATAGTCCCAAGCATTCCCATCGTGGCTATAGTCCTCGCGTACTGTTCCCCATTGGCGCTCGCTCAGGTATGGACCCCATTTTTTCCACGGAACACCTTTTTCGCGGGCCTCATTCAATCGTTTCTGTTCGGTGACTTCCACGTAGGACAAAGCGACGCGATTGTCATTGGCTGGTGTCATGGCAACTTACCTTCCTTTAGTCAATTTCCAGAATCTGCGAAGCCCGCGAACACTGGGAGCGCTGTGCCGACCATCTCGCATAGGAAACGACTTTAGGCGTAAGTCTCTGAATATTTGAAGAGTTTTCACGTCGCTTTCAACAAGACGACCAGGCGCACCGTCACCGGAATTTCGGAACCCGGTCGCGCTTCCACTTTTTCGCGCTTTGATTTGAGGGCTAAGCGGCCTTAACGGGAACTGTCATTCGTGACAGGGACGAGCGAAGGCGACGCCCCATTTCTGATGCCAATGGGTCTTCATCGGCTACCACATCGCTGTGCTGATCGACCGTGCCGGGGCACTGATGTGCAAGGTTTTACCTTGAAATACCAGGTTGACGTCCTTGTTCTCCGTGGCACTGTTCAGGACTTCTGCCACGTAGCCGCCTTCCGCGGTTTGAAACGCCATAACCCGTATGCTGTCCGCTTTCCCCGTCGTTTCCACGCGCACCGCTCCGGGCCGAACGAATTTGCTGAAATGCGCCAGGTAATAATATGTGCCGGTATAGGTGATGTCGTGGGTGTACTTGTTGACGATCACCACCGGGTGCTGTGCGTTGGGGTCGGGGTTCCCATGGATCGGTGAAATTGCCCAGGGGCCGCCGTTTTCGTCGAGAATGGCATTCCAGTACAGCCATGCCGACGTGCCCGCCTCCAGATCATTGAAGATCACGTTGCCCCAAACATCTCCATCATCAAAATCATAAATCGGGAGAATCTTCGTGGTCGGGTAGCTTGCCTCGTACGCGTAACAGAGTTCATCCATCCAGAAAGGGAATTGCGAGTACTTCTTTTCCAGTTCCGCAATCTTGTCGTAATTCTTGAAGTCATAACCGTGATACGCGACAACCGATATGAACTTTCGCGTCGCCGCATCGTCCAACACCTCGTGATACCGTTCGTACGCCACAATCCGCTCCGGCGCTTCGCTCATCATTAGTTTTGTCGTCAAACCGGATTGCTGCAGCGCTGGTCCAACGTAATCGCGAATCAGCACATTGATCTCCGGATAGGAGATCTTCGTGTACACTTCTTCCGGTTCGTTAAAGAGACTCAAGTAATCAACAACGATTCCCCGTTTCTTGTATTCCTCAAGATATCTGATGAAGTATTTCGCCAAGGCTGGATAGTACTTCGGCTGTATAGACTGCTGAGTGTTTACGTTATACAGCATCCAGTCCGGCGGATAATCCATCGGCGCCTGCAACGCGAAATTTCCGTATTTGCGCGCGCGAAGGATATAGGTTCCCACCCCATTCGGCCCAAAGTCGCGATCCACCGAAAACTTCTTCATTTCCACGTCATCGGGCGTCTCGTCGTAGGTAAACCACGGCCCTGCAGCCTGGAAGTCCGTTCCCCCGAGCGGCGTTTTCATGGCGGTGTAACCTGCGCCTGTTTTTACCTCAAAAAGCGAACGCAAGACGTTTTCCTGCTTCTCTGGCGGCAGAGTGTTCAGCACCATCAGTCCCGCTTCCATGATCGAAGCGCCGAAACCATGAATCTTCTGGAACTTCACGGCCTCGTTGATTTGAAACGTCGCGCCCGGCGCCCCTTTTGCATCGGAAAATTGCACATCAGGCTTAGCTGTGATGCGATCTCCCGCTTTCGAGGAAACGTACAGCTTTGCCGTTTGCGCGTTCGCGGTAGCCACAAACAGCGCAACGCACAGGATCACGATACTGCTCAGGTAGCTCCTGCTCATCGATACTCTCCTGAAATTCCTTGCTGCTAAAACGTGTACTTCAAGGCAAATTCAATTTGCCGGTTTGCATCGGGGGTTATGGTGTTGGTGATCGCGGAGCCCCCGGGCACGTCCACGGGGGCCGTTCCGGTAGTGGGCGCGATTCCCGCTCCCGGCAATCCAAAATTCGGATGATTGAAGATGTTGAAGAATTCTGCGCGAAACAGAAGCTGTTGCGATTCGTGAATCGGGAAGGCCTTCTGGAACACCACATCGAAATTGACATAACCGGGCCCGCGTAAGGTGCCGATCGGAGTATTACCCCAGTTTCGTGCGAATGTTTGGCCGGGCGCCAGCGCGGGCAGCGCGAACGCCGCCTGATTGAACCAGCAATCGAGAGTCTGATGACCGGGCCGCGAACACTGGAAACTCGTACCTTGGTCGGCGGCGTCGTAAGAAAAGTCGTACGGATTGTGGATCGTATCGGGACGGGGGCTGCTGCTCCCAGTGTTGGTCACGTCGGACGAGAGTACCGCCGTTACCGCTTCTCCTGTCTGGGCGGCGATGATTGTGCTGATTTCCCACCCGCCGATGAAGCCGTTCACGATGGCGTTGCTGTCATTCATATACTTGCGGCCACGCCCGACGGGAATTTCGTAAATCCCGCTGATGGACAGGCGCTGCTTAATGTCCGGAGCGGCGGGACCATACTCACCATTCACATCGTGGGCGTTTTGAATGTACGTGCCCACGTTGCCGTCAGCATTTCCAAGGTTCTGAGCAAAGGTATAGGCAACCAGGATGTTAAATCCGCTCGAATACTGCTTGTTCAGCGAGGTCTGAAATGCATTGTAAAAGGTGTGCAGTTGTGCGTAGTCGAGCGGCAAAATCGACACCAGGCACGGCTGCTGACTAAAGTACGGAGTTCCATAATTATTCGATAAGCAATCGGAGGGCACCGGACCGCTGAAGTTCGAGTCCAACGGTTGCACTGGCTGATTGAAGTTCGTGGATTCGTGATTCCAGAGGCGGTAAGCATGAGTGCCGACGTACCCTGCCGTGAAGATCCAGTCTTTAAAGAATTGATGCTGAAGGGTCAGATTCCATTCAAGAATCTTGGGCATTACACGCTCAGAGCCGGTGGTTTTGACTGAACCGAAAAGATTGGTCGGATCGTAGGGCGGAAATTCAGCGGGGAAGCCGGTGGAGATAAGTTGGGCGGTTTGCGGGGCATTGGCCGCACTATACTGCGCGGCGTTGAAGGTATCTTGCGGAGGGTTCAGTCCAAGGTCATCGAAGATGTTGGACTCTGCGGCATGAAAAATCCCGAAGGCGGAGCGGATCACCGTATTGCGTGGCAAGCTATACGCCAAGCCGATACGGGGCGCCCATCCGTTCGTGTCGAATGCCACACCTGCGCGCGGAATGGCGCCGGGGCCATAACCCACATCCATGGTCGCGGTGTTGAGATTGAAATTGCTGACGCGGCCACCCGCCGGCGAAGTGATTTCGTAGCGCAGCCCAAGATTCAGCGTCAGGCGTGGCGTAACTCGCCAGTCATCCTGCCCGAAACCCGCCAAATCCCAATAAGTCGTCAGGTAGTTCCCTTGAAGATAGTCTTGTTCGGTGTAATTAGCGATGCCGGTCATCAGGTCGCCAAAGCCATCTCCCGTATACAGTCCACTGAATTGAAACAATCCTCGTGGCGCCATCGTCTGATAGAAGTTGCGGGTCTGCCGCCGGAAGTCACCGCCAAACTTCATGGCGTGTTTGCCTTTGGTCCAGTTCACCGTGTCCGCGATCTGATAGATGTTCTCGTATACGTGTTCTGGCAGCCATTCCGAGTCGCCGAGAGGTGTGTAGCCTGCAGAGTCGATGTTGGGCAGGCCAGACGAGTTGAGATCGCCGCGATTGGAGTTGGGAATTCCCAGCGCCAGGCCGAGATTTTTGCCATAGTTGAACGGCAACGCGTTCACCGAATAACGGAAATAACCTCCATGCAAGTCATTGACTACCGTTGGCGAGAACGTGTGTGTGTAGCCGATGCCGACGTGCTGCCCTTGAGATTTGCTTTCGCTCGGGCAACAGTCGGCGCCCCCCAGATCACCGAGCGGGCCGGGCTGGCTGCTGTTTACATTGCTATAGGCGTAGGAAACAAAGAGCTGGTCGGTCGTGCGGAAATCTTCATCGACACGAATGTCAAACGAATTTTGGTTGTTCACGCGCTTTTGTGTAGTGGTGTAATTATTCTGAAAATAGTTCGGCTGACTGGGGTCGGTCACCGTAGGCAGCGGGTACAGGTTGATGGCATTGGAGCCGACTGCATTGATCAGTGGCGCGCCGTCAGGTTGTGTGGCCAGGTCCATGCGGTTATTGGGAATGGGCGCGTGCGTGTAAGGATTCACCAACTGGGTGCCCTGCTGAATCAGGAGTTGGCTGAAGTCTCCGCTGCGTTCCGGAATAGTGGGCACGCTGGAGATGAACGGGTCCGTTTCATTTAACCGGTAACCTTCGTAGTTCCCGAAAACAAAAGTCTTATTCTTTCGGATCGGGCCGCCAAGGAAGCCGCCGAACTGGTTCCGCTGGAAAGGTTCGCGGGAAGGTGCGAAATAGTTGACCGCATCCAGCACGTCGTTCCGGAAGAACTCATAAACACCACCGTGGAAATTGTTGGTGCCCGATTTCAGCACGACATTGATCGCCGCTCCACCGCGGCCGAATTCCGCGCTCATGGCATTTTCTTCCGTGCGGAATTCCTGGATGGCGTCGGGCGCGGGCAACACGATCGTTCCACCGAGCCCAAACTCGTTGTTGTCAACTCCATTCAGCAAAAAGTTGTTGTTGGTCACGCGAAGCCCGTTCACCGAGATTGCTTCGTTGGCCCGTTCGTTCTCAAACACGCCTCCGCTGACGTTAGAGCCACTCTGCCCGGCGTTGGCCCCCGGGCCGAGATATGCCAGTTGAATGAAGTTGCGGCCGTTCAACGGAAGATCCGTAATTCGTTTCTCGGTTTCGATGGTGCCCAGTGAAGACGTGTCCGTTTGCAGCAGCGGCGGTGCGCCAGACACTTCCACGGTTTCGGTCGCCGTTCCTACTCTCATCGAAATGTCGACGCGCACGACCTGGTTGATTCCGACTTCTACATTGGCTTCGATCGCGCTCTGAAACCCTGTTTTCTCCACCTTAATGGAGTAGTGGCCAATACGCAGTAATTTGGCTGAGTAGTTTCCCAGTTCGTCGGTCGTTACTTCGACCACTTGGTTGGTCTCCAGATTCGTGACCGTGACTTTCGCCTCGGCCACCGCTGCGGCGCTCGGGTCGGTGACCGTGCCCACGACGTTGCCGCGGTCCACCTGCGCCCGCGCGTTACTAGTCCAGAAGAAAAGCAAGCTCAGAGAAAAGATACAAAAATGCAGGAACCTGGTGTGGCTCAGCATGGCGCCCCCCGTCAGAGCGAAGAAAAACAGCGATTGAACCGAGTTAATATTGCAGACGGTGCCGCTGTCAAGTAAGATTCTCCCCATTGCGGTACAAGCTCGCTCCTTTTTACTGAATCCTTCGCTCAACACCGGAACTTCCAGCCAGGAGGGTGGCTCCATGAGGTCTGTCTTCGGTATTTTTCTCGCGCTTCCGTTTCTTCTCGCTTTACCGGCGCAAAACTCCGCGCCGCAACCTGCGAAACGCCTTGAGGATCTGCAGAACAAAACCATATTGCTGTTCACCCCGCATCCCGATGACGACGTTTTCGGCGCCGGTGGCACGATCGCTTTGCTGAACCGCAACCACAACAAGGTGTACATCGTCGTTTACACCAACGACGACAAGGGTTCCTACGATCTGGATATGAGTTCGCAGCGCCTCGCCCAAATTCGCCGCGCCGAACAGGAAGTGTCCGAAGCCATGCTGGGCACCCCCAAGGAAAACATCATGTGGATGGGCTACGACGATGGCATGCTCGAGTATGCGCCCCAGCCCAAGCTGACCGAGGAAGCCACTGCGTACATTCGCCGCATTCGCCCCGACGTGCTGTTAAGCGTGGATCCCGGCCAATGGTACGAACGTTGGCACAAGAGCGATCACCGCATGGCCGCTTTTAACACCATCGATGCCGTCCGTGCCGCGGAATTCTGGTTGTACTTCCCGAACCAGCGGCTTCAGCAGGGCCTGCAAGCTTACACGGTCCCGGAAATGTACTTTTTCTATCCTGCCCCGGATGATGCGAATTATTACGTGAACATCGACAGCGTCGTCGATCTGAAGTGTGACGCCGCGCTCAAGCAGGTCAGCCAGTTCGAGCCTGCCATCAATAAATACCGGCCGGATTGGGACCCCAAAGACTACGAAAAGGCTAAAACGGAACTGCGCGAGCAGCAGCCAAAAAAAGACGGCCACTACGTCGAAGCTTTCCGTTACGCCACAAGTTTCAATCAATATTAAAGCGCAACGCGCATACCAGATTCAGGAGATTGCCATGGCGGAATTAGCACTCAAAGGTGGAAAAAAGTCTAAACAGAAAGCCTTCCCTATTTGGCCGCAGTACGATGATGTGGAACGCAAGGCGCTGACTGACGTCCTAGACAGCCGCGTCTGGTGGCGCACTCCCGGAACACGCACCTTGGCGTTTGAGCAAGAGTTCGCCAAGTTCCACGGCGCCAAACACGGCATCGCCGTTACCAATGGCACCGCGGCTCTTGAGGTGGCCATGTCCGCTCTCGGGATTGCCCCGGGCGACGAAGTCATCGTGCCGAACTTCACCTTCATTGCCACCGCCAGCGCCGTCCTTTATGCAGGCGCCATGCCCGTGATGGTCGACGTATCGCCCGAAAACTACTGCATCGACCCCAAACTGGCCGAGGCCGCCATCACTCCTCGCACCAAAGCGATCATCGCCGTGCACATGGGCGGACATCCCGCGGATCTCGATGCTCTCCTAGACCTCGCTAAGAAAAAAGGAATCGCCCTCATCGAAGACAGTTCGCATGCTCATGCCACGGAGTGGAAAGGCAAGCGCATTGGTTCGCACGGAATCGGCGGCACCTTCAGTTTCCAGCAAAGCAAGCTCATGACCGCAGGCGAAGGCGGCATCATTATTTCGAACGACGATGAATTTGAGCGGAACGCCCGTAGCGTCCATGACTGCGGACGCATGCCCGGTCAGTGGTTCTACAGTCATTACATCAACGGCTCAAATTATCGCCTCTGTGAGTGGCAAGGCGCTGTGCTCAGCGTGCAATTGACTCGCCTCGACGCGCAAACCGCCCGCCGGCACCACAATGCGCGTATCCTCGATAAACTGCTGGCGCAGATCCCCGGGATCACGCCGCAAAAGCTTGATCCACGTTGCACTCGCAACGGCCAATACGCCTACATCTTTCATGTCGATTCCAAGCAGTTCGCCGGTGCCAGCACCGAAACTCTGATCCAGGCCATGAATGCTGAAGGCATTCCGAACCAGGCCAGCTACCCACCGGTCCACGCGCTCGATGTTTTCCAGAATGGCGAGTATCGCAAGCGCCTCTGCGGCGCACAGGCGAAGGAACCGCATGCCTTCTTGAAGGCATCGTTTCCGGTGACGCACCGCGCTGCGTGGGAAACGATCTGGATTCCTCAGCCCGCGCTTCTCGGTGACGAGGAGGACATGCGCGAAATCGCGGCCGCTTGGACCAAGATTCAGAAAAACGCGAAGGAACTTGTGTGATTCTCGTCGAAAAGCGCGACTATCGCGGCTGGCCGAACTCTTATTTTCTTTCCAACGGTATCGTGGAGCTTGCTGTTCTTGCCGATGTCGGGCCTCGGGTCATCCGTTATGGTTTCGTAGGCGGCGAAAACCAGTTTTACGAACTGGACCCACAAGCGGGCCTATCCCGTGGGGATGAGTTCTGTTTGTACGGTGGCCACCGCCTGTGGGTCTGGCCGGAAGTCGCGCGCACCTATTTCCCCGACAATCATCCAGTCGAGGTGAAGACCACTCCGACGGGAGCCGAGTTTCTTGCTCCCATCGAAACCGAACCTCCCGGAACGTCGTTGCAGAAACGCATCGCGATTGAGCTGAGTGAAAGTGGAACCCGCGTCCGCTTGACCCACTCCATCACCAATCACTCCGATACGGAAACCCGACTCGCTCCGTGGACGCCTAGCCTCATGCGTCCCGGCGGCCGCGGCATTCTGCCGTTTCCGCC
>Ga0335073_10015909_pt1 | contig 10512 bp, 11 predicted proteins | sample Lox_Sample_22_FD_207093 | JGI IMG/M metagenome (GOLD analysis project Ga0335073, IMG submission 207093) | Soil microbial communities from Loxahatchee National Wildlife Refuge, Florida, United States - Lox_Sample_2.2 | ecosystem: Environmental > Terrestrial > Soil > Wetlands | place: USA...
TCACCCAACACACTACGTCCGCCTACAGCCGGTCAGCGCCCCTAGGCCCTGCTGGCCGGTCTGCGCATGCTGGTAACGGCAGATTCTTTGACATCTAATGCTTTGGCCTCTAACCTTTAGATCGCTCCCAAGGCCGGCCCGCCAGCCCAGACAGCGCAGGCAACGCTTGCGGAAGCGCGCAGACAACACTTGTGGAGATGAGTGCGATGACGATGCCTACTCTGGCGACCCCGGCGCGGTATGGCAGCTACGCCGACCTAGCCGGGAAGGTCGCCGTAGTGACAGGCGGATCACGCGGCATCGGCGCGGCCACGGCGGTGGCGCTCGCCGCCAACGGCGCTCTCGTCGCCGTCGTCGGCCGGGACGAGGCTGCCATGGCCGCGGTCACGACGGACATCGCCGAGCGCGGCGGCCGGGCGATCTGGCTGCCAGCGGACTGCACGGTCCCGGCCGACCTGGAGCGGATGGCGGTGACCGTAACGGAGCAGTTCGGGCCGATCGGGATCGTCGCCTCGTTCGCAGGCGGCAACGGAATGCCGGTTCCAACCGCGGCCGAGACCCCAGAGCACTGGCGGGAGGTCATCGAGTCCGACCTCAACTCGGTCTTCTACACGGTGCGCGCCGTGCTGCCAGCGATGACCGGGGGCGGCGCGATCGTCACCATGTCCTCCGCGGCAGCTCGTCAGGCCGCCAAGTCGGCTGCCGCGTACGCGGCAGCGAAAGCGGGCGTGATCGCTTTCACTCGGCACCTGGCAGCCGAGCTTGCCCCGCGCGGGATCCGGGTCAACTGCGTCGCCCCGTCTGCGACGGAGAACGACCGGATGCGCACCTGGATGTCCGCCGAACAGCGCGCTGCGCTTGGCGCGAGCTTCCCGCTCGGCCGGCTCGGGCAGCCCGACGACGTAGCTGCGGCTGCGCTCTTCCTCGCCTCCGACGCCTCGGCCTGGATCACCGGCGCGACACTCGATATCGCCGGCGGCAAGATCATGCTCTAGGCAGTCAGAAGCCGGGGCCCTCGTCGGCCCGCTGCGGCGCGGCGTTACCGCGCGCGGCTGTGGCCCAGCTCCATGCGTACTCGGGGTCCTCGGCCACGGCGGCCGGCTCGGCCAGCAGAAGCGGCCGGAAGGTGTCGATCATCACCGCGGTCTCGTCGGTCGTTGTCTTGCCCTCGGCCACGCCCTTGATGACGGCCTCAACCGCGCCCGGCTGTGGCCCGTGCGTAAATCCGGACGGATGGAGGGTGATGGACCCGAGCCCAACGCCGGAGCCCTTGCGCGCCGAGTAATCACCGGCCACGTAATACATCATCTCGTCGGAGTCGACGTTGTGATGGTTATACGGGATCGGCACTGACTCGGGGTCGAAGTCCAGCGGTCGAGGGCAGAACGAGCAGATCACGAAGTTCGGCCCCTCGAAGGTCTGGTGCACGGGCGGCGGAGCGTGCGTGCGCTTCACGATCGGCTCGAAGTCGGCGATGTTGAACGCGTACGGGTAGAGATAGCCATCCCACCCAACGACGTCAAACGGGTGATACGCGTACGTCAGCCTGGTCAGCCCGGCCGAGTTGCGGACGACGACGGGCACCTCCTCGCCATCGGCGATTAGCGGGCCAGCCGGGCCGCGCAAGTCGCGCTCGCAGTACGGCGCGTGCTCCAGGAACTGGCCGTACTGCGACAGGTATCGTCGCGGCGGCCGGATGTGCCCACGCGCCTCGACGACCAGCGCATGCACCCCGTCCGGCGCAGGCCGCCAGCGGTGAATGGTGCCGCGCGGCACGATGACATAGTCGCCCGCGGCCGCGTCGATGCTCCCGTACACGGATTCGAACGTGGCAGCGCCGGACCGCAGATAGATAGCCTCGTCCCCAGCCGAGTTCCGGTAGAGGTCGGACACCGAGTCAGCGTCCGCGAAGCTGATGCGCACGTCGTCGTTCGCCATCATCAGCTGGCGGCCAAGCACGAGGTCGCCGCCGGACGGCAGATCCTGGGTGCGGTAATGGCGCGGCAGCAGCGGATAGTTAGGCCGCAGCGACGCCTCGCCCGCTGCGTCTCGCAGGCCCTCGCTCTTCACGATCGCCGTCGGCGGATGTACGTGGTACAGCAAGGACGAATCGGACACGAAGCCTTCTTCGCCCATCAGCTCCTCGGCGTACAGATGGCCGGCCGCGTCACGGAACCGGAGGTGACGCTTGCGCGGAACCTCCCCGATCATCCGGTAATACGGCATTTCGTCTCCTTTGACGTTAGCCTATGCGGGCTGGCTCGTGGCTCAGGCGGCCGTAGGCGCGAACCCGGACCCCGTGGGTGCGACGCGCCAACCGCCTGTACCGCCCGCATGCTTGCAGCACCGCTTGTTCCTGACTATAAGGGGAACGGCGGTGGCCAGACATCGCGGAGGAAGGACGCTTCAGCCGATGACCGCGCAGACCCCCACCAGCGAGCGTCCGAGTCCGGCAACTACTCAGCCCGACAGGCCGCCGCGCGCCCTGCGCGTGATTGGCGTAGCCGCTGTTGGTCTCGGCGTCGCGGCGCTCGCTGTCGCCACATTCGTGCTCTCCTACCCGGCCATTCACGTCCTCGCCTTGCAGGCCGGCGTAACGCCACGGCTGGCAAGAGGCTATCCCCTCCTCATCGACGCGATGCTGGCGATCGTGCTGGCGGCAGTGCTGGCGCTGCGCGGCGCGGGCCTGCCGAGCAGACTGCTCGCCTGGGCGACGCTGCTTGCCGTGCTGGCCGCTGCCGCGGGTGCAGATGCGCTGCACGCCGCTGGCCGCAAGCTGCCCGAGCGCGGCGCCGCGATCGGTGCGGCCGTGCTCCCGTGGGTGCTGGTGTTCCTGGCCTTCGCGCTGCTTCTCGCGATGCTGCGGTACGCCAGGCTCCGGCGGGTGACGGCCACTACGACGCTCGCGGACCAGCCTGACTCGCTTGTCGAGGCGGATGACTCGGCAGTTGCAACCGAGCCGGCTATGGCTGTACGCACTATGACTGGGCTCACTGTGGATGGGCTCACCCCGGTACCTGCTGAAGCGGTATCCGCCGAGACAGGCGAGCCAGCGGAGGAGGACATGCCGGTGTTCCACCGGATGTGGAGCTCGCCGACGCCGCCGGCCAGCAACCAGTAGCGCGTGGCCTGCTTGGCTAGTCGGCAGTGTTGGCTATTCGGCAGTGTTGGCTATTCGGCTGGGCCGACAATGGCTGTTGCGATCGCCGCAATGCCCTCGCCGCGGCCGGTCAGGCCGAGGCCGTCACTAGTAGTGGCGGTGAGACTGACTGGCGCGCCGCCAAGGGCCGCCGACAGCGCCTTCTCGGCCTCTTCTCGCCGGGCCGAGATTCGCGGCCGGTTACAGATCACCTGGACGGCCACGTTCCCGATATGGAACCCCGCGGCGGCGGTCAGCCTGGCGGTCTCTTGCAGCAGCGCCGCGCCTGGTGCTCCGGCCCATTCCGGCCTGTCCGTGCCGAACTGGCTGCCAAGATCCCCGAGGCCCGCCGCCGATAGCAGCGCGCTACAGGCAGCATGAGCTGCTACGTCTCCGTCAGAGTGCCCGGTGAGGCCGGGCTCACCCGGCCAGAGCAGTGCCGCCAGGTACAGCGGCCTACCCGCACTAATCGGGTGAACGTCGACCCCGATGCCGATTCGCGGCAACAGACTAGCCACGGCTCTAAGCAACCACGATGTCAGTCAAGCAGTGCGTCAATGCGATTCTTCAAGCCAGCACGCATATTAAAAGCCAGCACCGTCAGGCCGGCACGATCAGGAGGCGAGAATCTCGTCGAGCAAGGCCTCCGCCTTGTCCTCGTTGGTCTTCTCGGCCAGCGCCAGCTCGCTCACCAGGATTTGCCTGGCCTTCGCCAGCATGCGCTTCTCGCCAGCCGAGAGGCCGCGCTCGCGATCCCGACGCCACAGGTCGCGCACGACCTCCGCGACCTTGTTGACATCGCCGGACGCGAGCTTCTCCAGGTTGGCCTTGTATCGCCTGGACCAGTTGGTCGGCTCTTCGGTGTAGGGGGCGCGCAGCACCTCAAATACGCGCTCAAGCCCTTCCTGACCGACGACGTCCCGTACGCCGACTAGCTCGGCATTGTCCGCGGGAACACGCACCGTCAGGTCACCCTTGTCGACCTTGAGCACGAGGTAGGTTTTATCCTCACCCTTGATCACACGGATTTCGATTTCCTCGATCCGAGCAGCCCCATGGTGGGGGTAGACGACGGTGTCGCCGACCTTGAATGACATGTGGCATGTACCCCTTCCGCTGAACCCATCCTACCACGTTCAGCGCGGGCGATTAGCCGTCGTTAGCGGCAAAGGTGCAGGTCAATGGCGCAGTTGCTGGACCGCAAAATTAATAGGGCCGACCCGCGCACCTAGCCACCGGATTCAGCCCGCCGCCCTGTCGGACCGGGGCCGGGCTGTGCCGTGATGGCCGACACTGGCCCATACTGGAAGTAGACGTTCGCTCCTGTCGAGAGGTTAGCGCGTGAACCCAGGCGGCGAACCGGAACGGGACGATACTGGCCTGCCACCGGTCGACATCGAGATTCCCGACGACGCGCGGGAACTCGATCGCGACGTGCAGGCGTATCTGCGGGAGCTGCGCGCGGAGCGACGCCGCCAGCGTCGCCGCCGCCTGCACATCGGCCTGACCAGGGACGGCGTCATACTGCCGCTGCTTGCCTGCTGCCTGATCCTCGCCCTTATTACCGGGACCCTGCTGACCGTCTTCACCGCCACCTCTGACCAGCTAGTGCCCCCGCCCCGAAGCGGCACGAACACGCAGAAGTCCGCCCCGCCGACCGCCACGACCTCGCCCCCAGCATCGCCCTCAGCCTCAGCGTCAGCCTCAGCCAGCGCGGTCGGCCCAGGCCTCACAAGGACCACCGTCCGGCTGCCTGATGCGCACGTGATGGTCAGCGGCCGGCCGATTCTCCTACGGGGCCTGATCGGTACTTTGCTGGTACTCATCCCGCCACGTTGCCGCTGCATGGCCGCGATTAGGACGCTCGCAAGCATCGGTGCACACACGGGTGGCACCCTCCTGGTGGGCACCCGTGGCACGATTGCCGAAGCCCAGCGACTTCAGCTGCAGCTGAACCCCCGCGTCTCGACGGAGGTTTTTGCCGGCCTTGACGCCCAGGGCGTGTTGCAGAAGGCCGTTTCGGCAGCACGGCTGACCACAGTTGTTATCACCGCTCCCCCGACGGGTAGCGGCTTCCAGCCGTTGGCGTACGCCAGCGACGTGCCTTCGAGCGATCTCAGTTCGGCCAGCAGTCCGCTGTCGGTGGCCCTAGCATCAACCCTCAAGGCAGCCCTCAAGGGCTGACGTACGCTTCGGCAGTTTCCGCATCTCCCTGCAAAGGCCGGGCCGGCGCTTCCTGCGGCTTGCCGGGTGGCTACGCTGCGGGGTGTCTCAGGGATCTTCGCGACGATGGGAGCATGCCGTGTTCCGGAGCGGCTTGAGAAGCGCACTGCCGCGTCGGCTGGTGCTTGTGGCGGTAGCGTTGCTGATTCCGATCCTGGCCGGCTGCGAGGCCGACAACGACGCGCCGTCACTGCAGTTCCACTACCCGACAGACACCGCTGGCTACCCGCCAGACTCGGCAGGATCCAGCGCGATGGGGAATCTGTCGATCAGGAACGTGTTCGTGCTCGGCGCGCCGATCGGCCGCAACCTCGTCAAGGGCCAGTCAGCCAGCCTGTTCCTCGCGCTGATCAATGGCGGTGCGCCGGACAAGCTGGTCAGCATTAGCGCACCGGGCAGCGCCACCGCCGTAACGCTGCCGGCTGGCGGCGTGCCGGTTGTGTACGGGCATCCAGTGTTCCTGTCCGGCCCGAAGCCCCAGCTTGTCCTCGTCGGCCTGACGCGGACGCTCCGCAGCGGATCCTCGCTCCGGCTGAACCTGACGTTCCAGAAGGCGGGAACCATCTCCCTCGTGGTCCCGGTCATGCCGCGCGCCGTGCAGTACGAGACCTATGCGCCACCGCAGCCGACCGCGACCACAACCGTTTCCCCTACCGCCACCTCGACGCCGAAGAGCCACGGGTCGCACCCGTCTCCGACGCCGTCGACGTGACGATCGGCCTGGCATAGCCGCCGGAGCCCGCAGCAGTAAGCGCTGGCACCCTGACAGGGTGCCAGCGCTCGGGCTTTGCGCAAGGTGATCCGGTAAGGCCTAGCCGACCGGCTCGAACTTGTAGCCGAGCCCGCGGACCGTCACGATGTGCCGCGGATTGGTGGGCTCGGTCTCGATCTTGGCTCGCAGCCGCTTCACGTGCACATCGAGCGTCTTGGTGTCCCCGACGTAGTCTGCGCCCCAGACCCGGTCGATCAGCTGCATCCGGGTCAGCACTCGGCCAGCGTTGCGCAGCAATACCTCGAGGAGCTCGAACTCCTTCAGTGGCAGCTGTACCTGCTCGCTGCGCACGGTCACCACATGCCGATCCACGTCCATCCGGACCGGGCCCGACTCCATGATCGAGCTGATTGGCTCGTCCACGTCACCGCGGCGGCGGAGCACTGCGCGCATCCTGGCGACCAGCTCACGAGAAGAGAAGGGCTTGGTGACGTAGTCATCGGCGCCCAGTTCCAGGCCGACGACCTTGTCGATCTCGCTGTCCTTGGCCGTCAGCATGATCACCGGGACGTTGGACCGCTCCCTTAGCGTCCGGCACACCTCGCTGCCCGGCAGGCCGGGAAGCATGAGGTCGAGCAGAACTAGGTCAGCGCCAGTGCGATCGAAAGTCTCGATCGCATCCGGGCCAGTGGGGCAAACCGCGACTTCGAAGCCCTCCTTGCGGAGCATGTACGACAGCGCGTCGCTGAAGGATTCCTCGTCCTCGACAACGAGCACTCGAGTCACTTAACTGCCTCCCTGACAGATCGCACGGCCGCGTGGTCCGTTCGCGCTGGTGGTTGTTCTGTGCCCCCGACCGGCAGCCCACGCCGCTGACGAAGCGGGAGCCGGAGCGTGAAGGTGGAGCCGAAGCCTTCGCGGCTCCAGACGGCGACATTGCCCCCGTGCGCGGCAGTGACGTGCTTGACGATAGCCAGGCCGAGGCCAGTTCCGCCGGTCGCGCGTGATCGTGCGGGGTCGACCCGGTAGAACCGCTCGAAGATCCGCTCGCGATCGCGTTCCGGGATGCCGATGCCCTGGTCAGTCACGCTGATCTCAGCGATCCAACTGGGGGCGGTCCTGGTAGTGATGACTACTCGGGTCTTGTCCGGGCTGTAGGAAACTGCATTCTCGAGCAGGTTCCGCAATGCGGTGACCAGCAGGTCCTCGTCGCCAAGGATGGTGACGCCGCGGTCGCCAGTCACCTCCAGGGAGATGCCGCGGGCGGACGCGCGCATCCGGCACCTGTCCACAGCCTCGGCCACGACGTCGTCTAGCACCACCGGGCTGGGGTCGGGCACCGGCTCTGCGGCCTGGATCCTGGACAGCATGATCAGGTCCTGTACCAGGTCGGTCAGCCGGGATGCCTCCTGGCGCATCCGCCCGGCGAACCGGAGCACGGCTTCAGGGTCGTCAGCCGCTTCCTCGACGGTCTCCGCCAGCAGGGCGAGCGCGCCAACGGGAGTCTTGAGCTCGTGGCTGATGTTGGCCACGAAGTCGCGGCGGACCTCGTCCACCCGGCGGCTCTCGGTCTGGTCCTCGGCCAGCAGCAGGATCAGCCCGCCGTCGCCGACTGCCGGCCCCAGCGGCGCCACCCGCACGGCGAAGCTCGTCGCCCGGCCGTTGAAGCGGGTGGTCATGATGTCGATCTCGCCTTCGCGGGGCATGCCCTCCCGGCGGACCTGGCGGGCCAGCGCGAGCAGCTCGCCGACCACCAGGCGATCGTTTTCCACAAGCCCGAACTCGCGCGCGGCCGCGCTGGAGCTGAGGACGCGGTCGTCGCTATCCAGCACCACAGCCGAGGACAGCAGAACCGCCAGCACTGAGCTAACGCCCGGCGGCAGCTTGCTCTCCTGGAGTAGGCCCGAGTCTGGCATGTCCGAAGACATGGCTGCTTGCACCCCCATCTCCACGGCTTGATGGTATGCGCGAGGACACGTGTCGCCCAACCCGCTCAGCGCTACCGCCCGCGGCTATTTGCGAAGTGTTCACGCCCTTGATTCCTGCTATTCATGTCGATTGTGCCGTCTGGGCACCAGCGAACTGACCAGCGCCGACCCGCGCACCGGCGCGGCGCGCCGAACCGCGGGCCGAAACGCCGCGACAGCGCCTCGCGAGGCTGCGGGGAATCGCCAGGTCAGCGGCCTTATCGCAAGCTCAGCGGCCTTGGGACCTGACTGCCTCGGCCGCGGCGGCGGCCGCCTCCGGGTCCAGGTAACGTCCGCCTGTCTGGACCGGGCGGAATCGGTGATCCATCTCATACAAGAGCGGCATGCCCGTCGGAATGTTGAGATCAGCGATCTCGGCGTCGCTGATGCCGTCCAGATGCTTCACTAGCGCCCGGAGTGAGTTCCCGTGCGCCACGACCAGAGTGGTCCGCGCCGCCGCCAGGTCACCGATGATCGCGTCGTACCAGTACGGCAGCATCCGCAGCAGGACGTCGCGCAGGCACTCGGTTCGGGGCAGCAGCTCGTCGGGCAGCAGCGCATAACGCGGGTCAGCGGCCTGCGAGAGCGGGTCATCGTCTGGTAGCGGCGGCGGCGGGACGTCGTAGGACCTGCGCCAGATCATGAACTGCTCGTCACCGTACTGCTGCCTGGTCTGAGCCTTGTCCTTGCCCTGCAGCGCACCGTAGTGCCGCTCGTTCAGCCGCCACGACCGGTGCACCGGCAGCCAGCCGAGGTCCGCTGCCTCGAGTGCGATGTTTGCGGTCTCGATCGCCCGGCTGAGCACGGAGGTATGCACCACGTCGGGCCGCAGCCCGGCATCGGTGAGCTGCTGCCCCGCCCGCGCCGCCTCGGTCCGGCCGCGCTCCGACAGCCGGGCATCGACCCAGCCGGTGAACAGCCCTTTATCGTTCCACTCGCTCTCGCCGTGCCGGATCAGGATGAGCGTGCTCATGGCCGAAATCCTAGCCTGGCAACCGCCCCGAATCGACGGAGGAAAGTCTATAAATACAGGCGACAATATGGCAAAGTCCCTCACGGGTAACCTACGCAGCCAGCCCGCTGAGGCGGGAATCTGGCGACTGACTCCGGAGTTGGTCTGTTCCGGAGGTGAGGGCCCGTGCCGCGACGCTACCCACGGCGGATCGCGACCGTCAGCGTTCACACGTCACCGCTTGAGCAGCCAGGCACTGGCGATGCGGGCGGCCTGAACGTTTACGTCGTGGAGGTGGCCAAGCGCCTGGCCGAGCGGGGCGTCGAAGTTGACATCTTCACCCGGGCTGTGTCCCGCGACCAGCCGCAAGTAGCCGAGATCGCTCCCGGTGTACTGGTACGCCACCTGGCGGCAGGCCCGTTCGAGGATCTCGACAAATCGGATCTTCCCGCTCAGCTCTGTCAGTTCACGTTTGAGCTGCTGCGCACCGAGGCTGCGCACGCACCCGGCCGGTACGACCTAGTGCACGGTCACTACTGGCTGTCTGGCCAGGTCGGCGCAGTGGCGAAGGAGCGGTGGGGCGTGCCGCTCGTGCAGTCCATGCACACACTCGGCAAGGTCAAGAACGCCGCCCTGGCTGCTGGCGATGCCGCCGAGCCGGAAACCAGGCTCCGCGGTGAGGCCGAAGTCGTGGCCTGCGCTGACCGCCTGGTGGCCAACACCGACGATGAAGCCCGGCAGCTCATCGGGCATTACGACGCCGACCCAGCGAGGGTGACCACGATCTATCCAGGCGTCGATTTGTCCGTGTTCAGGCCCGGCTCACAGCAGCGGGCACGCCAGCAGCTCGGACTTTCCGCCGACGGAATCGTGCTGGTGTTCGCCGGCCGCGTCCAGCCGCTGAAGGCGCCCGACGTCGTACTGCATGCGGCCGCGCAACTCATCGCCGAAGATCCGACCCTAGCCTGCCGGCTGACGATCGCTTTCGTCGGCGGCCCGAGCGGCACGGGCCGACGCGACCCGGATGGGCTAGTGGAGCTGGCGGGCCGGCTGGGCCTGAGCGAGCTTGTCCGGCTCGAGCCGCCCTGCCCCCAGCGTGAGCTGGCCCAGTGGTACCGGGCTGCCACTCTCGTGATGGTGCCGTCGTACTCAGAGTCTTTTGGCTTGGTGGCGATGGAAGCGCAGGCCTGCGGCACTCCGGTGGTGGCGGCTGCGGTTGGCGGCCTGCGCACCGCGGTCCGGCACGGCTACTCGGGCATCCTGGTGGACTCCCGTGACCCGCGGCACTACGCCACGGCCGTACGGGAGCTGATCAGCGCTCCCGCGAGCCTTGCCAAGCTGGCGCACGGCGCCCGCGAGCATGCCTCGAGGTTCGGCTGGTCGGCCACGGTGGACGCGCTCCTGCAGCTGTACGCCACCGTCACCGCGGAGGCCGCCGCGGCGGTTGACGCGTGACCGAACCGGGTGCCACCCTCGGCGCAGCGCTTGACTGCCTCGGCGTCAGCTATGAATCACCAGA
>Ga0335073_10015910_pt1 | contig 10512 bp, 5 predicted proteins | sample Lox_Sample_22_FD_207093 | JGI IMG/M metagenome (GOLD analysis project Ga0335073, IMG submission 207093) | Soil microbial communities from Loxahatchee National Wildlife Refuge, Florida, United States - Lox_Sample_2.2 | ecosystem: Environmental > Terrestrial > Soil > Wetlands | place: USA: Florida...
GCTGGGCTTGTTTCTGGTGATGTTCGTGTGGGGCGCGCTGATCTACTTCCGCATCTACACGCCGCCGGCGAACGCGATGAACATTTACGTAGTGGGCAAACAGTGGATGTGGAAGATCGAGCATCCAGGCGGGCAGCATGAGATCGACGAGCTGCACGTTCCGACGGGCGTGCCCATTCAACTGACCCTGATCTCGCAGGATGTCTTTCACAGCTTCTCGATCCCGGCGTTCCGGGTGAAGCGGGAAGCGATTCCGGGGCGCTACACGACGGAGTGGTTCGAGGCCACGAAAGTGGGCACGTATCACCTGTTCTGCACGCAGTATTGCGGGACGGGCCACTCGTCGATGATTGGGGAAGTCGTGGTGATGTCGCCGGACGACTTTCGGCAGTGGCTGGCGAACTCGACCAGCGGCGAGAGCCTGGCGATGCAGGGAGAGCGGCTGTTCGCGAGCCTGAGCTGCAATGCCTGTCATAATACGCGGCCCGATGCGCGGGGCCCGAACCTGGTGGGTGTGTATGGATCGCAACTGTCACTGGCCAACGGCGAGACGGTGACGGCCGACGATGCCTACCTGCGGCAGGCGATCCTCGATCCCTCGGAGCACGTAACGCAGGGATACACGCCGATTATGCCCACCTATCAGGGACAGATCAGCGAGGATGGAGTCATCGCGCTGGTCGAATACCTGAAGAACCTGAAGACCGATTACCGCTTGCAGCAAACGTTGAACACCACAGACATCCCCCCGACCGTTGAGCAGAAGGCGGGGACGGCAGCGGGCCAGAAGGCCGCGCCGCCGGCGCACGGGGGACAAGGGGAGGTGAAGCCATGAGCGCCACCATCGTGAGTCTTCCCGATCAGTCGACAGCAAGAATTCCGAAGATGAACTTTCTGTCGAAGGAGAACGGCCTGCTGAGCTGGCTGCTGACCGGCGACCACAAGCGGATCGCGACCCTGTACCTGATCTCGATCACGTTCTTCTTCTTTATCGGCGGCGCCCTGGCGGGTCTGATCCGGCTGGAGCTGTTGACGCCGCAGAGCGATCTGATGGCCGCGGACACCTATAACAAGGTGTTCACCATGCACGGGCTGATCATGATCTTCTTCTTCCTGGTGCCTTCGGTGCCGGCGACCATCGGGAACTTCGTGATTCCGATGATGGTGGGCGCGAAGGACCTGGCGCTGCCGAAGATCAACCTGCTGAGCTGGTATCTGTACATCGCGGCCGGCGGGCTGATGCTCTACACGATGATGATTGGCGGCGTGGATACGGGCTGGACCTTCACTACACCGCTTTCGACGCACTACCTGAACACCAACGTCGTGCCGGCGGGCTTGGCGGTGTTTATCGCCGGCTTCAGCTCGATCTTTACGGGGCTGAACTTCATCGTGACCATCCACAAGATGCGCTGCCCGGGGATGACGTGGTTCCGGCTGCCGCTGTTCATATGGTCGAACTACGCGGCCAGCATCCTGATGGTGCTGGGCACTCCGGTGCTGGCGATTACGCTGGTGCTGGTGGTGCTGGAGCGCACGGTGCACATCGGCGTCTTCGACCCGAAGCTGGGCGGCGACCCGCTCCTGTTTCAACACCTGTTCTGGTTCTACTCGCATCCGGCGGTGTACATCATGATCCTGCCGGGGATGGGCGTGATCAGCGAGGTGATCTCGACCTTCAGCCGAAAACGCGTCTTCGGCTATACGGCGGTCGCGTTCTCTTCGGTGGCCATCGCGGTGTTCGCGTTCTTTGTGTGGGCGCACCACATGTTCATCATGGGCATCTCGAACTATGCGGCGCTGGTGTTCTCGCTGCTGACCATGCTGGTGGCCGTGCCTTCGGCGATCAAGATCTTCAACTGGTCGTTCACGCTTTACAAGGGATCGATCACCTTTGAGACGCCGATGCTCTACTCGATCGGGTTCCTGGGGCTGTTCACGATTGGCGGCATGACGGGGGTGTTCCTGGGAGCGACGGGCACGGACATCCACCTGACGGAGACGTACTTCGTTGTCGCGCACTTCCACTTTGTGATGGTGGGCGGGATGCTGATGGCGTTCCTCTCGGGCATTCACTTCTGGTGGCCGAAGTGGACGGGGCGGATGTACCCGGAGAAGCTTTCGCAGTTCGCGGCGGTGACCACGTACATCGGGTTCAACCTGACGTTCTTCCCGCAGTTCATCCTGGGCACGCTGGGCATGCCGCGGCGGTATGCGGCGTATCCGCCGGAGTTCCAGGTGCTGAACGTGTTTTCGACGGCGGGCGCGACGGTACTGGGGGTGGGCTACCTGCTGCCGGTGCTGTACCTGACGTGGTCGCTGAAGTACGGGCAGATCGCAGGGAACAACCCGTGGCAGGCCACGGGGCTCGAATGGCAGACGCAGTCGCCGCCGCTGACCGAGAACTTTGCCGAGATACCGATCATGGACCACGAAGCCTACGACTACGAGTGGCTGGAGCGCCAACAAGCGAAAGAGGTAGCCAGTGTCGGATAGCACAGTGATCAGCGAGGGCGCGCTGGCCGAGGGCCATCACGAGCACCCGCCGTATCAGCGCCACCACTTCGAATCGGTCGCGCAGCAGTTCGACGCCACGAACTTCGCCATGTGGCTGTTCCTGCTGACGGAGATCATGTTTTTCGGCGGGCTGTTCATGGCCTACCTGCTGATGCGCAACTGGTACTACCAGGCCTTTGTGGAAGGGTCGCACCACTTGAGCATCTTCTGGGGCACGTCGAACACGGCGGTGCTGATCACTTCGAGCTTTACCATGGCCATGGGGGTGTGGTGCGCGCAGACCCGCCGCAAGGCCGGGCTGGTGCTGTGCCTGGTGCTCACGTTCATCCTGGGCATCATGTTCCTTTGCATCAAGGGAATCGAGTGGCACGGGGAGTGGGTGGATCACCATGTGCCGGGGCTGCGGTTCACCGATGCGGATTTCATCAATCCCGCGCTTGACGCCGATGTTTATCACGAGTACCACGACCGGGCGATGGCCCCCGACACGGCCAACAAGACGGAGATGTACTTCTTTCTCTACTTCGCGATGACGGGGATGCACGCGCTGCACATGGTGATCGGGATCAGCATCCTGGTGTTCATGATCTTTCAGGCGACGCGGGGCGCATATACCGAAGGGCACTTTACCTTTGTGGAGAACTTCGGGCTGTACTGGCACTTTGTGGACATTATCTGGATATTTTTATTCCCGCTGCTCTACCTGGTGAGCCGGCACGCCTGACGGGGCCCGGGTGCGGAGTGGAACGGAAGGATTTGGAGAGAGAGGACGGCCATGAGCGAACCAGATGCGTACGAGTACGAACACCATATCGTCAGTCCGAAGATTTATGTGGCCATCTTCGTCTCGCTGCTGTGCCTGACCGCGTTGACGACGGCCGCGTCCTACGTGGAGATGTACGTCTTCAACGTGGTGGTGGCGCTGGCCATCGCGGTGATCAAGGCTTCGCTGGTGGTGCTGTTCTTTATGCATGTGAAGTACAGCCCGAAGCTGACCAAGCTGACGATCCTGTCGGGACTGTTTATTTTTATGGGTCTGATCAGCATGACGCTCTCGGACTACGTGAGCCGGGCCTGGGGGCGGTGGTAGAAAAGCAGTGGTCAGTGAACAGTGGACAGTGAACAGTGGTCAGTGAACAGTGAACGGCGGTCCGTTCGCGAGTGAGCGCTGGGCGCATACTTTTGCGATACCGCGGCCCGGGCCGGAAGACCGGCCACGCCCGCAGCCCCCATGGAAAAGCAGAACGGCAGCTGGGGAAACCTGCAGCGGCCTTTCCCGGCAGGCGGGCGTCCAGCACGAAAAACCGGAGCAGGGCGGCGGGCAAAATCAGGGCGACGCTCGCGAGCAGGACTGCAAAAACAGCCGCGAAAAGAGAGCCGCGGTCGCCCGATGGTCTCGACCACCGTGCTCTTTCAAAGCGCCTCCGGCCAGGATTCATCCCACGCTGCCCAGGTCTCTGGCAGGATGGTCCTGAACCTGCGGTGGGCAATCTCAGGTCCCAAAATCGGGAACCTGTGGCACTCTCAGAAGTACAAGATCAAACGGCCGGTGAGCTAGAGGGGATTCTGAAGTTCGCTGCATAAGTCGGACTCCCGCACAGCAGTCCCGAACCGCATACCCAGCGCTGCGTTTGGCCCGAGGACCGGTCAAAGTCCGTTCTGGACGGCAGACCATTGAGACTGCGAATTCATGACTCAGGTCACTATAGCGGCTCTCCAATCGGCGCAGGGCGGAGGATGATTGCTAACGGCCCTTGGTGAAAGTCGATGACTTGTAAAGATCATCCCACGGCGGCCAAAACCGCGTTGATTTTGCGCCCCTTACGGCACGACTAAAGTTGTGCCCTCTCAAAACCCAGCTTTCACTACAGGCCGCTAAGCGGCTTTTTCATCATGAGATAGCCACCTTGAAAGAGACCCGAAACGCCGCACGGTAATTGGAGAGCCGCCTTACAGCATTTTCGCTTCGACTGCTTACAGAACCAGTACTGCCGAGTGGCTTTTTCCTGAAGAAAAGGCCACCTTGAAGAATGCAGCAATGTTGATAAGTGAAGCGAAAATGCTTTACAGCGTGGGTTTCGATGGTTTGTTGGGAGCCCAGATTTCTGCGGGTGTGACTTTGACGGGGCGGCGATAGATTTTGCCGTCTTCCACGACATAGAGAAACGAAGGATTGCCGGCGGCGAAGGTGAGAGCGGCGATGGGGCCGGGGTGCGGGGAGTTGAGAATCTCTTCGACGCGGCCGTTGGGCATCGAGACCTGGATGCCGAGGGGCGTGGCGAAGTAGACCTGGCCGGTGGAGTCCTCGCGGAGATCATCGGCGCGGCTGAGCCAGTTCTCGGGGCCTTCTTCGGGCATTTCGAGCCGGTAGAAGGGCTCGCCGTTGACGAGCGAGCCGTCGGGCGCGATCTGAAAGGACCAACTGTAGCGGCTTTGCGCGTCAGAGACGATGAGGAAGGCCTGGTCCGGCGAGAGAGTGACGCCGGCGGGAAGGGCCATGGCTTCGCCGGCGTAGACGGTGCGGACGTGGCCTGAGGGTTCGATGAGGTGGATGGTTTTGCGGGCCTGGTCGGTGAAGTAGACGGCGCCTTTCAGAGTGACGGCCAGGGCGGTGGCGTTGATGTTGCGGGCGACGATCTTTTCGCTGAGGGGGCTAGCGTTCGGATAGAAGGAGACGACGCGGTGCAGTGACGGCTCCGAGGCGTATAGTCGACCGTCGGGGCCGGCGCGGAGGGCGGTGATTACCGCTGCCTGCCTGCGGGAGATCAGCGTGAGCGTACCGTCGGGAGCCACCTTATCGAACTGCCTTGCCGCGGCGTCGGCGAAGTAGACGTTGCCGTCCTTGTCGGATGCAAGAGCGGCTGCAGCTCGATATGGACCTTCGATCTCCTGCCAGGGTTTGTCGATGTGGAGGGTGTCCCAGACCTTGCCGCGGGGGTCCCAGCCGGGTTCGTGCATGGCGGGGTTCTCGTGGACAACGATGGGAGCGGGGTAGTCGCGCCAGAGCCAGCGGAGGGCGTCGGGCATGATGGCGCCGCCCTGGTTCATGCTGTGGGTGCCGTGGCCCATGACCAGCTTGACGTCGTAGCCGGAGTACTGGAGGGCCTGGTACATGACCTGGTTGTTGATGGGCCAACTGCCGGCGAAGGCGATGCCGTAGGGCTCGGCGGGGACGATGTGGTCGTTGGTGCCGTCCTGCATGAAGATGCGGATGGGCTTGGGCTGGGTCTTGCGGATGAGGGCGGGGAGGTGGTCGGCGCCTTTCATGTCCACGTAGGTGCCGATGAAGCTGAGGACGCGGTGGAACTGGTCGGGACGGTTCCAGGCGGCCATGAAGGCGCCGACGGCCCCGGTGCTGACGCCGCTGAGGGCGCGGTCGTCGGGATTGGTGGAGAGATTGTATTTGGCGGCGACGGCGGGGATGAGTTCGCCGAGGAGGAAGCTGGAGAAGCGGGGACTGAGGGAGTCGTACTCGAAGATGCGCTCGTAGCGGTTCTGGTCCTGGTCAGAGAAGGCGGGAAGGACGCCGGGATCGACGAAGATGCCGATCATGACGGGGATCTGGCGCTGGGCGATGAGGTTGTCAAAAACGGTGGAGGCACGGACACTCTTGCCGAGGGCCTGGCTGCCGTCGAGGAAGATCATGAAGGGGGTGGGCCTGGCGGGGTTGTACTGGACGGGGACGTAAATGGCGTAGTGGTGGGGCGTGCCGGGATAGAATTTGCCGGGCGGAAGAGTGTAGTGAGTCACGGTGCCCTGCGGGACGCCGGGTTGGGGCTGGGAGTCGGGGCCGAGGGTGTAGTCGTTCTGGGCTGCGGCGAGGGCGACGGAAGCGGCGAGCAGAGCGGCGAGGAAGAGGCGGCGCATTGGGGACCTCGTAGGGACGGATGAGGCAAGTTGGCGCGGGTGCGGCGCGGCGTTGCGAATGGACCCAACCATCGTAATCGGTCTGTATCGCATTCCGGGGGGCATTCGATGAGCAGGATGCGCGGGGGCGCCGGGGCGGGACGATTCGTAGACGATCGGAAGACGGCGGCCGGTTCGGGGTTGCATGAAGCGTTCACCCTGCCGGGGACCTCGGGGGAGCTGGAGCGGATCGCGGGGCGGCCGCGGGTGCTGGTGCGGCGAGGGGGCGCGCCGCGCCGGGAGGGCCGCTGCGTCGTGTACTGGATGCAGCGGGCGATGCGGATCGAGGAGAACCCTGCGCTGGAGGTGGCGATTGAGGCAGCGAATGTGCTGGGGCTGCCGGTGGTGGTGTTCTTCTCGGTGATTCCGAATTATCCGAATGCCAATCAGCGGCACTATCACTTTCTGGCGCAGGGCCTGCGCGATGTGGCGGAGGATGCAGCAGCCCGGGGAGTGGGGTTTGTGGTGCGGCGGCCTCCGGACAACCGGCTGGAGGCTTTTCTTGACGAGGCAGGGGCGGCGCTGGTGGTTGGAGATGAGAATCCCTGCCGGGAGCCAGAGCGGTGGCGAAGGGTGCTGGCGCAGCGGCTGAAGCTGCCATTCTGGACGGTGGATGCGGACGTGGTGGTGCCTTCGCGAGTCTTTGGGCGCAGCTATGTATTGCTGCACCACTTCCGGCCGCACCTGAAGGCGGAGCTGCCGAAGCATCTTGTGCCGCCGGAGGAGATGAAACCGCTTTACGAGTGGAAGCCGGACGAGGCGCCGGCGAGCTTTGCGCTGGAGCACGACATCACCGAGGGATTCGACCAGCTGGACCGCAAAGTGCGGCCGGTGGACAGCTTCACGGGCGGCGCACGTGCGGCGCGAAAGCAGCTTGGTGCGTTCGTCCGGGAGGGACTGAAGGATTACGAGGAGAAGCGCAACCATCCAGAGTTGCGGGGGACGAGCCGGCTGTCGCCGTACCTGCATTTTGGGAATATCGGGCCGCTTACGGTGGCGCTGGCCGTGAACGATGCGGTGCGGCGGGGTTGGGCGGCGCCCGCCGCGGCGGAGCGGTTTCTCGAGCAGCTCATCGGCTGGCGGGAGCTCTCAGTGTTGTTTGTGCGGCACGAGCCGAACTACGACAACTGGGAGTGCGCGTCGCCGTGGGCGCGGAGGACGCTGACGGAACACGCCGGAGATGTACGGACGCAGCGGTACACGCTGGGGCAACTGGAGCGCGCGGAGACCGCGGACGAGCTTTGGAACGCGGCCCAGAGGGAGATGGTCCTGACCGGGTGGATGCACAACTACATGCGCATGTACTGGGCCAAAAAGATCCTGGAATGGGCGCCGGACCCGGCGACGGCCTTTGACTGGGCGGTGCTGTTGAACGACCGGTACGAGCTGGATGGGCGCGACCCGAATGGTTACGCGGGTATAGCGTGGGCGATTGTGGGGCGGCACGACCGGCCCTGGTTCAACCGGCCTGTCTTTGGATTGATTCGCCCGATGACGGGAGCATCGCTGGGGCGGAAGTTCGATGCGGAGTGGTACATCCGCCAGAACAGGCCGGGCAGAGAAAACAACGAGGGCTGATCGTGCGCTTCAGCCAGGGGATCGCACCTGCGCTTCTGTGTTTTGGGTCACAAAGAGTTGCTATACGCGCTGTCCTATAATGGGCCACGATTCCAATCCTGGAAACCGATTGTTTGGGCGGGTGTAATCCGATGGGTTCCGCGCGCTTTTCTTTGGGAGATTTAACCCAGGGAGGCCGGAATTGGACTCCGGACGCGCGTGTGACCAAAGGATGGTGCAAGCGGATTCTCAGTTGGCCTGCGAGGGACGACAGGGCGGGGGGGCGCGGCTCCAACATCCGGCGCGGCAGGCGGAGGGCGGCGCCGGCGATGTGGGCCGGGTTCGTGATCGCAGGGCTCTGCACAGGATTGCAGGCCCAGTTCAAGGGACAATCTCCGGGACAGTCTTCGGCTGAAGTGCGGGCGCACGTTCCGGCTGCAGCGGCCAACGCGGGCAAGGCCGATGTGCGGACCAATCTGCCGCCGCAGGTGACGCAGGCCGAGCGATTCCTGGCCCAGCGCGGCTGGACGCCGGGACAGGCACACCAGTGGACGATGGAGCCGGCTATGCGGCGGTTCGAAGCTGCGCGGGCCGGTCAGGTGCTGAGCCGGTTGGCCAACGCCCGGAGCGCGACCCGTTCCTCCCCATCGTCGACGTCGACGGCCACCTGGCAGCCGCTGGGACCGACGGCTGTGCAGACCGCGAGCTATGGGCTGGTGACGGGGCGGGTTTCGTCGCTGGCGCTCGACCCGTCGGACGCGACCGGCAACCATCTCTATATCGGCACGACGGGCGGCGGGGTGTGGGAGGCTCAGAACGCGGACGTGTCGAATGCGTCGCTGGTCGGATTCACGCCGCTTATGGATTCAGTGAGCGCATTGGGAGGCTCGCCGGGAGCGTCGATCAGCATCGGGGCTCTGACGGTGCAGCCGGGGGGAACGGACGTGATCCTGGCGGGGACGGGCGATCCCAACGATGCGCTCGATTCCTACTACGGCTCCGGGATATTGCGCTCCGCTGACGGCGGCACGACCTGGAGCCTGATCCAGAAGACGAGCGATCTGGAACAGGGGCAGGCGGCGCAGGACTTCGGTTTTGTGGGCGAGGGGTTTGCGGGGTTTGCCTGGAGCACGGTGAATCCCGACCTGGTGGTGGCGGCGGTCTCGCAGGCCTACGAAGGCGCACTGGTGAATGCGAATCAGACGGGGATCAGCTACGAGGGGCTCTACTACTCGACCGATGCGGGAGCGACGTGGCACCTGGCGCGGATCACGGATGGAAGCGGCTCGGACGTGCAGGGGCCGCTCGATTCATTCACGCTGCCGGATGGCAACGCGGCGACCTCGGTGGTGTGGAATCCGGTACGCAAGCTGTTCATGGCGGCGGTACGCTATCACGGCTACTACCAGTCGGCAGATGGCGTAACGTGGACGCGGATGAGCGCGCAGCCCGGTGCGGCACTGACGGCTTCGCTGTGCCCGACGAATCCGGACGCGGTGGGGTCGGTGGCCTGCCCGATCTTTCGCGGGACGCTGGCGGTGAATCCGCAGACTGGGGACACGTTCGCGTGGACGGTGGACATTAACAACCAGGACCAGGGGATCTGGCAGGACCAGTGCGGCCTCAGCGCCGGCGCCTGCGGCAATCCGGCGGTCAGCTTTGGCCTGCAATTCAACACCGCGGCGCTTGAAGTCAACTCCCTGTTCGGCGCGGCGACCATCCCCAACGGCGACTACAATCTGGCGCTGGCGGCCGTACCTTCAGGACAGGACACGCAGGTGCTGGCCGGCGCGAACGATCTGTGGGAGACGGAGTGCGCGCCGAACGGGGTGTGCAACTCCTGGCGTAACACGACCAATACCACCACCTGCCAGAGCGCGCAGGTGGGCGAATTCCAGCATGCGCTGGCGTGGAATGCGAACAATCCCCTCGAGATCTTCATCGGCAACGACAGCGGGCTGTGGCGCTCGACGGATGCGATTGGCGAGACCGGGGCCGTGTGCTCGGCGTCGGACGCGACGCATTTTCAGAATCTGAATGGCGGGCTGGGTTCGCTGGCCGAACCGGTGAGCCTGGCGCAGTCGAGCCAGACGGCGTACACGATGATGGCCGGGCTGGGCGTGAACGGTACGGCCGGCGTGAAGAGCACAGCCGGAGCGACCGCGGACTGGCCGCAGATACTCACCGGCGAGGGCGGCCCGGTGGCGATCGATTCGACCAACCCGGACAACTGGTACGTGAACAACGGGCCCGGAGTTTCGATCCACGAGTGTTCGCAGTCGAGCGTGTGCACGCAGACGGACTTTGGCGCAAATGCGGCGGTGAACGACAGCGACGTGGGCGGCGATGGGTACACGATGACGACGCCGGCGCCGTTCCTGGTGGACGCGCTCGATCCGACGCAGCTTTTGATCGGGACTTGCCGGGTGTGGCGGGGGGCGGGGAGCGGCGTGGGGTGGACCTCGTCGAATGCCATCAGCCCGGTGCTCGACAGTGGAGCGACCGGTGTCGCGTGCAATGGGGATTCGCTCA
>Ga0335073_10015911_pt1 | contig 10511 bp, 12 predicted proteins | sample Lox_Sample_22_FD_207093 | JGI IMG/M metagenome (GOLD analysis project Ga0335073, IMG submission 207093) | Soil microbial communities from Loxahatchee National Wildlife Refuge, Florida, United States - Lox_Sample_2.2 | ecosystem: Environmental > Terrestrial > Soil > Wetlands | place: USA...
ACCTTGCCCTCCAGGCCGAACGACAGGTCAACCGTTGCGTCTTCAGTTGGCATGCCCTGCTCCTTCGTCCAGTTCCGCCCATGCCTGAGGCGGGATCTCGCTGGTCAATCGGTCGATCGTGGACCGGACCTCTCCGGCACTTCGCAGCCCGACCACCACGGCGGCCGTGGCGGGATGCCTGGCCGGGAACTGGATCGCCAGCGCGGGCAGGGTCACACCGTGCCGGGCGCCGATCCTGGCCATCCCCCGGGCCCCGGCCAGCATGCTCGCGGGGGCGGGCGCGTAGTTGAAGCGGGCATCATCGCGGGGCCAGTCGCTGGCCAGCAGCCCCGAGTTGTACGGCGCGGCGGCGAGCACAGATATGCCGCGGTCCTGGCACTCTTGCATCAACCGGGCACCGCTGCGATCGGCCAGCGTCCACCGCCCGGCCAGCATGACGGCGTCGAGGTCGGCTTCGCGGACCATGCGCAGCGGTACCTGCCACTGGTTCATCCCGACTCCGACTGCGCCGATCACGCCTTGCTCGCGCAGCTCGATCAGCGCCGGGATCGCCTGCGAAAGGGCCTGGTCGGCGTGTTCGTCCGGGTCGTGCACGAGCACGATGTCGAAGCGGTCCGTTCCCGTTCGCTCGAGGCTGGCTTCGATGCTGCGCCGGGTCCCGTCCGCGGAGTAGTCCCGTTTCCTGGTGAGCTGGTCGGCGACGGCGAAGCCTCCAGCGGCCAGGTCCGAGCCGGCCGGGGCCGGATTCGGCACCAGCAGCCGCCCGACCTTCGTCGACAGGACGAACTCCGACCTGTCGTACTGGGCGAGCGCCCGGCCCAGCCGCCGCTCGGCCAGCCCTAGGCCATAGTGCGGCGCGGTGTCGAAGTACCGGATGCCGGCTGCCCAGGCGGCTTCGACCGCGCCGCGCGCGGCCTCCTCGGAGACCTCGGAGTACAGGTTGCCGATCGGGGCGGATCCGAATCCGACTGCGGTAACGCGGACGCCGGTGCGCCCGATCGTGTTCACCCGCATGGCTGGCCCGCGCGGGTGCGGCGGTCCGGACCGAGCCCGTACCAGGCCGCGGCGGTGGCGCCGAACACCGCCGCGCGCTCGCCGCTGGACAGCCCGGCGAGCAACTCGGTGGTCAGGCGGGCAACCTGTGCGTATCCGGCCCGCAGCGTCGACACCGGCCAGTCGGATCCGAACATCGTCCGGTCCGGCCCGAACGCGCCGAGCAGGTGGTCGCTATAAGGGCGCAGTGCCGCCGCGTCCGCGCCGGGTGCCGCCTCGGTCAGCAGGCCGGACAGCTTCACCGCCACGTTCTGGCAACGCGCCAGCCCGGTCACGTGTTCTCGCCACGGATCGAGCATGCCGGCGGCGACGGGCGGCTTCCCGCCGTGATCGAGGACGAGCCGGAGCCCGGGCATCCGCCGCGCGACGCGCTCGCACATGGGCACCTGATCGCTGCGGACGAGCAGGTCGTAGACGAGGCCGGCGTCCGCGACCGCGGTCAGCCCGCGCAGGACCTCCGGCCGCATCAGCCAGTCCGGGTCATGCTCATCCTGGACCCCGTGCCGGATACCGGCCAGCCAGCGGCCGCCGGTGCCGTCGGCAAGCGCGGCGAGCCGGTCGGCGACGTCGGGAGCGCGAAGATCGGCCCAACCGACGACGCCCGCGATCTCGTCAGCCGAATCGGCTACTGTCAGCATCTCGGGTGTCTCTTCCGCGACGGGAACCGTCTGCACCAGCACGCCGGCTTGCATTCCCGCCTCGGCGAGCTGCGGGCGGAGCTCCTCGAGGGTGAAGTCGCGCCGCAGTCCCGGCAGCCCGGCTGTCCAGGGCTGATCACGGACCGACAGCTGCCACAGGTGGTAGTGCGCGTCGATCCGGTTGGCCGGGCAGGTCGGATCAGTCAAGGTGGAACACCTCTGTCAACGGCGCCCACAGTTCGCCGGCCGCCGCCGTGTCCACTGGCTGCTGGCAGGGATCTGTCAGCAGCCACCAGCGCCGCGTTTCCGGGTCGGCGGCGATGCTGGCCATGTCAGCTTCGTAGTCCGTGCCGGTGTACTCGAGGTAGGAGAACAGCAGGCCGTCACGGAGGAAGATCGAATAGTTGCTGACGTGCGCCCGGCGGAGCGCCGCAAGCACGCCGGGCCACGCATCCGCATGCAGGGCCAGGTATTCCGCGGCCTTTTCCGGCCGCAGCCGGATGACCGAGCCGAAACGCTGCATCACATCACCTCTTGCCGCGGAGTCTGAGTCCGTCCATGCCGCCGTCGACGGCGAGCGCCGTGCCGGTGACCGAGCCGGCGGCCGGCGAGGCCAGGTATCCGATGGCGGCCGCCACTTCGTCGGCCCGCACTAGCCTGCCATGGGGCTGGCGGGCCTCCAGCGCGGCTCGCTCGGCGACGGGATCGTCGGCCGTCGCCAGCAGCCGGCCAATCCAGGGTGTGTCGGCCGTCCCCGGGCTGACCGCGTTGACCCGGATGCCGTCGGCCAAGAGGTCCGCGGCCATCGCGCGGGTGACCGCCAGGACCGCGCCCTTGCTCGCCGAGTAGAGCACTCGTTGCGGCAGCCCGGCCGCGGCCGCGATCGAGGATGTGTTGACGATCGCGGCCGACGCCGACGCTCGCAGCGCTGGCAGCGCGGCCCTGGTTACCCGGATCAGTCCCACGACGTTCACATCGAGCACGTGGCGCCATTCGTCGTCACGATTGTCTTCGACGCCGCCCTGTGCGCCGATCCCGGCATTGTTCACCAGGATGTCGAGCCCGCCGAGCAGGCCGATGGCCTGCTCTACGGCGGCCCGCACCGCCGCGTCGTCGGTGATATCGGCGCACACGCTCGCCATGTCGCCGAGCTCGCCGTCGCCGGGCAGCGTCCGGTCGAGGATGGCGACCCGGGCTCCTCCCGCGCTCAGGTGGCACGCGGTAGCCAGGCCGATGCCCGACGCCCCGCCAGTGACGAGCGCACGCAGTCCGGTCAGCGTGCCCACGTCAGGCCTGCGCCAGGGTTTGCTGCTGGCGCCCGGGCCAGTCGATCTCGAGCCTGGTCAGGGCCGAGATATCGCGCTGCGGCCGGCCGTCCCCGACGGCCTCGCGCTCTTGGCCGGCCTCGCCGGCCCTGGCAACCCGCATGTGCCCCTCCTTACGATCCGTGCCGGTGATCAGGCGGTCCGGCCGGCTCTCACCCAGGCCGGCCCCGACGGGAAGCTGAATTCCGCGACCGCGCCCGGGAGAAGAGCCGCACCGGAACCGGGGGCCCGCGGTGCCCGGTAGCGGGCGTTGGCGACGCGCACCGGGTCCTCGAAATGCTCGTGCAGGTGGTCGATGTACTCGATCCACCGGCCCTCCGTGCTGCCGCTGACGGCCACGTAGTCGAACATGGCCAGATGCTGGACGACCTCGCAGAGACCGACGCCGCCGGCATGCGGGCAGACCGGGACTCCGAACTTGGCCGCCAGCAGCATGATCGCGATGTTCTCGTTCACTCCCGCTACCCGGCATGCGTCCACCTGGCACACGCCGATCGCGCCGCTGGCGAGGAGCTGCTTGAACACGATCCGGTTCGCCACATGCTCACCCGTCGCCACCAGGGTGGGGGCCACGGCCCGCGCGATGCGGCGATGCCCGATGACGTCGTCGGGGCTGGTCGGTTCCTCGACCCAGTACAAGGAGTACGCCGCGAGCCGCTGGATATTGGCGATCGCGTCCGGGACATCCCAGCTCTGGTTGGCGTCCACCGACAGCAGGATGTCGGGCCCGACCAGGTCGCGGACCATCTTCAGCCGCCGCACGTCCGCTTCAATGTCGAGGCCGACCTTGAACTTCAGGTGAGTGAAGCCGCTGGCTACCGCCTGGCTCAGGAGATCGGCAACCTTGGCGTCCGAATAGCCGAGCCAGCCGGCCGAGGTGCTGTAGGCGGGGTAGCCGCGGGCCAGCAGGTTGCTGATGCGCTCGTCCTTGCCGGCTGCCGAGCGCTCGAGGATCGCCAGCGCCTCGTCCCGCGTCAGCGCGTCCGACAGATGCCTGAAGTCCACGAGGTCGACGATCTGGCCCGGGCTCAGCTCCGAGAGCAGCCGCCACAACGGTTCGCCTGCCCGCCTCGCCGCCAGGTCCCAGGCCGCGTTGACGACAGCGCCGATCGCCATGTGCATGACGCCCTTCTCGGGTCCAAGCCAGCGCAGGTGGCTGTCATGGGTGAGCCGGCGCGAGAACGCGCCGAGATTCGCCAGCGCCTCGTCGACCGGCAGGCCGACGACGAGATCAGCGACCGCGGCCAGGGCGGCGACCGCCACCTCATTGCCGCGACCGAGCGTGAAGACGAATCCATATCCCGCGTCGCCGTCCGTTGTCCGGAGCGCCGCGTAGGCCGCCGAGTAATCGGGATCGGTGTTGAGGGCGTCCGAGCCCACGAGGGAAACCGATGTGGGGAACCGTACGTCGCTGATGTCCACACTGGAGAAGGTCGCACTCACGAGGTCCACCTAAGATTCGATTCATCCGATGTATTGACGAATGCCGAGTTGCTGGCCATCAGGTTCCGGATCGATCGAGAGCCAGGCAGGCCATAGTTATGGCAAATAGTTTTTCAACTCCTTGTCCGCTGAAAGGAACCGCCAGGCTGTCGCCGGTCCGCAGGTAACCATTCGTATTCATAAGATGAATCTATTCCGGCACCGTGTTGGAGGATGCCGGGCCGGGACCGGCCAGGCTCTCGTAGCGGTCGATGATCGCGATCTTCTTCGCGGATGGCGACGAGGTGTCGAAGGTCAGTCCCAGCCACTGCCGGCAGATGCGCGCGGCGACTTCGGCGCCGACGACCCGGGCACCGAGCGCCAGTACCTGGCAGTTGTTGGACAGCACTGATCGTTCGACCGAGTAATGGTCATAGGCGACGGCCGCTCGGATCCCGGGGACTTTGTTGGCGCTGATCGCCATTCCGATGCCGGTCCCGCAGATGAGCACGGCGCGGCTGAATTCGCCTGCCAGGATGGCTTCCGCCACGCGGAAGGCTATGACTGGATAGTCGAGGGACTCGTCGCCGGAATCGACGCCGTAGTCACGGAAGTCGACCGAGTCCGCGAACTGCTCGATCAGCGCGGTCTTCAGGCCGTATCCGTAGGCGTCGGCTCCGATGCCGACCGTTAGCTTGGTCATGAGGGTGGCTCCTGCTCTGGCTTGTCGCGGACGGCCGCGGCCGCCGTATCGCGCGCATGGTGGTCGACCAGAGGCATGACGCACGCGGCCACTAGGTGCAGCTGCTCCACGTCTGCCAGGTCGAGGCACTGCAGGTACAGGCGCGTCGCCCCGATGCCCGCGAATGCCCTGATCTTCTCGCTGACCTGGTCGATGGTGCCCGCGATGCCCGCGGCGACGAGGTCAGCGACGCTGCGGCCGAGCCGGCCGGCCCGGCGCGAGAGGTCCGCCGCGGTTTCCCCCGCGCACAGGACCTGGGCGGCCGAGAGAACCAGTGAGCCGGGGTCCCGGCCGAGCAGGCGGCAGGCCTGCGCGGCGCGCTCGAACTGCCCGCGCGTGACGTCGAGGCTGCGTACGGGCACGTTGTACTCGTCGGCGTAGGCTGCGGCCAGCCGTGGTGTCTTCTGCTGCCCCGAGCCGCCGATCAGTATCGAGGGCCTGTGCCCGGGCGGCGAGGCTCCGTATCCCGGAACGTCCTTCAGCCTGGTGTGCCTGCCAGTGAAGCTGAACGTCGTGCCCGCTGGCGTCTCCCAGATCCCCCGCACGATCTGCAGCTGTTCCGCTAGCTGCTGGAAGCGGGTGGCGGTGTCGGGAAAGGGCAGGCCGTAGGTCTCGTGCTCGGGCTCATGCCAGCCGGCTCCCAGGCCCAGTGTGACGCGGCCGCCGCTCATGGTGTCGACCTGGCGTGCCACGATGGCCAGCGGCCCCGGCCGCCGGAAGGTGACGGGAGTGACCAGCGTGCCGAGCTTGATCTGGGTCGTATCCCTGGCCAGGCCTGCCACCGTGGTCCATGCGTCGCACGGCGGCAGCGGGCCGGGGGCGGGTCCTGTCCCCAGGTAGTGATCGGAGGTGAAGATCCCGTCGAACCCGAGCCGCTCGGCCTGGACAGCGAAGCGCAGCACGTCGTCATAGCTGGCACCCTGCTGGGGCTCTACCAGCAGACGCAGTCTCATGCGATCACGCCCATGCGATGACCGGCGAGATCGAGTCCCCGCTGCCCTTCCTGGAGACCTGCCCGAAGAATCCGGCCGCGTCCGCCGGGGTGAGCCGGTCGGTGATGAGCAGCTCGACGGGGAGCCGGCCGTCCCGGACGCTCCGCAGCAGCGCGGCCCGGCATTCCGTCAGGCCATCGTCACACGGGAACAGCATTCGAAGCTGCTTGTGATGGGCGCGGACGAACTCGAACTGAACCTGTCCCTCGCCGTAATGGCCCTGCCAGACTAGGGTGCCGTGGGGCCTGGTGAGCGCGATGCCCAGGTCGATCAGGGCCGGCTTCCCGGTCGCCTCGAAGACGAAGTCGGCCCCGGCTTCGCCGACGATAGACCGCACCTGCGCGGCACTGTCCGTTCCGTCGGGCTGCACCGTCTCCCACGCGCCGAGCCGGCGGGCGACCGTGCGGCACCGCTCCCGGGGGTCTACCCCGACGACCCGGGCGCCGCGCGCGGCGGCGGCCGCCGCCACGCCGAGCCCGACCGTGCCGAGGCCGATGACCACGACGGAGTCTCCCGTCGAGACCCCGGCCATGTCGACGCCGTACAGGCCGACGGACAGAACCGTGAACAGGCTGCCCACGTCCAGGCCCACGCCATCGGGGAGGATCGCGGCCCCGTGGTCGCCCCGCGGGTCGAGGGAGGCGGCCGAGCAGTGCAGCCCGTCCCGGCAGTTGACGGCCTCCCCTGACCCCGCGAGCCGCAGGCCTTCGTTGTGCCTGACATACACCCGGTCACCGGGCGCGAAGCCGGTGACCGCGGACCCGACCATGGAGACGGTGCCGGTAGCCATGTAGCCGGTGACCATGGGGAAGCCTCCCCAGTCGATCTTGCCGCTGAGTGCTCCGAATTCGGTGCCGATGCTGACGCCCGAATAAGCGATCTGCACCACGATGTTGTCCCGGCCGGGGCCCGGGACCAGCACCGGCTCCACGGCGAACTGGCCGTCCGGCCTCGCCACGAGCGCGGAGGCCTCTACCGTTTCCTGATACCGTGCCGTGGTCATCGCACGGCTTTCGCGGTCGGCTCGACCCGGCGGGTGCGCAGCAGCTCATCGAGGTTAGTCCCGAGAATCCGGTTCATGGCGCCGTCGCCAAGCCCGCCCAGGTGGGTGCGGACAACTTCCAGCGACTGACGGTACGTCACGTACGGGCGCGCCGCGGAGAAGTCCGATCCCCACAGCAGGCGCAGTGGCGTATAGGCGGCCACGAGCGGCCGCAGCACCCGCTCGTGCACCTCGGGATACGGGTACTCCCACGATTGACGAGCCAGGTAGTGGAAGCCGGAGACCTTGACGAAGACGTTGGGCAGGTCGGAATTGGCCAGCACTGCCGCGAAGTCGTCGTCGAAGGTCGCCGTGTGCAGCCGGGCGAAGCCCTGGTGGTGGACGAGGATCGGCAGCGTCGGGCAGGCGAGCGCGACGCGGCGCAGGTCAGCCTGCCAGGAGGGCGTCATGCCGAGCGATGCCACGACCCCGAGCTCGGCGGCCGTCCCGAAGAACTCGAGGCCTTCATCGCTGGCGAGCCATCCGTCGCTTTCCTGGCCGACGTAGTGCGTGAAGACCCCGAGGCCGTACCGTTCGACCGCGCGCCGCAGCCGGGCGGCCGCGCCCGGCGTGTGGTGCTCTGGGGGGCACCACACGCCATCCACGTCAGCGATCATCACTAGCCGGTCGGGGTGCGCCGCGACCGCCTGCGCGACGTAGTCGTTGTTGTCGTCGTTGGCGGACGCCTCTCCCGCCTCGCGCCCCATCCGGGCGCAGATTACTGCCGCCCGGTCCACGCCGTTCTCGTCCATCTCCCAGAGCAGGGCGTCGACCGAGCCCTTCTCGTGCAGGTCCGGAACCCGGGGGTCGTAAGGCCAGTTGCGCCACGCATGACAGTGGCTGTCGAAGATCAACGCGATTCTCCTATCAGACGGGCCGGCTCAGACCGGCCCGGCCCAGTGCGTCTGGCCGAGCAGGCTCAGGTCGGCCGCGCTCACGCGTCCGCCCATCAGCCGCCGCTGATGCCAGTAGGGGTAGATCAGCGGCAGGGCCGAGATCTGGTCGAGCCGGTCCCGCTCGTCCGCGGTCAGGCGCAGTTCGGCGGCGGCGAGGTTGTCCTCGAGCTGGGCCTCAGACCGGACGCCCACGATCACGGAGGTCACGCCCGGCTTGCCGAGCAGGTAAGACAGCGCGACCTGAGCCGGCGTCACGGCGCGCTGCCCGGCGATGCTCACAAGAACCTCGACGACGTCGTAGACGTGATCCCAGTCGCCGATCGGAGGCTCGTTCCATTCGGTGGTATGCCTGGCCCCTGCGGGCGCGTCCTTTCCGCGCCGGTACTTGCCGGTGAGCAGGCCACCCGCAAGGGGGCTCCAGACCAGGGTGCCGATCCCCTGATCGATCCCGGCCGGGATAAGTTCGTATTCGGCCTCGCGGCCGATCAGCGAGTAGTAGATCTGGTGGCTCACGAACCGGTGCAGGTTCCGCCGTTCGGTGACCGCGGCCGCCTTGACCAGGTGCCATGCGGAATAGTTCGAGCAGCCCAGGTAGCGGACCTTGCCCTGGCGCACCAGGTCGGTCAGCGCCTCCATGGTCTCGTCTAGCGGGGTCAGCCCATCCCAGGCGTGCATCTGGTACAGGTCGATGTGGTCGACGCCGAGGCGCTGCAGGCTGGCCTCGCATGCGGCGATGATGTGGTGACGGGACAGGCCAGCGTCGTTCGGCCCGTCCCCCATCGGCAGCCGGACCTTGGTGGCGAGGAGCAGCCGCTCGCGGCGCCCTTTGATCACGTCACCGACGATGGCCTCGGCCTCACCCGACTGGTACACGTCGGCGGTGTCCAGCAGGTTGACACCGGCGTCGAGCAGCCGGTCGACCATCCGGCGGGCGTCGGCGACCTCGACGCCGCCGATCCCCGCCGGATTGTCACCGAAGGTCACCGAGCCGACCGCGATCGTGGAAACCGTGAGCCCGGAGTTCCCTAGTGGCCTGTACTCCATATGTGCTCCTTCGAGGATGCGGTGCCTGCGGCGCCTGGGGTGGCCATCCTCGTCCGCCGCCACCCCAGGCGCCTCATGTGCGCCCAGCCGTGCAGTACGCCGCTGACGGTCAGGACGATCCGGTGTAGGTAAAACTGCAGGCAGGAACGTTGAATCCGGGGACCCCAGCGAACTGGTCCACCACGATCGGCCGCCATTTCGCGCAATTCGGGGTGATGGGCGTCCAGCCGAACTCGACGTTCTGCGTGCTGTCCAGCGGGATCTGCTTGGTCATGACCTTGGTAAGCAGGGCCGCGGTCTCCTGGGCGCCGGTCTTGGGTGGCAGCAGGCTGGAGATCATCAGCGAGGAGTTCTCGTTCCACAGGCTCTGCAGCTCAGGCGGCGTGCCGTCCTGGGTCATGATGAAGACCTTCTGCGGGGTCTTGTTCGTGGCGCCGGCCATGCCGGCGGACTTCAGCGCGTCGAGCACGCCCAGCGTGCTGGCGCTCCCGCAGCCGTCGGTGACGTTGAACTTCGTCCCGCCGGTGATGAAGTCGCCCATCTTGTTCGCGGCATCGCTCTCGCCATTTGCCGCCCCGAAGTAGACGACCTTGGCATTCGGCATGACGCTCTGCATGCCGCTGAGGAAGCTGTGCATTCGCAGGACGCAGGTGGCATTCTGCGGATACACGCCCATGAAGGCGGCGAGCGGCGCCGACCCGAGCGCGGGGTGAGCCTTGATGTACTGCGCGGCGATAACTCCCGCAGCCGTGAGAGAGGTCTGCTCATCGAGGTTTACCTGAGGGACGTGAACCGAACTTGGCAGGTCGCCCTCGAAGACCACCTGGGAGATGCCCGCTTTTGCTATCTGGTTCACCGTGTTATTGGCGGTGCCCAGGTCAATGGGCGCCCAGATAATGCCGTCGTACTGGCCGGTATCGATAGCGCTCGTAATGGCGTTGAGCTGCCGCGACGCGACCGCGTTCGCGTTGATGACCGTCACGCTCGCGCCTTCGGCTGACAGGAGCCTGTTGAGCCAGCTCGTGTACGCCGTGTTGAAATTGTCGAGCCAGTAGGGGACGACGAGGATTTTCTTCCCGGCCAGGGGTTTCGAGGAGGTGGTTGTCGTGCCCGCCGTGGAGCTGGCACTTGAGCCGGCACCTGAGCTGGCACTTGAGCTGGAGCCCGACGAACTGCAGGCCGCGGCGGAAAGGGTCAGCAGCAGCATCGCCGACAGTGCCGCGATGAACGGCAAGCGTCTTCTCTGTCTGCCGGTTTTGGGGTGAGCGGTTATTGGCATTTCTATCCTCCGGTAGAGTGGATTTGATAGTTTTCGGGTGCACGAAAGTAAGGCACACGTATGTGCCCGATTGGATTC
>Ga0335073_10015912_pt1 | contig 10511 bp, 18 predicted proteins | sample Lox_Sample_22_FD_207093 | JGI IMG/M metagenome (GOLD analysis project Ga0335073, IMG submission 207093) | Soil microbial communities from Loxahatchee National Wildlife Refuge, Florida, United States - Lox_Sample_2.2 | ecosystem: Environmental > Terrestrial > Soil > Wetlands | place: USA...
CAAATCTGTTGACAGCCTTTCTGTAATATCCCCTGATGCGGGTATGTACTAGTAGTGGTAAATAGTAGGACTACTAATAGTACTAGGATCACCCCACATGAGCTTTGTGGCATAGCTACTATTACTACTATTACTAGTACTACAAGTGACTCAAGCGTGGCAGGTTTGGAAACACTCGCACTACTAGTACTAGTTCAAGTTGCCGCTACTAGTATTACTACTGTTAGGTAGTGACAGTAGCACTAGTACTAGTAGTAGTGCCAGTCTGAAAGTACCAGGAATGACGGCTAAGAGGACCGTGTAGAAGTTTTACGTGACGTGACCCCTAGGATGTAGTACTACAACCTACGTACGTACTAGTCCAAATGTATTCGTCAGGTGTGGTGGTGGTTTTGACAAACCCTTCTATCTCTAAAATCTCATACCACGGTGTGTGAGTGCCTAGTATTAGTATTGGCTGGTTCTCTTATATTAAAAGAGGGCAAACCACATTCATTTCTCTTCTTGTCCTTCATGGCCAATCCCCTCTTGACAAACCTTTTCTGATTGATTATGACCCATACCTTCATTTCACTTTTCATTTCTCATTTCCCTGTTTAACTAGCAATAAGTTTTAGTTATCTTTAATCATAATCTCTTTCGGACTAGCACTGGCATGTGATAAAGCTATGATTAGCATGTGATAGAGCCAGGTATAAAATAAGTAGCTAGTTCCCACTCTCAACACACCAACAGGAAACTATCATATACACATACTATACTTATACTTTTCCTTTCTATTGTCTTTCTCTCATTCTTACTGACATTCCCTTTCATCCCCATCCTCCATTTTCTGAGTCCCCCCCAAACCTCAGAACCCAACCTCCCCATTTCACAGTGTATTGAATATTAGGCTCAATAAGCAGTATGTACTGCATTGGAACTTCCAAAACGCAAATAGTTACGATATCCCCATTATGTTGCTAGCAATTACAAAGTTGCGTTCATATGTCCGGCGTAGCAGCACTGCAAGACGCACGGATGGCATTAAATAGTACTACTAGTACTACTGCCGAAGGCAGACCCATACCCGCGTTATCACCTGGTTGGTTGGTGCGGATCACCGACCGGCGACGACATTTCACAGATTCAATTGAGCATTTGACCACTCGCTCAGCCAGGGTCACATTCATTGGTGGCAGTTGCTGTTGTTGTTTCACCGCATCATTCCTTTTTGCACGCCACTTGCAAGTACTGGACGATCATACGATCTCCTCATCGTTTTCGGGATCGGTCGGTTCGGTCGGTTAGCCACGTACTACTATGACAAGGATGCTTGTAGTTTGGCACAGCGCAGTACACAGAACGGCGATTCCGTAAATTGTGATCAATATTTGCCAATAGCAATTTTTAAGCGAGTGAAAACAATTCAAGCAACTTGCACTGAGTAAGCGTGTTGGCCGCGCAAGCCAAAATTGATTATGCAGATGGAGTGGTTTGCCATCTGAAGATTCTATTGGTGCCAAGGTCTAAGTAGGTGAATTTGCGCCAAAAGTTTGGAAGCATCCACGGGATCGACATGCGCACCCTGTGTTGCCAGCAGAGAACCAGCGGGGAATGACGAGTGTAACGAGGATGGGGCTTGATGATGGTTCTATGCAACCAAGTGCGTCGCATTCCAGTGAGCCTGATCCAGCTCTTTCTGCCAATGGAACCGGTCAGCTCGACGCGTCCCACTCCACAACCCCTTTGAGCAACCTAGTCGATGTCGACTGTATCAGCGTTGGAAGGGATGCTCCCGCTGAATTAGAAGGACCCAGGAAGAGAGGACGTCCCAAACAGACTGTTGTATCAAGGGAAATGTATTTTCCCAAGTTTTCTGTGGTTGACAATCTCGTCATAGACCCAAACGCGCGAAACGGGATAACGGGAATGCACCTCCACTGGTGACCAATTCAGAGTCACCGTCATTGCCGAAGAGAACTCGCTCAGGCCGGATTCTATCCGGAACCGTGACATCCAAGACATCACCCAAAAGAACCAGAAGCACCAACTGGTCCCCTCAATTTCTTCTTACCAATCCGAAGAGCAAACTTGTACACTCCGATCTTACCGTGAGTTACCGAATTCCTCTGTTCTAATGCATAGACTCTTTTCAACAAACACGCTTGGGACATGCTTTCTGCTGAAGAGCAAGCTGAATGTTTATCATATCTGCCGTCTTTTGATCTCGTGTGGGGCAGTGGCAAAGCAGAAGACCCTTCTTCTACAACGCCGAAGTTAGTCGATGGTTTTTTTGAAAAGAACCTCTCCCTTCAAGGGGACATTCGAACCTTCCAGGTATTCATTCCATCACAAATTCCGTGTCTTATGGTGCTAGAACGACTTGAGCGACGGCCGGTTCGAACCCTCTTTTCTTCAGCAAGCTGCCACTGCTCGCCGGAAGAGGTTGCGTGGTGACTTTGACAAATGGAAGGTCCATTTCCCTCTACGGCTGCAACGTTGACGACAGGATGATCAATTTGAGCTTTGGTGGGGACAAAATCAAAAGTTAGCTTCGGGCATGCTTGCCGGTGATACAACGCGACTGAAACTAACGGACATGGCCAGGAATGGAATGCTTCGTGAAGGCGACTCATGGAGGTATTCGAGGAGCTTTCAAGGGTCCATGCTTATTAAGAAAGAGCTTATCGTAACGGTTGGCAAAATCTTCGCTAACCTAAAGTGTACGCGCGTGGACAAAGAGTCGTTTACTCTGTCTTTCCATTGTCCACCTAGGGAGGAAGAGTACATTCGTGCGGGGACCGATCCCTATGTCATTGAAGGGGTGGACAATCCTAGTTTGTTGGAGACAAGATTGCTGGACCAGGATGGAAGGGTTCCCAGATCGAAGAGGCCTAACGGGAATGCATTCAAGTCGATTCGCATCATCAGAGGAAGTGAAGATATCGGGAGTCTGTTTGACGTTCGAATGAGTGCATTTGACAAACTGCGTTCTAGTATGGCATAATTGGCATTTTCAGGTTGAAGATTCCAGAGGGTGCCAGTCAAGTAACAGCGAGATTTGCTGCCGAAGGATATAATTGTAATACAATACCATTCATTCCCTATCTAACCTATTCTCCTAACTCCAAAATCCCGTGTCTCACTTGAGAGACAACCTAGTTTTTGTTCAAGCCAAGAGTGTCCTAGAAGGTCAGATTTGTCGAGCCAGGTGAGATCAAACCTTGACGTTGTCGAGGAACGTACCATCCTTTTCGCGCTTGCCTTTGTCGAAAGCAGCTTGACCCGTGCCCTTCGAAGAGTCTGATTGAGTTTCGCCGGCAACGCGGTCCATGCCGTCGGTGACGCCCTCTTTGGCCTTGTCGAGTGTGGACTTGCTCGAATCCGGAGTAATTTCCTCCTTCGCTTTGGTACTCCAGTCCTTTCTTCCGGCGTCAGACATGTTCTTAGATTTAATTTGTAGTAAAGGCTTTTTGATCTCGGTTTGGTGATGGCCACGATTCAGTCGTGGCTCTTTATATGCCCGCTCAGGAGAAAACCAAGGTCCCCATGACGTAGCCCGGCATGAGAACGTCATCGCGACGCCTTAATTATTGGCCAAGGCAGGGATTATGCGGGATTCACGTGGGCGATGAAATTTATCACATGGTTCCGCGAAAGATGTTTCATTTGGGAGGGCTTACAGAGAGAAGAAAACCCACCACACAGTTATTCGTCAGATGTTTGGTGTTCTCCGGAGGCGGGAGATCTCCTAACTTAAGATCGAGAAATGACGTCAGCTTATCTCAGTGGACGTCCTGGTCAAAAATGCCAACAAATCATGAACGCTAACTTAATAATCACGCAAACCGGTCACCAGCACACCAGATCGAACCTATCGCAATAGGCGGTGGAAAACTTTGTGCGCCTGATATTTTGATTAGAGGGTCAAGTCTATGTCCGTTCAGATTCTAGAACCCAAGGAGCAGCTTCACCTCCTCCACTGAGCGAGGGAACACGGTCTGCGATAGTTCTATATTGGTTCGGATTGCTTCCTCAACCGTCGTAAAGTCTAGCACAAACTGTGAGGCCGCTTCCTGTGTCAGATTGTTTGCTAGGCGCGGAGAGCCGAGTTTTTGCAATCGCGCTTGCGCGTCCATCAAGGCATTGGGAAGAAAATCTTCGAGAGTTCGCGACAGCGTTTCCAGTTTCTCGATCGAGAATTGTGGATCTCTAGAAAGCGGAGACTAAAGGTTAGACCGCGTATATTACATGGGGAGATATACATCTCTGGTTCGAATATGGAGCACATCCAAGAATGGTTGCAAACCGGAAGAGCCGAGGAGATATCGATGTTGATAGTCGACCATCATATGCTCTAGGTTTAGAGTCTTGTCGTTCAGCAGTTCTGATTCGCTCCTTGTGGACGAGAAAAGTTTCAAAGTCATCTTACAATCAGCTATTGTTCAAGGACCTTTACTACCTTGGCAAGGTCGTAACAATTGACAAGCATGATCCATCGCGACAAGCCCGGTAGCGGCTTAGAGGCCTCATCACAATGCTCAAGGTATGGTGTCAGAGAAATGTCAAGTATAGAACGGATCTCCTGCTCGTCTTGCTCAACCGGGGCCAAGGAGGAGTCGTAAGCGCTGAGAATAATTCGCAGATCGGCGATAGCGTCGAGAAAAAAGGCTGGAGGACCGAGATCTTCCTCCAGATTGAAATTAACGTTATGCCCCTTTTCGGACATGAGAAGATTGAATTGTCTCATTGAATATTTCTCGAGACTATCAAATTAGACTTGCATGAGTAATTAGCCATACTTGGTAATGACAGCCACAAGTTGGGCAGATTCTCGCAGCATTCGAGTAAGGGTATGTCGGTAGAACTTCAGAAGCATACTTAATCGAAATATAAGTGTCGGGTTCTCCTGAGAGGTGATTAGATGTTCGATCCGTGACTGAGTATTAGGCCAGTTTTGCTCTCACATTACCCGAATTGGACGAATGGTACCCTCAAGATCCCTCTCAATTAGGTCATCGAAGGCTGACAGAATTGTGCCATCCTCCAGCCATCTTTCACTCCCTGGCTCCAGCTGCGACTGTTTGGAATTGGCAGCAACTCCGAATATTAGAGTGAGAATCTCCTTTTCGCCAGCGACTGCCTGGTGTGTCCATGCCAGTATGTCACCCAGGTATCGTAAAGGGTCATGAGCCTGAATGTCGATTGCTCTGGCTGAAAGGGCATTTTCTCCTTGAGTGAGAGCTTCCATGAAATCTTGCAACACAATTTTTCGTCTCATTTCTGAGAAAGCATCGAGGCATTTCCTGTTCCCGTTAATTTGATTCTTTAGTTGAGAAATGTACTGGAAGAGGGCGGGTCGTTCAGAGAGAGTGCGGATCGCGCGACGGACGAGTGGGTCTATTTCCGGAGAGTCTAGTTGAATAGATTTGAACAGTTTTTGGGTCCACTGAAATAGCTTCTGAAATCCAAAATCGAGATGCCGATTCATCTGTTCCATGATTTCAATGCTGCAAGACATTAACGTGGTTAAATTTTTGAATAAGTACCCGGCACGATTGTTGTCCGTTGTGAGGAGACTCTGGCAGTTTGAGTGTATGTTTTTGACCTTTTCAAAGATCTGAAAGAATGTGTCGTCGACAGGTTCTGAGGGTGAGGTGAGAATGGCAATCTGCTCCTCTGGGAGCGTAAATGTTGTTTGAAAGGCTGAGAGGATTGTATGCTTTGTTGCGATTTGATCGCGTCTGGATTGCAGGAGGTCTGCGTCCGCCAGAGATCTTGATATCTGAAGCGATGCAGCCTTTGCATGAGCCTGCATGGTATTGCAGGTATCCTGGATTTCGAAAATTGACGACTTTAGATTCAGCAGGCTCTATAGGATCAGAGGAAGAAAGGAGAGGTCGGATGCCGTTATCACCTGCTCATATTGAGCAAGTAATGCACCCGAGCGTTGAATGTCTTGAAGCTCGAGGGCTGCGCGTAGTTGTCGCCGTGAATTTGGCGTGTTGTCGGTGGGGGTGAACTGCTCCCCCAGAGCCTCGAGTGCGACTCTTACACCATAATCTGTGTAAGACGTCCCAAGCACTTGTGAAAGCTTGGCTGAAAGCGGGTTCTGTGAAGTCGAGAGCGAGTCTGTCATCCTCGATCGTCCTCACGGATCTTCTCAGGAACTGTTTTGTTGCCTCTCCCGGTAGCCAAAAAGGCCGTTAAAATCCCCGGATTGAGAGTAAAAATTACTTGTTCACACATGTGTGTTTAAGGTTAGGGGATTCAGCCTTTAATGCTAGCATTTGCCTGAGCCTCCATCGACCGCCGCTAATTTATAGAGGACAGCTGTTTGACTCGTTGCTGTCTTGTTATCGGATTTCATCGCATCTGTCTATCAATGGTTGAATCATGAGAGATGTTGTCTCGGATCTTTGGGAAAGGCTCCATCTATGAAACTCTCGATCTGGATGACAGACGCGATGACGACCATCCCGGCTACGGCCTCTACAATAGTGGACTCACTCATGATGATCCCCAGTACTCGGGGATAGACCCCAGGAAGTTGTTGTTGCTTGTTGCTATCATGTTTTGGTCTCTTTTGTATAGTGCGATTAGAGGATCGCCCGAGAATCCCGGCGTATATTTTACAGAAACGCGGTAGGAATACCCTAACCCACGCGACTTTTTGTTTGGCCTTGTTTGAAATGCCATTCAGGTAAACAAATCACAACCACGACGACCGCAAACGACAAGGGCACAGGATGGCCGACGATTTTGCTCTCAACTCTCTACTCTCTGTCTTCCTGGACGACTATCATGAGATACCATCTGACCTCGATGTTGCCTCACTCTCCCAAAAGGACATTGATCTTCACGTCAACCGTATCTCCGATCCCCCATGCTCTGGCTCACAGCAGAAATCGTGGATTCTATCGCGGAATCGTCCGATGCAATCACGCGAGAAGAAGTCTTTGATCCCCTCAAGGGATTCCTCAAGTAAATATACAATGCAATGCGTCCCTTTAATATTAGATCATTCTCGGAGCTCAATAGAACCGCAATGACAAAACTCATGGACGTGATTGTATCTGGCCTAAGTAATCAGGCAGACGCTCTTGCATCGGAATTAGATTCTCCCGAAGCCGAAGGACTCGACTCGTTCCGGAAACCTCTGGAAATGTATAGCTTCTTGCTTTTCTGGATTATCAGCTCCGCAGAGATGATCGGCTCGCAAAAGTCTACCACCACTGCGAAGGAACCGGCGAGAGGCCGCCAATCGAAGGCGAAACAGGCTGCGGCGGCGAAAGACCAAGTTATCAACTGGGACCACGTCCCGCAACTCCAAACCGCGTTCGATGTCATGTGCAAGATACTGAAACTGAAACTGGTCAAAATTTGGACGTTGACTTCCGAGAAAGACACGTTTGTCAGGTTGTTTATCCTGGACCCAAGCTCAAGTCTAATCAAGCAGTCTTTACACTCGCCCTGCATATCTTGTCTCAGAGAGCGAGGCTAGACTGAAAAACAACGCGATAAAAATGAGGATATTCAAAGTCCTCTCGCTCGCTATCAAACACCAACAGCATGGCCTCGGTGCCCAGACCGCAATTGTTCAAAACTTGCAATATTACGAACATCTCTCTGAACCCATGGCTGAGCTGCTCCAAATCCTCACGGAGCAGTACGACTATCTTCATCTTACTGATGAGATTCTGCGGTATGCCAATTTTGGTGCAGCCTGAACCTCGCTGACTTTGGATAGAGACCTTAGCGGCAAAGAGTTCAACAACAACGACAGCAAAGGTCCAAAATCTGTTGCAGCGTTCCTCATCAAGCTATCCGAATTGGTGCCACGATCGGTTCTCAAACAAATGACCCTTCTTGTCAAACTCCTGGACAGCGAGGTAATCATCCGCCAAGCGAGGCTGAATCACTAGTCATATACGATGAGATGCGCTGTGATTGAGGTGTCCGGAAACATGATATCGGACTTGATCAAACAAGAGGAGCAGACCGAGGCTACTAAAAGTCAGATCGACAGCTTTTTCGATTTGCTTGAAGAGCGTGCCTTGGATGTCAACCCTTACTGCCGAAGTCGTCTATTCCAAGTTTATTTGCGGCTGCTAAGGTTTGTTATAACATTCACCCTTCTAATTTCCCAGTCTTCCGACCAAATTCCCGAAGAGACGGCAACGTATTTGCGATCTCTGCGTGCGTAGCTTGGAAGATAAAAGCAGCCATGTCAGGAGGAATGTCATAAAACTGCTCACAAAGCTGATATCAACGCATCCGTTTGCGCTCTTACATGGAGGTCAGCTCTCTTATCCGGAATGGCATGAGCGTCTCGAAGCTGTCACTGCTCAAATAAAGAATCTTCAACCTCCATCAGATGCTCCTGGGCTGGCCGAGAATGCGGGGGCCGATGACAACGATCAAGAGGACAGCGAGTCTAACCAAAATGCACCCAATGAGGACCACCCCACGGGTGCAACCACCGGCGAAGACCTGATGAAATTGCAGCTCACCAAACGATATTATTCCGAGGCTTTGAAGTTCATCGAGAGCCTTCACGAAGCGTCTCAGACTATATCTCTGCTGCTGGCTTCTAAAAACAAAAGCGAGGTCCTTGAAAGTATGGATTTTTTTGTTGTCGCAGACGCTTACAAACTCGCGACGGCAAAGGTATATTCTCCTTTATAAGGGCGCTGATGCATCCCGTTCAGGCTGGCATCAAGAAGATGTTGCATCTCGTCTGGACTAAAAGCAACAGCGACGAAGGCAAGGGTATTCAGAACCATCTCATCGAGTGCTACAAGGGCCTTTTCTTCGACGCACCCGATCAGCTATCTCCAAATGATGCCGCGACTTTCGTCGCCAGGAATCTGATTAGCCTTACTTACGGCTCCAGTTTAGCAGAACTGACGTCCTTGGAACAGCTACTCTGCAATATGATGAAACAAGGAAACGTCTCGTCTGCCGTAGTTGCGAAGCTGTGGCAAGTATACGGCTTTCAGAAGAAAGAGATCTCGAAGACTCAACGCCGAGGGGCAATCATTATTCTTGGTATGCTCGCACTCGCCGACCCCGATATTGTAGCTCGCGAAGTGGATACGCTGCTCAGAATTGGACTGGGTCAGTTCGGCAAGGCAGATCTCGAGTTGGCGAGATACACCTGTATCGCCTTACAAAGGTTGCACACTAAGCAAAAGAAAGGTCAAGATCCGACCGCTAACTTGTACTGAACATACAGGCACGTTTGATGGCGGATCTTCGAAGAAATTACCAGTTGATCATCCAGTATTTGATAAACTTCGGGATATGATTCACTATGAAACACCTCTCAATGAATGGTATTTATTAGTCCCCATCATGAGTCCTTTGGCTAACACTGGCTTGCAGGTTTGGGCTGGCCGAGCAAGCGATCAACGCAATTTATATTCTCGCATCTCAACCCGACATTTTGTGTGGCGACATTGTCAAACAGAAAACGCGCTCCGTTTTCAGCAAAGGCGATCTCATTCCCTCAACACCAAAGTCCATCGGTGCTACCGAAGTCGAGAATACGTTCACAGCCTTTCGAGGATTGTCTTCAGTGCGAAGTTTCTCTCAATTGCTTTTCATTGTCGGTCACGTTGCCAGTAGACTCCTACCGAAAGCCACTAAGAGTCTAGTCAAGCAGATTATCCACATTGAATTGTGCGAAGCGGAGTTTAAACGAAGGAAGGTTGAACTCGAAAAAGGTTTGATTGTCCTTTACTTTGTTCCGTTTCTCATTATTACGTAGGAAAGCAGAGTGACGCGATTCCCAAGGCAACAGGGAATAAAGAACCAGATGACCTTGAGATGATTGGCGGAACATCTGAGGACGATTTTTCAGAGGCAATTGCGTTGGTTAGGTTCGAGCCTAAAGTGAAACTGAGGCTAATGTCTCAGAGAGAAGGAACTGCTTTTTGGAACACAATCTTTGTTAGCAAGGTATGGTCCGTTGTTGGTGGAGATATGTTCCAAACCCGAATCTTACAAGGTGAGGCTCTTGTTTCTTGCAAGCCTGACTTTCAGGATACCGGCCTGCAGGCTGCAGCAACTTTGGCACTTGGAAAATTCATGTGTGTTTCATGTATGACTACTTCACTTAGCATTTATGATCGCTGATGGCATAAGCTGAATTCTGCGATGCGCAGCTTCCCTTGTTCCTTGCAATCATGGAAAGGTCGAAAAATCCTGTCATCCGAAGTAACGCCGTAATTGCACTTGGTGATATGGTAACGTGCCCCAACTGGGAAACATTGTTGATATGATGTAGACTGTGTGCTTCAACCGATTGATTGACGAGAATACGGATTTCCTGTACCGACGACTTAGCGACCGCGATGCCTCTGTCAAAAAAACGTGCCTGATGACCCTCACCTTCCTTATCCTCGCTGGGCAAGTCAAAGTTAAAGGACAACTTGGTGAGATGGCGAAGTGTCTGGAGGATGAAGATCGACGTATTGCAGATTTGGCGAAAATGTTTTTCACGGAGCTTTCCACGAAAGACAACG
>Ga0335073_10015914_pt1 | contig 10510 bp, 6 predicted proteins | sample Lox_Sample_22_FD_207093 | JGI IMG/M metagenome (GOLD analysis project Ga0335073, IMG submission 207093) | Soil microbial communities from Loxahatchee National Wildlife Refuge, Florida, United States - Lox_Sample_2.2 | ecosystem: Environmental > Terrestrial > Soil > Wetlands | place: USA: Florida...
GACGGAGCGCGAAGGCGGCGCGCTGATTGGGTACTACGAGGCTCCGGATGGCGAGAACGAGGCGCTGTTCATAGCCGACTACATCCAAAGGTATCTGCGCAAGGCCGGGCAGGAACACGAGGAAGTACGTGTGGCGGTGCTGTACCGGACGAATTCGCAGTCGCGGTTGGTTGAAGAGGCGCTGCGGCGGTACGGAATCAGCTACACGATGGTCGGCGGCTTCTCGTTCTACGAGCGGGCTGAAATCAAGGACTTGCTGAGTTACTTAAAACTGGTCCAGAACCCGCATGATTCGATCGCCATGCAGCGGGTGATCAATGTTCCCGCACGAGGGATTGGCAAAGCGACGCTTGAGACTTTGGAGCGGATTGCGCTCGAAACCGGCACGAGCACCTGGAGCGCGATTGGACGGGCGCTGAGCGAGAGGCTGCTTCCAACGCGGGCGTGCATCGCGCTCGATACGTTTCGCAAGCTGATTGAAGATGCGCGGGCGATGCTGGCTCCGGGGTTTGCGGAGAAGCTTACGGCTGACGTTGCTGAAGCAGATGCTTCGTTTGATGCTGTGGCTGCTGTTTCCGAAGACGACGACACCAGCTTTGACTTTGGCGATGTGGAGCAGCATGGATTTGCATTTGGAGATGAGGATGTTGCCTCCGATGCTGTGGAGTTCAATCCGTTTGCGGAGAGGAAAGACTCGCAACCCCACCCTTCGCGAAGCTCAGGATGGGGCACCCGGGCTGAATCGTCCGCTGAAGAGGTTGCTGTGCCCGGATTCCGTGCTCCTGGCGATGCAGCGACGCTGCCTGAACTGATTCGCTTCATCATTGACCGCAGTGGATATATCCGCGCTCTTGAAGAAGAGGGCACGCCGGAAGCATTCTCGCGGATTGAAAACCTGAAGGAACTGGCCAATGCGGCGCAGGACGCTCAGGAGCGCGGCGAAACGCTCGATGAATTTCTCGACCACGCGGCGCTGGTGAGCGACACAGACCAATACAACGCTGATGCCCGCGTGACGCTGATGACGTTGCATTCGGCGAAGGGGCTCGAGTTTCCGCTGGTGCTGCTGGCTGGAATGGAGGAAGGGCTGTTTCCGCACTCACGGACGCTCAGCGAGCCGGATCAGATGGAAGAAGAGCGCCGCTTGGCTTACGTCGGCATGACGCGGGCGATGGATGCGCTGGTGCTGACGCGGGCGCGCTATCGCAGACGCTATGGGAACGACATGCCGGAGGCGTCGATGCCCTCGCGGTTTCTCGAAGAAGTGCCTTCGGCGCTGCTTGAGGATTTGAGCGGCGGGCAGCAGCGGGCTTCGAACTGGGGCGGATATGCCGCTGCTACGACGCAGCAGCCTTCATGGATGCGGCGGCGCGAGTACGAAGATGGATTCGAGTCGAGCCGACACTACAGCTATGAGGATGAGGACCAGCGGCCACGAGTGCAGCGCAATGGCGGCGCTTCGCCGGGGAATGCAGTCAAGAAGAGCGGTGGGGAATCGCTCGATAATATCGCACAGTTTTTTAGCGGCCGCGGAGGGGATGTATCGCGGCCAAAGATCGAGGTCGCGGAGCGGAAAGGTGCGGTTGGCTTCAAGAGCGGGCAACGCGTCCGTCATCCGAAATACGGCGAGGGCGTGGTCTTTCGGCGTGAGGGAGACGGTGAAGACGCCAAGATCACGGTACAATTTACAAGGTTCGGCGTGAAAAAGCTGGTGGAGAAGTTTGCCCAGCTCGAACGGCTGTAGGTCCGTCGAGACAAATTTGAGCAGCGTACTGCGCTGGCAAAACAGAAAACCGCAGGTCCTTCGACTGCGCTCCACTTCGTTGCGCTCCGCTCAGGATAACGACTCATGGATGGGGCGGTTCGACGGCTTTACTTTTAAGGAGAAGAATGGCAAATACCAAGAAGATTGAAAGCACGGAAGAACGTAAAAAAGTAAAGCGCGCAGCGCGCAAGAAGGCCGCGCCGAAGACCAAGCGGACCACTCCGCGTGGCTCGAATAAAAAGAAGGTCAGAAAACTGGTACGCGGGACAAGCAAGCGCTAAAGGGCGATTCCAGGGCCTGTCCTGCGGATTTTGCTTCGCGCGGCAGGCCCTGAGCGGCTACACTCTCCCTCATTAAAGACTGCAGGAGCCAGGTTCTGCCGACACAAGTCTTCGCCCGAAAATCGATCGACAAACTCATCAGCGATTCGGAAGCACCGGAGCACAGCCTCAAAAAGACGCTTGGGCCGTGGTCGCTTACCGCGCTTGGCATTGGCGCGGTTATCGGTTCCGGCATCTTTACTGTTATCGGGACGGCGATTGCCGGCGAGCAGTTCGATACGTCGTCGATCCTGAATACGCCGCTCCTTGATTATCTGATTCACCACACCGCGCTGGTTGGGCGCCCCGGAGCAGGTCCGGCGCTGGCGCTGTCACTGGTGCTGGTGGCGATTGTCTGCGCCTTTACCGGGCTCTGCTACGCGGAACTTGCCTCGATGATTCCGATTGCGGGCTCGGCTTACACCTACACCTATGCGACGCTGGGCGAGTTGATTGCCTGGATCATCGGCTGGGACCTGATTCTCGAATACGCCTTTTCAAACATGGCGGTGTGCGTCGGGTTTGCTGCGCATATCGTTGATTTGATGGACTGGCTGGGCATTCATCCGTCGGCGCGATGGATTTCGCCTGCCTATCTTCCGAGCGGGTTGCAGGATTTCTCCGGCAATACGCTCTACGCGCCCGGATGGCACTTCGGCTTCAACTGGCCGGCCTTCCTGATCGTGATGATCCTGACAGTGGTGCTGGTGCGCGGCATCCGCGAGTCGGCGGAGACGAACAACATCATGGTGCTGCTGAAGATTGCGGCGATCCTGATCTTCGTCGCTTTCGGCGCGCACTTCATCCATCCGTCGAACTGGCATCCGTTTTATCCCAATGGCTGGTCGGGGCTGCTGACGGGCGGCTCGATCATTTTCTTCACGTATATCGGGTTCGATTCGGTATCGACGGCAGCCGAGGAGTGCAAGAACCCGCAGCGCGATGTGCCGATTGGCATTCTGGCGACGCTGGTGATCTGCACAGTGCTCTATATCGGTGTAGCCGTGGTGCTGACCGGATTAATCAAGTGGAACCTGCTGGTGGGCGATGCGGCGCCTGTCGTTAACACGCTCAGGAAGTTGTCGTTGACCAACCGCAGTGAGTCGCTGCACTGGGTTCGGCTGGTGATTCTGATTGGCGCGCTGCTGGGGATGATCTCGTCCATTCTTGTTTTCCAGATAGGGCAGGCGCGGGTCTGGTTTGCCATGTCGCGCGACCGGCTGCTGCCGTCTGTGTTTTCTAAAGTTCATCCGCGTTATCGCACGCCGGCTGTTTCGACTTGGGTAGCTGGGATTGTCGTCGGAGTTCCGGCGGGACTGCTCGATATCGGGACATTTTCTGATCTGTCGAATATCGGGACGCTCTTTGCCTTCGTGCTGGTATCGGCAGGCGTGCTGATTCTGCGCTACAAAGATCCGCATCGGCATCGCAGTTTCCGTTGTCCGGGCGGACCTGTCTTTCCGGTTCTAAGCATTTTCTTCTGCGCCCTGCTGATGGCCGGGCTGCCGATCATGACGTGGCTGCGCTTCTTCGTCTGGCTGGGGATTGGGCTGTGCATCTACTTTTTCTACAGCCGACGGCGGAGCGAGTTCTGTCCGCCGCATCGGGCGCGATAGTCGCAGGCATTTTTCTGTCGGCAGCCGCACCCTGTCCTAAATAGACGCAGCACTCGCGGGATGCGAGTAAGTGCCTCTCGCTGCAGAAATCCTTCGTTGAATGCAGGGGGCTTTCCGCAAGCCATCCTTCTGCGATACATCTCAAGTTGTGAGTGCGACGACCAGGGACTTTGTCCGGCGGCTGCCCAAGGCGGAACTCCATCTCCATCTCGAAGGCACGATCGCGCCCGAAACGCTTGTGGAACTGAGCCGGCGGCACGATGCCGAGCCGCTCACGCTGGATCAGGCAGAGGGGCTTTATCGATATCCGGATTTCTCCGGATTCCTGATGGCATTTAAGGCGGTGACGGAACGGCTGCGGACGGCGGATGACTACGAACTGATTACTTACAAAATGCTGGAGGCGCTCGCCGCGCAGGGTGTCGTTCACGCCGAAGTGTACGTTGCCGTGGGTATTGTTTATTTCTGGGGACGCAGCGAGTTTGAGCCGCTCTTTGCCGCGATGGAACAGGCCCGGGAACAGGCAGAGAAAGATTTCGGCATAACTCTTTACTGGATCTTCGACGCTGTGCGGCATTTCGGAGTCGAGGCTGCGGCGCGTGTCTTTCGCAAGGCAGCGGAGATGAGGCATGCATATTCCAGCATTGTTGGCATCGGTATTGGCGGCGACGAGCGCAGAGGGCCAGCGGAGATGTTTCGCGAGACTTATGCCGAAGCTCGCGACGCTGGACTGCGGCTGACGGTGCATGCGGGCGAAGCCGTTGGGCCGGAAAGCATCTGGGGCGCATTGAACATCGGAGCGGAACGCCTGGGGCACGCGCTCACGGCAATTCACGATGCGGAACTGATGTACCTGCTGGCTGAGCGGCAGATTCCGCTGGAGATTTGCATGACATCAAACCTGAAAACCGGATGCTGCGAGCGTCTGGACGACCACCCGGTACAGCGGTATTTCGACGAAGGACTGATGGTGACGCTCAATTCCGACGATCCGACGATGTTTGGCAGCGATCTTGAGGGTGAGTTTCTTCTGGCGCACAAGGAATTTGGCTTTACTGAGGAACATTTGCGCGAGCTGGCGGCAAATTCGATCGAAGCCAGTTTTCTTCCACCTGAACAAAAAGTTCGATGGTTACATCAAATAGAACAGACTGTCTAAAGTGATGGCCGAAGTTACCGATGTGCTAGAGACAGCTTCCAAGAGAAGTGCGTTATGATGTCCGCATGAGGCCGCTTCAAAAGCGCTGGCTTTTTCGGTCAGGAAAGAAGGCTGAAGTGATTGTTCTGCCAGGATTAAAGAAAAAAGAAGAGTCCAGCGTTGCGCTGAAGGCGATCGGCTGGACCTCTGTAGCTGTCGGTGTAGTTGCTCTGGGGCTGTACGTGGGCCGCGAGTTGCGCCAGCGGTATAAGTTCAATCGCCGTACGCCTTATGATCTTTATTCGCATGCGGGCGACCAGATGCAGTCCGATGCATACGGGATGGGGATTTAAGAGACCAGTTTTGTGGCGGGGTAGCGTCGAGGTTCTCGACTACGCGCTTCGCTCAGGATGACAAGAGTTTGTATCAATAAGAAGCCCCGGTTTGACCCGGGGCTTTTCACTTTTGTGCTGTAGGGTTAACTATTGGCTGCCAGTTGGCGCAGGACGTATTGCAGGATACCTCCGTTTTCGTAGTAGAGGATTTCCTGCGGCGTGTCGATGCGGACCTTGGTTTCGAATTCCTTGATTTTGCCGTCAGACGCGATGGCCGTTATCTTCAAGGTCTTTCCGTTGGCGAACTTCGCGTCTAGCAGCTGCTTGAGGCCCGGGAAGTCGTAAACTTCTTCACCGGTGAGTCCGAGGCTTTCAACATTCTGGCCTTCGGCGAATTGCAGGGGCAGAATTCCCATGCCTACCAGGTTCGACCGATGGATGCGCTCGTAGCTCTCGGCGATGACGGCGCGCACTCCCAGCAGACGCGGGCCTTTTGCGGCCCAATCGCGCGAGGAGCCTGAGCCGTATTCCTTTCCGGCGAGGATGACGAGAGGCGTTTTGCGCTCGGCGTACTTTACGCTGGCGTCGAAGATGCTCATCTGCTCGCCTTCGGGCAACAGACGGGTAACGCCGCCCTCGGTTCCGGGAGCGAGCTTGTTGCGCAGGCGGACGTTGGCGAAGGTCCCGCGCACCATGACTTCGTGGTTGCCGCGGCGGGAGCCGTAAGAGTTGAAGCCGGTTGGCTTGACGCCATGCTCGGTCAGATACTTCCCTGCCGGGCTGTTCAGCTTGATGGAGCCGGCGGGTGAGATGTGGTCAGTGGTCACGCTGTCGCCGAGGACAGCGAGCACGCGGGCGCCACGAATGTCTTCGACCGGAGCGGGCGTTGCGGGCATGCCTTCGAAGTACGGGGCCTTGCGGATGTAAGTTGAGTCGGCTTCCCACTGGTAAACGTCACCTGTCGGAAACTTGAGGCCCTGCCAGTTGCTGTCGCCATCGGCAACGGTCGCGTATTCCTTGCGGAAGCTGTCAGAGTTGATGGAGGACGCGATCACATCCGAGACTTCTTTCTGGGTCGGCCAGATGTCCTTGAGGTAGACGGGCTGGCCATCTTTGCCCTTGCCGATTGGATCGTTTTCGAGATCGTGATCGATGCGTCCGGCGAGCGCGTAGGCGACGACGAGAGGCGGCGACATAAGATAATTGGCGCGCACATCGGAGTTGATTCGGCCTTCGAAGTTACGATTGCCGCTTAGGACAGAGACGGCGACGAGTCCGTGGTCATCGATGGACTTTGAAACATCGGTTGGCAGCGGGCCGGAGTTTCCGATGCAGGTAGTGCAGCCATAACCTACGACGTTGAAGCGCAGCTTGTCGAGATAGGGCTGCAGTCCGGACTTCTCGTAGTAATCGGTGACAACGCGGGAGCCGGGCGCGAGCGAGGTCTTGACCCACGGCGGAATGGTGAGGCCTTTTTCAACAGCTTTCTTTGCAAGGATTCCGGCGGCGACCATCACGGATGGATTCGACGTATTGGTGCAGCTGGTGATGGCGGCGATGACGACCGAGCCGTGATCGAGGTATTTGTCGACTTCGACGCCGAAGCGTTCTTTTATGGTTGAGATGGGGCCGGACTCGTGCACGCCATGTGTCGATTCCGGCGTATCGGCGAAATGGCCGCCTTCGCCCTCCCAGCGGACGACCTGCCGCACGCCGTTCTTGTCCGCGTTGGGGCCAAGCAGGTTGGGGAGCTGCTTTTTGAAGCTGGCTCCGGCATCCCTGAGCAGGACGCGGTCCTGAGGGCGCTTTGGGCCGGCGACGCTGGGCTCAACAGTGGCGAGGTCGAGCGAAATGGTCTGCGTGTATTCGGCTTCGGGCGAATCGGCGGTGTGGAAGAGGCCCTGCTCCTTGTAGTACGTCTCGACGAGCTTGATCTGCTCTTCGCTGCGGCCGGTGAGGCGCAGATAGCGGAGCGTCTCCGCATCGACGGGGAAGATGCCGCAGGTTGCGCCGTATTCGGGAGCCATGTTGCCGATAGTGGCGCGGTCGGCGAGCGGCAATTCGGCGATGCCGGAGCCGTAGAACTCGACGAACTTGCCGACGACGCCGAGCTTGCGCAGCATTTCGGTGACGGTCAGCACGAGATCGGTCGCGGTAGCGCCTTCGCGCAGCTTGCCGGTGAGCTTGAACCCGACGACCTGCGGCACGAGCATGGAGACGGGCTGGCCCAGCATGGCGGCTTCGGCTTCGATGCCGCCGACGCCCCATCCGAGAACGCCGAGGCCGTTGATCATGGTCGTATGCGAATCCGTCCCGACGAGCGTGTCGGGATAGGCGCGCGGTTTTTCACCGTCGGTGATGAAGACGACGCGGGCGAGATATTCGAGGTTGACCTGATGGCAGATGCCCATGCCCGGCGGCACGGCGGAGAAGTTGCGGAAGGCCGACTGTCCCCATTTGAGGAAGGCGTAGCGCTCGCGGTTGCGCTGGAATTCGAGCATTGCGTTAAGCGAATAGGCGTTGCTGTTACCGTACTCGTCTACTTGTACAGAGTGATCAATGACCAACTCGGCTGGCTGCAGGGGATTGATCTTCTCGGGATTGCCGCCGAGCTGCTTCATAGCGTCGCGCATGGCAGCGAGATCGACGATCGCGGGCACGCCGGTGAAGTCCTGCATGAGGACGCGGGCAGGCATGTAGGCGATTTCGCGTGAAGGCTCGGCCTTCGGGTCCCACTTGGCGAGGAATTCAATGTCGTTGGCGGTCACGCTCTTGCCGTCTTCATGGCGCAGCAGGTTTTCAAGCAGAATGCGCAGGCTGTAGGGCAGGCGCGCAAGCTGGATGCCCTTTTTCTCAAGCGCGTCGAGACGGAAAATTTCGTAGACGCGATTCCCAGTCTTCAATTGTGACTGGCTGCCAAAACTATTTCCAGGCTGGCTCATTTGGTCCTTCCTTTTTTGCTGAGGCCATCTCAAGGTGGCGCAAGTCTTCTCACCGCGCAGGCTACGAAGGAGCGCGCGGATGCAATCAACAGAAAAGCTTAATCAGATGCGATGGATTCGTCCACGGTCCGGGTGACCGCGACGGAAGCGCTTGAGGCGGGGCGGGGCGAGGCTGTTCATGGTCCTGCAAATATTTTAACGCGGCTGTCACCAGCCTTTGCGCCGGCATAAATGGAATTCTTCGAGGTCCGGATTCTGCAACCGCGATGAGAGAGCCAGCGTCTCTTAAAAGAGCATCTTTGCGGCAGAGTACTGCAGAGAATTTCGATCCAGTACGCAACATTTTTTTAAGGAACTACCGCGATCATGCACCGATTTTCTTTTTCTTCGCTCTTTGCAGTTTGTGCCGTGTTTCTGTGTGTGAGCCCATCCGGCGTTGCGGAGAACGCGCCAAAGCCGCTGCTGGTCGGCTACTTCCCGCAGTGGGGGATTTACAACGATCCACCGTACTATATGAAGGACTTGATTACGAGCGGCGCGGCTCCGCTGCTCGATGAGTTGAATTACGCTCAGGGAGCGATCGTGAACGCGCGCTGCGCCATCGCCGATCCGAATGCGGACCTGAACCTGACCTACACCACAAACAACAGCGTGGACGGCAAAGCGGATAATCCTGCGTCTCCGCTGCGCGGAAGCTTTCACCAGCTTCAGGAATTGAAAAAGCTCTATCCGCGCATGAAGATCCTGATTTCACTAGAAGGCAAGGCCCCATCGTTTGCAGAGGCGGCGCAGCCTGAGAACCGCGCGGCTTTTGTCGCCTCCTGCATTGATATGTTTGTGCGCGGCCATTTTGCGCCCGGAGCAGATGCGCCGGGAGTCTTTGATGGCTTCGATGTGGACTGGGAGTATCCAGGGCCGGAGGACGCGCAAAATTACCTCGCTCTGCTTCAGGAATTTCGCAAGCAAATGGATGCATTAACGCCGGGACTGAAGCTTACCGTTGCTGCGGGCCCGAGTCCGCGCATGTATCAGGGTGTGGATTTTACCGCAGTCGCTCATGTTGTCGACCTGGTCGGATTGATGAATTACGACTACACCGGCCCGTGGCGGGCTCAGACAGGTTTTCATGCGCCGCTCTACAGCGATCACAGCGGCAGCGGGGACCGGTCAGTCCATGATTATGAAGATGCCGGAGTGCCAGCGGAAAAGCTGCTGCTGGGAATTCCATTCTACGGGTATTCCTGGAAATCTGTCGGCGCGGAGAACCACGGGCTCTTTCAGCCGGGCGAGGCTGTTCATCAGGACTGGCCTTATCGTTACATTCAGACGGTGATCGCTTCATCGACTGTGTACCGCGACCCGGCGGCACAGACGCCGTGGCTGTATGACGGCAATACATTCTGGACATACGAAGACCCCATTTCAGCGCGATTCAAGAGTGAGTATGCGCAACAGCACCATCTGGGCGGGGTGATGGTTTGGGAGTTGGGCGAGGACTCCAGCGATGCGCAGTTGTTGAAAGCAGTGAGCGTTGGGTTGCGTGAGCCTGCACCGCAGCCACAAGTTGCCGATGAACCAGGAGCGGGTCTGGGCGCGACCGGTGCGGCAAAAGAGTAAGTTAAGCTCTTCTTATGGCAAAGCGCTGGGCACGGTTCCGGGCAGAAGGCCGAGGCGTTTGAGCGCCTTGCGTGCGAGGCCGGCGAGCGGCATGTTTGGCAGCGCTTCGGCCTTGATCCATTTGCGCATTCGGGACTTTGGCAGCTGCTGTTCTTCTTCGGGAGCGAAGCGGAGGATGCTGACCTGATAGTTCGTTGTGGTGATGGAATGGCGCAGGGAAAGCAGCAGGCGGTTCGAATCGGCTGCAGTGGCTTCGAGGTGCGGCAGTTCCCACATTCCGGCCATGAGAGATGCGTCCTGCGGGCGCTGTTCGAGCAGAATTTCAGTGCAGTTTTTGCGTTTTTTGCGCTCAAGAAGCGCGAAATAGACCGGTTTTGAGCGCATTTTGGGGCGCTTCATTGTCGGATGTTCGCCGCGTGTCCGGCATAGCGTCAGGACGGGACATTCGAGGCAGAGCGGGTTCTTTGGCAGGCAGGTTGTCGCGCCCAGCTCCATCATGGCCTGGTTGAAGTCACCGGGACGGCCGGGGTCGAGCAGCGTCCAGGCTGTTTCGTGAACAGTACGGTTGAGGCTGCCGTTGGCTGCCGCTTCCATTCCGGACAGGCGCAGGACGACGCGCTCAACGTTGCCATCGACGGCGGTGACCGGCGCGCCGAAGGCGATGCTGGCGATGGCCGCCGAGGTGTATGCGCCGATGCCGGGGAGTTTGCGCAGGGCTTCGGCGGTCTCAGGCAGCGCTCCTGCGAGCTGGTTTGCCACCACTTTGGCCGCCTGATG
>Ga0335073_10015915_pt1 | contig 10510 bp, 9 predicted proteins | sample Lox_Sample_22_FD_207093 | JGI IMG/M metagenome (GOLD analysis project Ga0335073, IMG submission 207093) | Soil microbial communities from Loxahatchee National Wildlife Refuge, Florida, United States - Lox_Sample_2.2 | ecosystem: Environmental > Terrestrial > Soil > Wetlands | place: USA: Florida...
AATGAGCTCGAGGCAGCGCAGACGGGATTCAGAATCGTCGCGAAGTATCCGAAGTTTGCACGGTTGCCCATTATCTTGAGCGAGGCGGACCCGGAGGGTTGCGCGGCCTGCTCGATGAGGGAGAATCCGGCGAACGCCTACCGCAATGGTCCGCTATATGCCAGTTACACAGCGGCTGCGATGAAAGCGCTCTTCGAACTCCAGGACGCGACCAAGGTGAATCTGATTGCGATGCTGTCGTGGTCGTTCGAGTTCGAGGGAAAGGATTACTTCGAAGGCTTCAGGACGCTTGCAACAAACGGCATCGACAAGCCGATTCTGAATCTGTTTCGCATGGCCGGCATGATGGCGGGCGAGCGCGTGGCAACGACAAGCAGTGGTCGTGTGAGTTTGGATCAGCTGGTGAGCGCGGGCGCACGTGGCGCGCCGGATGCGGATGCGCTCGCCACAAGAGCGGATCACCAGGCGGCGGTGATGCTGTGGAACTATCACGACGACGATGTGGCTGCACCAGCTACAGAAGTGGATGTGAATGTCACGGGAATTCCGCCCGGGGTGAAGCGCGTGCTGCTGGAGCACTACCGGATCGACGAGACCCACAGCAACGCGTACAGCGTCTGGAAGAGTATGGGCTCGCCGCAGTCGCCGACTCCGGAGCAGTATGCGCAGCTGAAGGCCGCGGGACAGCTCGAATTGCTGAATTCGCCGGCGTGGGTGGATGTGCAGGACGGAAAAGTGACGATCGAGACAGCACTGCCGCGGCAGGCGGTTTCGTTGCTCAGGCTGACGTGGTAGGCGTGTTCTGCTGGACGGCCACTGTGCAAAATGATGTGCCAGCCGATCTCGAGTCGTTCACACTGCGGAATGGATCTTCGCGCCAGCCCGCAGGTTGAGTGTGCGCTCGATGACTTTCGCAGCCATGCCCGGCCCGTCGATTTCACGAATGTCTCGGCCGAGTTGCTGCGCGCGCGACCGGTAAGCCGGATCTTCCAGCACAAGCCGCAATGCGTGTCGCAGCCGCACGGGGTTCAGCTTTCTGCGCGGAACGACAATGCCCGCTCCGCGCGCCGCGACCCTGGCGGCAACTCCGGGCTGATCGTTGCCCAGCGGGATGGCAACCAGCGGCACTCCCTCAGAAAGCGTCTCAAGCACCGTATTGATTCCCGCGTGGGTGATTACGACATGGGCGCGCTTGAGAATCTCAAGTTGGGGCGCGAAGCGAACAATGAGTGGGTCGCCCGGCAGAGCGCCGAGGCGCTCCGGCTCGATTCCTCCGCCAAGCGAGAGAACGAGTTGTACCGGCAGATCGACGCAGGCTTGTGTGATTGTGTAGAAAACGGGCTCCAGTCCATTCTGGAGCGTTCCGAGCGAAGCATACACCAGCGGCCGTCCATCGAGGCGGTCCCAAGGGAAATCGATCGTTGGACGCTGTGCGGCGTTGACCCATGGACCGGTTAAATAGACATTCTGCGGGCGAGAGGCCGACTCGAATTCAAGAACCTGAGGCAGCTGCGCGACCTGGGCGATGGGGCTGAGTGCGTCGCCGATGTTTCTGAAGGGCTTTAGGCTCCACTGGACGCGCTGGGCATTGACGAGATCGGAGACAGGCTTGGCCAACCGGGACAGGAGATGCATCGCCATGCGGTTCCGCTGGCGCCCGAGCCAGCCTCCTCCAGGCTGCCACCCGAAGTAGAAAGGTGGAAGCCGGTTATCGTGATTCATGGGTGGAACGATTGCAATCGAGACGAAGGGTATTCCGAGATGTTCGGCGACCGTCCCGCTCATGTCCGCTTCGTCAATCAGCAACGCGTCAAGATCAGCCTCGCGAACTGCAGATGGAGCGTCGCGAAAGATCATGCGGCCGGTATTGCTCACTCGATCGAGAGTGAACCGCATGGCAGCCAATCCGCTCAATTCGCCGAGGCGGTCATCAAGGGCCTTGAGCGTGCCCGGAGGGTAGTTTTCCGCACCGATCTCATGAAACTCGATTCCGGCGGCGCGAACGCGCTCCCCAACGTCCGGAATGCCGAACATGACCACGCTGTGCCCGCGATCTTCCAGGGCGCGGCACAACGCTGTCATCGGATTAATGTGACCCGATCCCGGAAAACAGAATGCACCCAGACGCGCCATTATCCTCCCGTGCTACCTGCAGAATGGCACAACAATTCGGATGAGGGAAATCTGGACTTTGGTACCAGTTGCCGAAGCCACAAGTTTGACCCACCGCGAGACCGAAGGGAAGGAAATTCCTTCGAGGCGCTGAAGTTACGTTACTTGCCGATGCAGAAGGTAAGAATGTTAGCAAAGGTCAGCGTTCATGCGGGTCTCTTGAACTGGTGCTCACGTGGAGTCCCGCTGGAGTCCCGTTTGCCGGTAGTGCTCACCCTCGTTCAATCGCATCGAGACTAGGTGGGTTTATCATCCTCGTAACACTCGTGCATTGGAGATTGCTCATGCGTAGGCTTGTGATTCTTGCCACAATCATGCTTGGTTTGGGTGCCTCACCCGCGTTTGCTGGAAGCCACACCTTTCAGTCGGGCAAGCTCCTTGACGTATCGACCGATACTAGAAGTAACGCGCAAACCACACGCACCTTGGCCGTGTTTACGGTCCAAATTGGAGATATTGTCTACACTCTCGACGGTGGCCTAGTCTCACTACACGCCAAGGATTACGCCCGAGGATTCATTGTCGGTGATCCAATTCAGGCTAGCGTTGAAGGCGACCACGTCATTCTCCTGAGGCCAGACGGCAAGAATCTCAAAACAACAATCCTGAAGAGGACGCGCGCTGAGCCGAAATGAGCGTCCGACCGGTTTGTAGGCCCGATACTCGCCTGTTAAAAGGCCTGAGGAGGTCTAGGTTCGCATCGCCTGATATGTCTTCTCAAAATGGAGATTCCGGATGAAACTTCTTTTCGTCTTTGTCGCGACGGTTGCGTTGCTCGTGCCCAATGCGCTGGCAGGAGATAAAACCGATTTGGACGGCTACTGGTGGGAAAAGCTGGACGCTAGTTTCAAACTTGGTTGGGTATCCGGGTATGCGAAGGCGATGGACTTGGCAGCCTCGATTCAGATAGGAACGTGTGCATCCAACATGCCCATGTATGTGAAGCAGTTCCCCAACACCGACCCGAAAGTCATATTGCAGAAGATGTGCCTCAGCGACACCCAGTTTGACTATGACGGAATACCGATGGAGCAGTTCGCGGACGGCATGGATGCGTTTTATAAAGACTACCGCAACAAACAACTGGGAGTGGATTGGGCAATTCAGTACGCACGGGACGCAATCAAAGGTAAGCCAACCCAAGAGCTAGACACTGAGGTCGCCCTGTGGCGCCGTTGTTCTGCTGCAGACAAAAGCCATCCGATGCCGCGAAGTTCTGAAGATGCTGCACTAATTACCAAGGCCTGCACGCCTGACGCCAAGTAGCTTCAGACACTCAATAAGCGTATCAAGAGCCACGCGGACCGACTTAGATTCTGCTTCCTGCAAATGCTCAAAGTGTCGAAAGCAGTTCTGCCAGTGAATTCCAAGGCGGTCACCAAGGGCTCACGGCCTAGAGAAACTAATAAAGAACTTTAGTTTTCTTTATGTTTCTTGCTAGCGATTTCCAGGGCTCGGGGTAGTCCTCGTCTGGGTGTTTCTCTCGGTGTCAGCACCTTCCCGTGTTGCCTGTTTTCTCTGTTGTTCTCAGCGGCACATTACGCGCTGTTTTTTCCTGTTAGCATCCTGTTCCCAGGTTGGCTGCGCGTTTGTTTTGCCCCTCGTGGGCTCGCTGATACGCTCGGTGTTCTCACCATTGAGAACAACGAAGATTCAACGGGTGAACCTTGACATTCCTTAACAGGCCCTAAGTCCCCGATACATGCAGGGCGGAGCGAAGGCCCTGAAAGGCGCTCCCTACGTCCTCAGAGGCAGACTGTACCTCTGGAACCACTTCCTTCCAATCCTCATCGTCGAAACCGGAAACCGCACCTTGGAGCCCCGATATTGCAGAGGCTAGGCGCTGCATGGCTGTTTGCACTTCGCTATTGTTGAGCAGCGTCGCCGTGGCAGATGGCTTCTGTTCAGTGTCACATCCAACCATGAGCGCCACGGAAGATATCGCGGCAATGGAGAAAGCGCGGCGATCCATGCAAACTCCTTCTCGCGGGGTTTTGCGACGAGTATACGCCGCGCATTGAAAAACCATTGAATTCCTTAGCATTTGGGAAAGGAAAAAGGCACCAGAAAATGTCAACATTTCTCAACATCAACGAGGGCCTAAACTCTTTAAGATCTACGCGCGCGCCAGTGCGTACTTGTCGCGAAATTCCCCTGATGCGCCGGTAATCCCACCGTTGATAACAGTTGATAACAACGGAGATTCAACGGGTAGCGTCGCGGACGAGAGCCGACTACCATTGTTTGGGGAAACAGAGGAGTGACATGTCGCATAATCGCATTCGTTGCTGTCTACTGCTGTTTTCGGGCATGGCGATTGTGAATCAGTCGGCTTTCGCCAAGAAACAGCCGGAATTTCAAACCGCCAAGGTTATCTCGCAAGACATCGAATCGCACCAGGTTGACAGGGGCGTGATGACCGGCACTCCACTTGTTCGTTATTCAAACACCGTGGTGATCGAAGCGGCGCACCAAAGGATGACTTGGGTCGAAGTTTCGAGCTATGCCACGGGGACACGGACACAAGACGTGGTAAATGCGATTCCGCTCCCGGTCAATGGAACAATCCAGTTCTATCAGGACGGAAACTGGTTCATCGTTCTGGATGCCGCCAGAAAGAAGCACAAATTTTCGCTCGTTCACTTGGAAGCCATCCAATAAGCGTCAACCGTCTGTCATGATGCAGCGGGGCTGGCGGTCTGCCGAAATCCCGACGTATTCTTCCGGTCAGTGGTTGCCTGATATTTAGCCTGTTCTCAGGCGGAGCCGCACGAGTGAGGAAGGTGGATAGGCGACGAGAGAACGCATACCCGACAAATATACGGGCGGTCGCCTACGCTCAGGATTGTCGCCTATGCCGCTCGTGAGTTGGGCTGGCCGGGGAGACTCCAAATCCATTTCCCGCCTTCTCCGGCCCTGCTTTTGGCAAGTTTCATTCGCTGAGCGGCTCTCTGCAAGGTACGCTCCGATACCGGGCTTTCCTTCACCAATTCAGTTTGCACGCGCGCGCCAGATGCAAGCGCTTCCGTCAGAAACTCAATCGCGGATTCCGTCTCCGTCTTTTCCTCAGCATATTCGGGCGCAAATAGGTCGCTCGTGGTCAATTGGCTTTCCCCTGTCCACCGGAAGCCCTCACCGTCGATGGAGTATCCGAGGGTGGCTCCGTAGGGGCCAAGGTTCGATTTGCATTGAATCAATGCGCGGTGGTTGGGATCGCTCGCAGCGGTTCCAGCAATCAATTCGGTTCTGGCTGCTCCGGTAATGTCGATGCTGCCCAGCCCCTTGTGAATGGCCCTGCCCCCCGGTCCTTTGGCAAGATGGCGCACCAGAAGCACACAGCATCTTAGCTCGGCGGCGATGCGCGCCAGGCCGTCGAGAATCGGGCGCGTTTCGTTGCTTCTGTACTGGTCTACGCTTGCGCCTAAATAGCTTTGCAGCGGATCGACAACTACCAGCCCGGCCTTGGACTCTTCGATTGCCCTTGCCAAGGCTTCTGTGTCCGAAAGTGATAGCGAAGAATCATCGGCCAGAAAAAAGAGGTTGGAATCCCCCTTGAGGCCGACAAATCTGGGCTTGGTGGTATGCTCGGGCGAGTTTTCGATTGAGAGATAGAGCGTGCTTACGGGCGCGCGTTGAAGGCCAGAGTAGGGCTCTGTCCCGTTAGACAATGCTGCGGCAATTGCAAGTGCTAGAAACGTCTTTCCGCACCCCGGATCACCAGAGAGCAAAGACAGCATCCCTTTCGGAAGGTAGGGCTTCCAAAGCCAATCAACGGCCTTTGCTTCCACGTCTGCAAGCAAGCGCAGTTTGAGGCTACGTGTCTGCCCATTGCCTGTTCCCGGCGCATAGCGCGAAACGCTCCGGGCAATGTCGCTCACTTCGCTTTGCGGCAAAGGTGGACTGCAGCGCTCCATATTCTCTTCAAGCAAGGCTGCCACTATCGCATCTTGAGAGAACCCCTTGCCCCGCATGAACCCGGCCATCCGGGTTAATTCATCGTTGCGCCTGCCCTGAGGAACAGCTGTAGCCGACGTTGCCGTCACAAGCTTGGGCGCAGGCCGGTCCTGTGCGGTTAGTATCCAGGCTGGTGCGTCGGTAATCGGGGTGTCCAGCTTTACGTAGGCGTATGGCTTGCCGCTCGCATGGACTGACGGCGGAATCACCGCATATCCGCCCTCGCCGCGAATATCCAGTCCGACTCCCAACTTCCCAGCGGAATTGCTGACCTTATGGTCGGACGGCCAGCGAAAGTAAAGATGGCTCCCTCGCCCCGTGTTGACCGTGAGCGTATCCGGCAAATCCTCACTGCTGTTCTGGTAATGGTTCAGCAGTGTATTAATTCCCGCGTCGCCGTCTACGTCGAGAACAAAGACGCCGGATGCTTTGCCCGTTGCCACAGCCCAATTACAACCCGGGAAAGCATTGTCCCAGGCCGCTAGCTGGCTCCTGTCGCTGGTGGCTTTCTCGGGCCACTTGTCCACTAGCGGGATTTTGTCGCGCTGTCTGATGGGCAATAATCGCCAGCCCCGTCGTGTGGCTGCAATCACTTCTTCAGGCAATTCTGCGCCTTGAATCACCTCGGCAGGAGCGGCGGTCATTTCTGCACCGCCTGTCCTGCCTCAACACGCTCCGCAATCCAACCATTGACGTCTGATTCCAGCCATGCGACTGCGCGCGCTCCCAGGCTATAGGATCGCGGGAAGTCCCCAGATGCGACTTTGCGATAGATACTCGCACGCGATAAACCAACCCGTGTTCTCACTTCACTTATCCTCAAAAATCTCATGCTGAATTCCATTTCATCCTCCAGCCGCATATTTGCGACGATCAACTCGAAAGGTCCAAGACGTCGCCCAAGATCGGGCGGAGAAATGTGCCGAAGCACAGCGCACTTCGGTGCGCAGAAGGGTCGAAGCCCAGAGCAGAGGAGTCAGATGTTTAGAGGTTAGAGTGCTACAGAGTGGAACAGTAGGTAGGATGCTACTTTCATCTTGTTACCAGAACACCTCACGCCGTGTCAAGGTGTGCGGAAATCCGGTAACGTCTGAAAGGTGCATTGAAGGCTATATGCCTGTCAATCGGCGTAATCGTCAGCCTCAATCCTTTGCAGCAGGACGGTTGGGGTTTTCGTCCCATCGGGATCAATTGTCCAGATTCCAAAAAAGTGAGGTCGGGGAATGTCGGGCAATGTGCCGACTGGCCAAAGATCGTAAGCGGCTCTTGTTTGGTGATGAACCGTAGACGCTTGATACTGATAGTCGGCACAGACGATCAAAACCGGCAGGACGACTTTCCCCAGGTCTTTCCCATCGAAGGACGTATTGGCGTTGATTTCGGCTCTGTCCATCTGATTGCTAGACGAAGCCTGTTCAGGGAAAAGCGTGGATTTCCCACTAGTTTCAACCGAAGTCTCTTTGATCGGGAGACTGCAGAATCTCTTTTCTTCAGCCTCTACCACACCATTATTGGAGTAGGTCTCCGTTCGCATCAGGTACAACTCGGAAGAGATTTTGACACCGAAGGCAGCCGAATGGCCCACATTCTTGTAGGCCACCTCAAATCTCAAAATCGCTTGAGGATTTGCGTCGGGGAGGAACCGATTTGGCTGAAACGAGAGGCCATCTCTCAATTTGTCGGCAACCGAGGCATCACTGAATTCAACCCAAGCCCGATCAGTCAATTCAAGCTGAGACCTCATCTCGGCGAGTTGGCCCTCCATCGCACTCCACTGCAAGATCGCAGCAATAACTTGGCAGAGTGCGAAAAAGGCGATGACGCCGGTCAGCCAGATCATCCATTTCTCGGCTGCGTGAATTCGGTCTTTAAGTTTCCTTACATTGCCCTCCAATTTCTCATTGCTTGCGAGCTGTGCATTTGTTGTCACTGGCTCGCTTGGCGTGAGTGGCGCAGAGATCGTCTGAGGGCTGGGACTGTTCTGCTTGGGCTGGGGTTTTACCGCCTTGCCTGCTTCCTCACCTGGCACGCTCTAGCCCTCCTGAGGGATGGCGGAAATGTACCACAAGTCTTGAGTTCTCGGGCTATCGATTCCTTACACGGCGCGGACCTACTCTAACGATGACTTTATGCGCGCTGAAAATTTCCCACGATAACTTTGCTTTCGCTCAGCAAGTCCTGAACATAGTCAGCCCAGAACTGCAACATCTCTTTCCGCTGGTCGGCATATTCGGCAATGATGTAAACCGCACGGATTCCCTCGCGCTCATGGCTCAGGGCCTTCTCAATCACGTCCTGATTGAAACCCTTCTCTGTGAGCAGCGTTGCGCCTGTTCTCCGCAGATCGTGGATGGTGAGGGGCTCCATTTCCTCGAACGTCAAACCGTCTAGCGCCTTATTCAGCGCATTTTTCGCAAACGGTCTGGTTGTCCTGCCCCGGCCGGGAAGCACAAAGCCAGAATCGCCGGCAAGCATCTTCAATTCCCCGAACATCTCTGCGACTTGCTTCGACAAGTAGACAATGTGCGGTTTGGCTCCCTTCGCGTTCTCAGCCGGGATAAGCCACTCGCCTTTCTCAAAGTCGATGTGCTCCCACTTGGCAAACAGGAGTTCCGACTTCCGCACCAGGGTCAGAAGGATGATGTGCAAAGCGAGCTTGAACTGGCGTCGGATGTTTGAGACATAGATGGTGCGGAGATATTTCCGGATTTCTTCGGGCCTGAGAACTCGTGAGCGTTTGCGCGCTTTGCCAATATAGCGCGTCGCAACCAGCGCGGCGGGGTTCGCTGTCACCAGACGAGTCTCTATCGCATAATCGAACATTCTCTTGATCACGCCCCGCAGTTGAATCGCGGCTGCCACTTGCCCGTTGTCGCGCTTGCGGTAAACCAGTTTTTGAACATCGAGCGGGGTTACGTCTTTAAGCTGCATGGTGCCGAAGGCCGGGAGGATCTCATTGTCGAGATAACGCCGAATGTGCTTTGGCTCTTTCCAGTTCTTCAATACCTGCTCAGCGTAGTAGCGTTCCGCGAATTCTCTGACGGTCGGATTTCCCGAGAACCCCTCTCGGGCAAGTTTCTTTTCCATGAACGGCGACTTACCATTCCTTACCATCCCGGCCAGCTTGTCGCGCTCTGTGCGAGCCTCCTTCAAGGTCACTTCGGGATAGTGCCCGATTACCACTTTCTCCCGTTTGCCGTTCAGCCGATAGCGGAATACCCAGGATTTAACTCCTGCTGGCGTTATATCGAGCAACAGGCCGTTTCCATCGGCCCGGCTATATCTAACCCCCACTTTCGCCTTCAAGCCTCGTGCAAAGGCATCTGTGAGCGCCATTGCGTACCCTCTTTCCGGGACTCCATAGCAATTTTCACTGCACTTTGGCTTTTGGAGTCCCACCAGAGTCCCGATTCCATTGTGCTCTCTTGGGACTCTGAGAGACAATATGCGCCTATTTACGCTGAAAGTAAAGGGCATTATATGAGGTTTTCGATCTTTCTTGTGACACCCTGAGACCCTAGTCTATTTTCCGATGCAGAACGTGGAAAAGATGAGAGTGAGGATGTCGTCGGGGGTGGTTTGGCCGGTGAGAGAGTCAAGGGCCCAGAGAACGCGGTAAAGGTCGATCAGGATCATCTCGTGAGGAATAGCGCTTGCGTTCGCCTTTGCAGCGTCGCCAAGAGCGCCTAGCGCGGTGTTGATGGCCTCGTGCTGGCGGATGTTGGTCAACATGCCAGGCTCGGCTGCGGCTCCGCCAGTGGCAAGCGTCAAGATGCGCTCGCGGAGTTCGGCAATGCCTTCGCCGGTGAGCGCTGATGTGGCGAGCGCGGGAACGTTATTTACCGCTGCGTGGGGCGGAGCAGCGACAAGATCGCACTTATTCAAGACGGCAAGTGCAGGGCGGCCGGCAACTGCGGCGAGTAGCTCCCGCTCTTCTTCGTTCACTGGTTGCGACGCATCCAGAACAACGAGCACCAGTGCCGCATCGGCGAGTGCCTCGCGACTGCGCTCCATGCCGAGCTGCTCGGCTTCGTCGAGAGATTCGCGCGCATGCTCCCGAAGACCGGCGGTATCGACAAGATCGAGCGGGATGCCGCCGAGGGAGATGCGCTCGGTAACCGTATCGCGCGTGGTGCCGGGAGACGCGGTGACAATCGCGCGGTCGCGCTCGACGAGGCGATTAAAAAGCGAGCTCTTGCCGACATTCGGGCGTCCGACAAGCGCGAGCGAAAGGCCGTCGTGAACAATGCGGCCGCACGCATAGCTTACTTCAAGCGCGGTGAGCGGTGGGGTTAGCTCATCGATGCGGCGAGCGATTTCCTTTTGCGGTGTTACGTCCACGTCGTCTTCGGCAAAATCGATGCCTGCCTCGAGCAGTGCGATC